>Ga0208695_1000785_pt1 | contig 31180 bp, 29 predicted proteins | sample AD_UKC111_MetaG_FD_184449 | JGI IMG/M metagenome (GOLD analysis project Ga0208695, IMG submission 184449) | Active sludge microbial communities of municipal wastewater-treating anaerobic digesters from Hong Kong - AD_UKC111_MetaG (SPAdes)... | ecosystem: Engineered > Bioreactor > Anaerobic >...
CAATTACTTCTTTGCGAATAAATTCACCCATTGCAACCTCCGCACAATTTCATTAAGAATATTGTACCAGAATTCGCGAGGGATGGTTGTTGGAGAGCGCACTTTAAGCGATGTGGCGAGACGCACAGAATGGCTGTTCGCCTTAGGGGCGTGCAGAGCGGTTGCGATAAAAACGGACTACATAAAAATGTAGTCCGTGCATGTAGGATTGGTGCCTGATTAAGTTCAGTAAAGAGTGTTTTTGGGGCGATATTGCAGTGCCTCGGCCAGGTGTTGCGGTTGGATGGCAGCGCTGCCGGCCAGGTCGGCAATGGTGCGGGCGAGCTTGAGGATGCGATGGTAGGAACGGGCTGAAAGCTGTAGCTGATTCATGGCGGTGCGCATGAGGGTGCGTCCGCTCTCATCCAGGTCGCAGACCTGACGCACTTCAGCCGGATGCATATCCGCATTGCAGGTCAGCAGTTCGGCGGTTTTGTTCGAAAACTGGGCAAAGCGCTGACGCTGAATTTGGCGGGCGGCTTCAACCCGCGCCTGAATGGCACTGGAGCTTTCGCCCAGTCGTCGTTCGCTGAGTTTGTCATATTCCAGGCGTGGCACTTCGATGTGAATATCAATCCGGTCCAACAGGGGGCCAGAGATGCGCTTTTGATATTTGGTGATGATGGCGGCAGAGCAAGTGCAGGGTTTGACCGGGTCGCCGTAATAACCGCATGGGCAGGGGTTCATCGCTGCAATTAGCTGAAAATTGGCTGGGAAGGTGAGCGAGCCTTGGGCGCGGCTGATGGTGACAACTTTGTCTTCCATCGGCTGACGCAGCACTTCCAGGACGCGCGTGCCAAATTCGGGCAACTCGTCAAGGAAAAGCACCCCGCGATGGGCCAGTGAGATTTCGCCGGGGTGGGGCAGGTTGCCGCCGCCCACCAGGCCAGCGTGGCTGATGGTGTGGTGTGGGGCGCGGAAGGGGCGGGTTTGCAGCAGGGGCGTTTCAGGCGGCAGTTGGTCGGCAATCGAGTAGATGCGGGTGACATCGAGCGCCTCTTCAATGCTCATGGTGGGCAGGATGCTGGGCAGGGCGCGGGCAAGCAGGGTCTTTCCGGCGCCGGGGGGGCCAATCATCAACACGTTGTGCCCGCCAGCCGCGGCCACTTCAAGGGCGCGCTTGACGTGTTCCTGCCCTTTGATTTCGCTGAAGTCGGTTTGCGCCGGTGCAGGTGGCAATTGCTCGGGGGTGAGGGTCGGCTGTGGGGCAATGAGACGATGCCCCGCCAGGTGGGCATAGAGTTCGGCGAGCGAGGAGACGGGCAGGACTTGCAAATTGGGGATGAGGGCGGCTTCGGCGGCGTCACATTGGGGGACGAAGATGCGCTGAAAGCCTTGCTCACGGGCCAGGGCAGCCATCGGCAGCACGCCGCGCGTGTGCCGCACGCTGCCATCCAGCGAGAGTTCACCGATGATCATGGCGCCCTCTACCGCGGTTGGGGCGAGCTGTTCGGAGGCAATCAGCACGCCGATGGCGATGGGCAGGTCGTAAGCTGGGCCTTCTTTGCGCACGGATGCGGGGGCAAGGTTGACGGTCAGACGTTTGCGGGGGTAGAAGAGGTTGGAGTTTTTGATTGCGGCCTGGACGCGTTCGCGGCTTTCTTGCACGGCAGCATCGGGCAGGCCGACGATGACGATGGCGGGCAGTCCCTGGGTGGTGTCTACTTCGACTTCAACGATGACGCCTTCCAGGCCGATGACGGCACAGGTGTACACGCGGGCAAGCATGAGATAATTGTAGATGCGGAAATTTATCCAGTCAAGCGGTTTGACCGTTCGTTCTCACCGGACTGTGCTGGGGATGCCTGACCAACCGGAAGCTGCGCGTGGGGTGGCAGGGTCGGGGTGCATGATTGATTTTTGACGACGTATCCCATTTGGCTATTTGCAAGAGGACATCAATAGCCCGCCCAAAAGCGAGCGACATCTTGAATCCAGTGGAACGCAATGGCGGCTTCAAGCCCGCGCCGTCGGGCAAGCAGCAACGGCGGCAGCCCCCAGAACAGCGCCAGGGCTGTTCCCATGGCCAAGGCCATCAGCGGTGATTGGATGAAGAGGTCATCAAAGTGCGAATACGTGTGGATCAGCATCGCCAACAGCCCTGAGAACCAGGGTGCCTTTTCTGCCAGGCTGTTTTGCAATGCAAGCCACAACAGCCCCCACAAGGCAAAGCGATAAATCACTTCTTCAACAATCCCTGGTTGCAAGGCGTCCAGCAGCGCGGCGCTGGGATTCTGCCACTGGAGCGCTTGTCCCTGAGTGAACCTGAGGGCAAAGACATTGACAATTGCCAGCGGCAAGCCAATTGCCAGCCCCAGCAGAATGGTGCCGGCTGATTTGCGCCAGTTGCCCATGGCAGCCTGAAATGGCACCGGTCCGCCCTGACGCATGACCACCAGCCCGCCCAACGTTGCAAAAGTCGTGAAGATGCCGCGAAGCAATGCCTGTCCGGTGTGACTCTTAACGACCCCAAAGAATGGGTAAGGGGAGAAACGTGTGGCAAAGAGCATTCCCGTGCCGACGATTGTGCCCAGGAGGATTGCAATCATCCAATCGCTGCGCTGTAAGGTGCGGTAGCGTTTGGATAAAACGAAAAGTGCGCCGGCGATCGTCAGGGTGTCGAAAACTTCAAAGGTGCGTGGAACGTTGAAGGTCGCAGCCAGCAAGGCGCGGGCGGCGAATAGCATCACAATCGTTGCAATGATCAAGAATGGGGTGTGTTGGCGTTTCATTTTCACAGTTGCAGACAGGCATCCGCAGCCAGCCAGAACAGGCTCTCGCGCACATCCTGACGGGATTGCCAGCCGCGTTCATCCCAGTTTTCGCCGCTCAGGTCATCGCCGGCATAGAGAACTTGCCCCAGTAAAACCTTTCTGAACTGCGCTACCGCTAGCAATGCGGCGGCCTCCATCTCAACGGTCAGGCAACCTTCGGCGCGACGGGCATCAATCATCGCTTGTGTTTCGCGGTAGGGGGCGTCGGTCGTCCAGGTTTTGCCGCTGACGAAGGGAATGTGGCGCGCTGTTAGCGTGTTGCGCAGTGCGGCCAGGGCTGTGGGTTGGGTTTGGATTTCGCGTCCGGGTGAGAGGTAGTGATAGGATACGCCTTCGTCCCGCACTGCGCTCTCAACCAGGATGAGTTTGCCGACCGTCAGACCTTTTTCCAGCACGCCTGCGCCGCCAATGACGACAAATTTCTTGCAGCCAAAGGCGATTGCTTCTTCCAAAAGGCCGGCGGCAAGCGGTGCACCGACGCCGGGGTGGAAGAACGCTAGCCGCTGACCGCGATGCTCAATTTCATACAGGGGGTGTGGGCCATCCTCCCAGCGATTGGGAACAGCAACTTTGGCCTGTTTTTCGGTCACAACCTTTTCGTTTACCTCGCGGAAGAACGAAATGATGCAGTGTTCTGGCACGTCGTGTGGCTTGATGATGCGTGAGGGTTCAAGTTTCGCTTCTGAGGTGTACTCATGTTCGAGAATGGGATAATGTGGATCCAAGGCTGTCTCTCCTGATGTTGGTTGACTTCTTTTCCTGGTTTTGCACACCTTCAGTAAGGGGCTGTCTATCCCTGAATGTTTTGCAGCAACAATGTTACCATGACGAGATTGGCAATGGCAAGAGCGGGGAAAACGATCAATTCCACCGCACTGACCGGCAGGCCGAGGCGTGCCATGTTGAGCGCCATTAAGCTGACAGCGGTGCTCATGGTCAGGAATTTCATCAGCCCAACCGAAGCGAGCAGATAGCCCCAGGGCTTGCGGCGCAGGAGCAGGATGCCGGCTAGCAGGCAGACCGGGACAATGATGCCCAAATCCATGACCTGGATGAACATGCTGGTAGTGTTGTCCAGTGTGGGGATGCCACTCACTCCACCCCTTTCCCATGCGGAGGAGGAGGCAGGGGCAAGTGTCGGTAGAATGCGGCCTAGCCAGGCGAGGGAGAGAAAGGCAGCGGCGAAGAAGAGCAATCCGGCAATCCAGCCGCGCGGCAGTTTGGCGGAGAAATGGGCGGGCAAGCTGCTGAGGTCAAAGCTCATCATCACCAGCACAAAGGCGAACAGGCTCAGGCTAAATAGGGCGACATAGATCAGGAAGAAGGCGTTGTAGTGGGCGCCGAAGCACATGGTGATGTAGGTGTAGAGGATGAAGGCGAGTGTGCCGGCCAGGAGCATTCGTCCGCGCAGCGAGCCGCGCAACGTGCGCCAAAACGAAACCGCCAGCAGGGGCAGGCCAAGCGTGAGCGTCACCAGGTCGTTGGCCTGCATTTGGGCAGCAGAACTGACGGTATCCCAGTAGTACAGGCCGCGGGCGTTGATGGTCACTTCTTCGCCGCGGAAGGTCGTCAGCGGGTAGGGTGCTCCGGGTGTTTGGTAGAAAATTCCCATGCCAGCGGCAAACAATGCCAGCAAACCAATCAGCGGGAGCATGATTTTGAGAGCGGATGAATGTTTCACGGGATTCTCCTTGATTGACAAACAGAAGTCTTACAAAGTCAATAAACCAGGTAACGAGTATCCTAACAATGCTAGGGTTTGCTCATTTCAATGCAAATCAATGGTGATTGTGGAAAATCGCTATCTGATGAGCTGGCCAACTCCTTTTTAGGGCAAGAATTAGCCAAAAATCACAAACAAGATGAGGCCAATGGTGACGATAACGGCATTGAGCAGGTTATGTGCCAGGATGGGGCCAAGCAAGCTGCCGGTTTTTACAAACAGAAAGGCATAGAAAGCGCCAAAGGTTAAGACGGTCAATTGTTGCAGTGGGCTGAAGTGCGTCAGACGCAGCGGAGTAAAAGCAATGTTGATGTGTGCGAGCATGAAAATCAGGGTGGCAATGCCGCCTGCCAGCCATGCGCTGGTCTTGCCGGCCAGCCCGGCGCGTTTGCTGTATAGGAGCAAAGGCGTCATCACCAGAGCGCGGAACAGGATTTCTTCGCTTGTGCCGGAAAGCAGAATTTGGAAAGCAAAGTAGGCACCGAAATTTCGCGCTGTTAGCGGGAAGTGAAACGCTGCTGACGTGTTGCCAAACACCCTCATCAACGCGCCGATGCTGCCTTGCAAAAAGAACCAGAACAGGCTGAAAAGCAAGACCAAGCGCACGGCATGGCGCCATTCGTTCAGGTTGAAGCCAAATTGCGTGAGCGGAAGATGGAAGATTCGCGCCAGGAGCAGGATGATAAGCAGGGCGAATACTCCCTGCAAGATGTGGTGGATTGAAATGTATAAGAAACTGCCATCCGGGTCAAAAGAGCGCAGAGCTTCATAAACGGGTTTTGCCAACAGGAATGCGATTTCACTGATTAGCCGGGTTAGAGCCAAAAAGGCCAATCCCAAAAACGTTATTTGCCCGCCGGTCTTCCAGCGATGCTGAACAGTTTTGTCTTTTGGGCGGTGCATTTGTGTGAGCATCATCCATTCTCTTCTGTAATCTGCAATTGGTAGAAAAAGCAGGTAAACTCATTGATGTGTCCGAGCGTGCCGTATAGGTGGATCGTTTTGTCGTAACCACCGGAAAGGTAGGCTGTTTTAATGTGATTTTCGTGTAATGTGCGCAGGCAGGCAAGTAATGTCATTCTGGAATAGCCTTTGTTGTAATGGTCAGCGTGCGTGCAGACGCGCTCGATTTCAGCGGTGTTGTTGACGTAGTCAATGAACGCTTCGCATCCTGACAGATGTGCGCCAGACTCATCCACAAGGACAAAATCGAAGCGGGCGTCATAGATCGGACTGGTGCGAATATAGGCGCTTATGGCTTCGTCGGTTTGCGGGTCGTTGTGATTAGGCCAGGCGCTGCGCCGCAAGATTGCTTGGTTGGCATAATTTTTGTTGTGAGCCATGCTCTCAAAGCGTAGCGGTGCAGTCGGATAGGGAACAGCACAGAAATGACTGGTGTCAAAGATGCGGGTTATTTCCATTCCATCCGTTCGTTGGTAACCAGCCTGCTCAAGGGTGGAAATTCGCCTTTCATGCACTTCGACAGCACTGGTGATGAGTTGGCGATATTGTGTGCCCCATTCAGCCTTTGCCCAGGCAAGCATTTCAGGGTAGAGATGCATGTATTCATCCAACAGGATGATGTCAAATTGCTCATTGAACTCTTCCGAAATTACAAACCCGATCAATTCATCGTAATAGTTGAACCACAAATGCGCCGCATGAGCATAGTTGCCGGGAAAACGACGTTTCAAATTGCACAGGTTGTATTTCCAATCAATAAGCCGGGCGATGTGCCAGATGAATGACTCGCGTTTGCTGGCATTGTCATGCACGAGCAGGGCGCACATGCGCTTGAAATCTGAACTTTCGTAAATAAATGGGCGATGATAGGTTTTCATTGGGTTGATCTTCCTGGATTGAAATGAATGTGAGACAAGTTACAAACCTCCGGCGCTGATTGCGTCAATTGCCATGAAGCTAAAGATAGCAATATCCTGGCAAAAGTGGATCAACCAGGCCCAGAAAAAGCCTCTCGTCTCAAGCATGGCTTTGCCCAACATCCAGCCCAGGAAAGTAGACATAATTACGCCAATGATGCCATGGGTGCGCCATAGTAATGAGTCAGTCCGAAGAAGGCAGCTGTTAGAAAAAACAACGCACAGACAGAATCGCACTCTTAATCATTAGCCGGGGTAGGGATTGGCCCAGCACTTCTTGCCCGATGATGACAGGCAATCAACTTGCCAGGAACATGATGCCCCGTGCAAGAAAGATGTTTTTTGTGATGGCTCATGTTTCATAACGGCATTTCGTTTGCCCAGGTGCGGATTTTGCTCCAATCACGCAAGTCGGCGTTGGACGCTTTGACCATCTTTGCGATCAGACGGTCCACAAACGAGAGCGCCGCCAGGTCCATTTTTCCGGCGAAAAAAGCCACGTTTGCAGGGGGTAAGAATGGACGAATGGCTTTCAAATAGTCAAGGCGCATCGCTTGACTGGCTTCGTCATCTTCAATGTGGAGCATGTGAACGCTGAACAGCGACACAGGCATTTTGGCAAGCGTTTGCTGATTGTTCTTGATGAAATCTACCATTTCTGGCAGCCAGTTCCCCATGCGGATGGCGCTGCCCAGAATGACTGCGTCATATCCGGCAAGGGATGGATTGCTTTTGACCGGTTTGATTTCGGCGCGGAAGCCGCGCGCTGCCAGTGTTTCGCCAATGGCGGCGGCAATCTCGGCAGTCGAACTGGCGCGGGTGGCATAGGTGATGAGGATGGTTTTGTTCATGGTCGTCTCCTTTTGATAGGTAAGTTCGGGGGTGTTCAATGCTGGCGTGCGGGTAGCGACATACCCTAGACCGGAGCAGGCGATGGCCATTGCTCCTAAGGTCAATCCAGCTTGTTTTAGAAATTGGCGGCGCGTAATTTTTTGCGAGGTCATGATGTTTCTCCGCGATGGGTGGATAGGGATACGAGGATGCAACCTAAGTTGTGCAGGCTGCGAATGATGCCCAACAAGCCGGACTGATCAACGCATAAATTGGAGATGGTCAGTGTTTGGCCTTCGATGATGAGCGTTGTCTCAGGAGGGCAGTAAGCGGCAACGAAATCTGCGTCGAGTTCGCCGTTGAGTGTGAGGGTGTAGGTGCGGATTGCGTCAGGGTGGGTGTTTGAAGTGGTTGGCATGGTGTTTCCTCGTATGCTGATAGTGTATCGCTTATCAAACAAAAACGGACTACACAAAGATGTAGCCCGTTTGGTCAGGAAAATGTGGTTTTATGCTATTCGATCCACCCTAGCTCGCGTGCTCGTTCAATCGCTTTGATTTGTTTGTCCACGCCTAGTTTTCCATAAATGCTTTTGACGTGAAAGCGCACGGTATTCATGCTTACGACCAATCGTTCGGCAATCTCGGCATATTTCAGCCCTTGTGCCAACAGGCGCAACACTTCCAGTTCGCGCTCACTCAATTGTTCGCCGAAACGATCCCGACGCGGTGCTGAGCTGCTTGCGAGATCGGTTTGAGGGAAGGCGGCGCGCAGCGAGAGAATGTATTGTGTTGGCGCCATGCTTTTGAGCAAGGTGGCAACCTCTGGACCTTCGTCTACAAAGAGACGGATGTAGCCTTCCGGTTGGCCCAAGGTCAGGGCGCGTTGCAACCATGCCAATGCAGTTTGTTCATTTCCCAGGCGTTTGTGCATCAGGGCGCCTAGCACGGATGCAAGCATGGCCGTTCGGTTGCGTTGCCCGCTTTCGGCCAGGGTGAGGATCTTTTCTGCCAGCGCGATGCCTTGCAGCAGGTCTGCTTTGCTACCGCGCATGAGCAGAACACGCACCCAGGCAAGTTGGATTTCATCCGTGGCGTGCGAAATTTGTTCACCGGGGCCAATGCCGCTTTGGCGTAGGGTGGCTTCTGCTTCTTTCAGGTTGTTGGTGGCAAGGAAATATTGCACCTGATGATCAATCAGACTGGGTTTTAACCAGACAGGAGCACCTTCCGCAAGCAAATGTTGTGCATCTTGCAGGTTCTTTTGGGCGTCAGCCCAATTGCCTTGGGCAAGGAGCAAACGGGTCAGGTCGAGTTTGGCATAGACCACGGAAGCATGGTGACCAAGATACGTCCCCAATTGGATGCCACGCAGATAGTAGTCCTGTGCCTGTGCGACCTGATTGCGCTCGTAATAGACTACCCCCAATGCGCCATAAATTGCTCCAATGATGGGGGGCACGGCTCCCTCGCTGCTCTCAATTTGGTGGATGATTTGCGAGGATGTTTCCTGGGCGAGGTTCAATCGTCCATGTTGCAGGCTCATCAGGATGATGTGCGTCGCTGCCAACGTGCCTGTGACTGTATCGCCGGATAGGCGGCTGAAATCAATCGCTTTTTGTAAGGCGGCCAACGCCAGGTCAAATTGCACTGCCTGACGATACCCTGCCCCTAAGGCCAGGTTTGCCAGCCCCAAAACCCGTGTGTTGTCGGGCGTGACAATTTCCAATGCGTTTTGGGCCGCTTGAATGGCTTCGGCAATCTTGCCTTGCGATTGCATGAGGTTGGCTTTCAATGCAAGGCATTCAGCTTGCAAATCCTCGGTTTGTGATGTGTGCTCCAGTGCCGACTCGGCGTGTTGAAGGTGAGGCAAAACTTTGGCGAAGTTCCCGCGCAACAGGTACATCCACGCAAAGCTCAGATTGGTGCGAGGGCTGTGGGCGCGCCACTCGGCAGGGAGTAATTGGATCCAGGCTTCAACACGACGTACATAGCCTTGATTGGTCAACATCCAGGCATATGCTTCAAGCAGCGATGCCGCCCGCGCAAAATCTTGTGCAGATAGGGCGTGGTCTATCGCTTCAACGGGCATGGTTTGGCGCTCAAACCATGCAGCCGCACGAAGATGCAGCTGCTTGATTTGTTCAGGCTGTGAACGTTTCAGTAAGCTGTGAAGCAGATCTGAGAAGAGGGGATGGTAGCGATACCAATGCCCTTCGTCATCCAATGGGATCAGAAAGAGGTTGGAAGCCAACAGTTGTTCGAGTAGAGCTGCTGAATCGTTTCGTTGTGCGACCGCGTTGCAAAGCTCTGGGGCAAGTTTGGCAAGGATGGAGGTTTGCAGCAGAAATTCCTGCACGGCAGGGGGTTGCTGCTTCAAAACTTCTTCGGTGAGATAGCTGAGGATGTGACGGTTGTTGCCACTTAACGATGCAATGATGGTGGCCGGGTCTGTGCATCCTGCCATGGAAAGCCCGGCCAATTGCAAACCTGCTACCCAGCCTTCGGTGCGTTCTTCCAGGCGGGAAAGATCATCCTCGGTAAGCTGAATTTGCATCACGTTGTGGAAGAAGGCTTCGGTTTCTTGCTTTGAAAAGCGCAAATCGGCGGCGCGAATTTCGGTCAATTGGGCGTTGGCTCGCAGTCGCCCTAGTGGCAGCGCCGGATCTTCACGAGTGACAATGATGCATTGTAACGGAAGCGAATGTGCAATGAGATCTTGGATGATTTCGAGAATCGCTGTTTCTTGGATGACCTGGAAGTCATCCAACACGCACACAAGCGGCAACTTCGAATTCAATAAATCTTCCGTCAGCAATGCGGTGATCGTTTCACGGGGCGGCAGTTGATTGGCTTGAAGGAAGGCCATCAATTCTGTTCCAATCGTCTTGTCCACTTTTTGAAGAGCAGCAATGAGGTAAACCAGAAAACGCGCGGGGTCATTATCGGACGAATCGAGGGTAAGCCAGGCGATGGGGCGCGGGCTGCTTTTGCTCCATTCGGTCACGAGGGTGCTTTTGCCATAGCCGGCAGGTGCCGAAACCAAAATGAGCGGGTGATGTGCTTGCAAACCATGTTCGATGCGCTCAACAAGCTGTTTGCGTTTGACGCTGCGCGTCGGCAAGGGCGGTTGGAAGAATTTGGTTGCAATTAACGGCAGAGGTTTCACAAATAAGATTATAGCAGTGATGTGCCTGTTTTTCTGTCAAACGGAACGATCATTGGATGCAAAGAGGGATCGCGTCTTTCCCTTGCGTGCTTTGTCCTGTATCTGTCCGTAGCTTGTCCGACTTGTAATTGGTTGATGGCGTCAGGATGGTTATAATAAGGCTTGGTCACCTATGGGTGCTCAATTTCTTTCTGCTTGGTGGAGGTGTGTTTCGATGCGAGTTGGACGATTGGTTGGGCTGGTGGTGATGCTGCTGCTGATGGGCTGCGGCGGCACGCGTCCGACAGCATCCCCGGAGGTCAGTCAGGTGGAGGTGTTTTCGTGGTGGACGGGGGGCGGTGAACAGGCTGGCCTGAACGCAATGATTGCGGTTTTTCAGCAGAAGCACCCGGAGATTCAATTTATCAATGCGGCGGTTGCCGGTGGCGCCGGCTCAAATGCGCGGGCGGTGTTGGCAACGCGTTTGCAGGCCATGAATCCTCCGGATAGCTGGCAGGGCCATGCCGGTCAGGAATTGATTGGCACCTATGTGAAAGCGGGGCAAATCGAGCCGCTCAATTTTCTCTACGAAAAGAATGGCTGGCTGGATGTGATGCCCAAAACGTTGATTCCGCTCATCTCACAGGATGGCAAGATTTATTCGGTGCCGGTGAACATTCATCGCGCCAATATGCTTTGGTATAACCCGTCTGTGCTGGCGCGTCATGGCGTGACACCGCCGCAAACGTTGGAAGAGTGGTTCGCAGGCATGGATGCCATGCAGGCAGCGGGCATGGAGGCACCGCTGGCGCTTGGCGAACAATGGACGGCCGTGCATCTGTTTGAGACGATTTTGCTGGCTTGTTTGGGGCCGGATGCTTATGACGGTTTGTGGAATGGAAAGACCGATTGGAATTCGCCGCAGGTGACGCAGGCACTGGAAACTTATGCGCGCGTGTTGACCTATACGAACAAGGATGCGGCTTCGTTGAGCTGGCAAGATGCAGCGCAGTTGGTCAGCAATGGCGATGCAGCCTATAACGTGATGGGCGATTGGGAAGAGGGCTTTTTCAAAGAGCTGAACAAAGAGCCGCTGCGCGATTTTGGCTGGCAGCCGGTGCCGGGGACGCAAGGGGTGTTCCAGTTCCTTTCGGATAGTTTTGTGCTGGCGGCCAACGCACCGCACCGCGCCGAGGCAATCGCCTGGCTGGAGGTCGTTGGTTCGCGGGAAGGGCAAGATGCCTTCAACCCGGTGAAAGGCTCCATTCCCGCTCGTCAGGATGCGGACCGCAGTTTGTATGATGTCTACTTGCAATCGGCAATGGATGATTGGGCCAAAGACCGCATTGTTGGCTCGCTTTGGCATGGTGTGGTAGCGAATGATTCCTGGAAGACGCAAATTAACAATGCGCTGGGCATCTTCTTGATGAATGGTGATGTAAGCCGCTTTCAGTCTGCGCTGGCAGAGGCTTGCAAATTCTCGGGGCCGTGTCGGTGACCATGCATAGCAAAAAAGAGGCCTGGCAATCATTTTTGCTGGTTTCACCCTCTCTGTTGGCGGTGGCTATTTTTGTGTATGGCTTCATCGGTTGGACGGGGCGCGTTTCGCTCAGCCGTTGGACGGGATTGCTGCCCGATTTCACCTGGGTGGGGCTGGAGAATTACAGAAAGCTGTTTGGCGATGCTCGCTTTCAGATTGATATTCGCAACACGGTCTTGTTTACGGCGGTGTTCGTTTTGGGCGCATTGTTGTTAGGGCTGTTTGAAGCTTTGTTGCTTGATCAGGGCGTTAAAGGCGAAGCGTTCTTTCGCAATTTGTTCCTTTTCCCGTTGGCGATATCCTACATTGTTACGGGGGTGGTGTGGCGCTGGCTGATGAACCCGGCAAGTGGGACGCGCCTGAGCGGTTTGAATCTGTTGTTTGAGCGCCTGGGACTGCATTTCTTGATCAATGATTGGTATACAACTCCCTTTTGGGGAATTGTATTCATTGCTATTCCGGCCATTTGGCAGATGTCGGGGTTCACCATGGCCATTTACCTGGCCGGGTTGCGCGCCGTGCCGGATGAGCTGCGCGAGGCTGCCCGCGTGGATGGGGCGAGTGAGTGGCAAATTTATACCCGCATTGTGTTGCCGCTGCTCAGGCCGGTGACGTTGAGTGCGCTGATCATTTTGGGGCATATGTCGCTCAAGGTGTTTGATTTGATTCTGGCGGTGGCAGGCAAGCAGTTGGCGCTAGACGTGCCGGCAGTGTATATGTGGCAGACGACATTCGATGGCAATTTCTATGGTCAGGGGGCAGCGATTGCGATGTTGTTGCTGTTGAGCGTGGCGGTGCTGATTGTGCCGTATATTTGGTACACGCTGCGGGCGGAGGAAGAAGCATGAAGCGCGGGCGTTTGGTGCGCGGTTTGACGTATGCGGCGTTGATCTTGCTGTCGCTGTTTTACTTGTTGCCAATCTATGTCATGTTGGTGACAAGTTTGAAGGGCTTTGATGAGGTCAGTCTGAAGACGATGTGGGACTTGCCGCGCGTGATCCGCTTTGATAATTTCATCGCCGCTTATCAAAAGCTCTCACCGCATTTGTGGAACAGCCTCAACATGGTGTTGCCGGCTGCGGTGTTGTCTTCGATCCTTGGTTCGCTGAATGGCTATGTGTTGGCCAAATGGCGTTTTCGTGGTGCCAATATCATCTTCCCGCTCATCTTGTTTGGCATTTTCATCCCTTACCAAAGCATTTTGATTCCGTTGGTGCAGTTTGTAACGCGCCTGAACGGCGGTAGTGGGTTGGTGGGGCTGGTGCTGGCGCATGTTGTGTATGGTTTGCCGATTACAACACTCACCTTTCGCAATTATTTCGCTGGGGTGCCAAAGGAGATGGTTGAGGCGGCAAAGATGGATGGGGCCGGGTTGCTGCAAATTTATTGGAGCATTTTCTTGCCGATTTCCATTCCGGCGTTTGTGGTTGTGCTGATTTGGCAATTTACGCAGGCCTGGAATGATTTTTTGTTTGCGGTGGTGCTGACCGAGCCGGCCTATTGGCCGATGACGGTGGCGCTAAACAATATGGCTGGCAGTCAGATTGTGGCTTGGAATGTGCAGATGGCAGGTTCGTTCTTAACTGCTCTGCCGACGCTGCTGGTCTATATCTTCTTGGGACAGTACTTCTTGAGGGGCATGATGGCCGGTGCTCTCAAGGGGTAGTTTGTCGTTTTTCCTCCAGAAGGCTGACGGGGAGATTGGCCCCGTCAGCCCATTTTTTTAGCGGGTTTGCTTGAAGTTGACCAACAACAAGTTGTGATCACAGTCGCTATAAGTGGTCAGGAAGACTTTATCGGATAGGGGCAGGCCTTGTTGGTCCACAAGACGGACCCACAACGTGCCGTTGGAGGCGGTGGGTTGTTCGCCCAATTTGAATTCGTAGCCATAGGGGACGTAGTCTGGGGCATAGCCGGTCAGGACGGTCTCAGAATAGTAACGGTTGCCAATGCGCCCGCCGAATTGGACGCCAACGTATAAAACCGGTGCACCGCGCAGGTTGAAAACCTGCCCGGCCACGCCTTGCCAGTTGCAGCCTTCTTGCGGGTGATAGAGGTCGCCGCGGATTGCTGCGGGCTCGCCTTGTAGCGTGTAGGGATAGGCGCTGCTGGGCCGTGTGGCGGTGGCGGTTGGCTCTGCCGAGACCTGAAAGGCGGTGCCTTGAACAATCGTTGGCAACGGGGTGGGCGTGGGGGTGATGGTGGCGGTTGGGCTTGGGGTGGCGCTGGGTGGCGGTGTGGGGCTAGGCGGCTGTGTGGCAAGGATGGGCGTAGCGCTTGGCAAGACAATGGTCGGCGGCAGGGTTGGCGGGGGCAAGGGGTTGAGCTGTGTGTGGGGGTTGAGGTAAATTAAGCCAAAAACGACCAGCAACCCCAACATCAAGACCAGGCTGAGGACGCTGAGGCCATCCCAAAGTGAGTCATCTTGCGCAGAAGTCGTTCTTCTTGCGGGCATAAGCTTCAGGGAATGAGAATCTCGATGGTGCTGTTGGCACGTTGCGCTTTCAGCCACTCTTGCAGCGCCTTGGCCTGCAAGACGCGCCGTGCATCCAGGGAAAGGGGGCGTTGCGGGTCTCGGTCTTCAATGTAGAGAATGTGATAGCCCAGGCGGGTTTGGATGACCTCGCTGAATTGGCCGGGTTCGAGGGCAAAAGCAGCTTCTTCAATTTCCGGCACGGTCAGGTAGCCGCGTGGAAACCAACTCAGGTCTCCGCCGGTGACGGGGTCGTAATACAAGGCTTGGGTGAGAAAGTCGCTGCCCGTCAACAGGTTGTTGCGCACCAGGGTGGCCTTGCCGAGATCCAACAGCATAATCTGACGGGCGTGCACCTGTTCAGCAGTGGTTGGGACGGATTCGGCAATGGCGTCGCGCTGGGCAGCAGCGCTGAGGGAGCGCTGCAATGCGCTGCGGAAGCTCTCACGGGTGTAACCATTGCGAACAATCCAGGCATCTAGGGCGGCAGCGCCACCTTGGGCAGCGGCCAGGCGTTCAAATTCGGCGTTTACAGCTGCTTCGTCGGCTGTCAGGCCGTTCTTTTCTGCGGCTTGGGCAAGCAACGCTTCTTCAATGAGGTAATCCAGCACTTTTTGTCGCTGTTCTTCGGCAGAAAGCGAAAGACCAAGCTCTGTTTGAGCGGCTTGCAGGCGCTGCAATTCAGTCTGATAGTCTGCCAGCAAAATCCCTTCGCCATTGACGCGCGCCGCAAGCGGAATAGGCGTGCTGCTTGGGGTGGGGATGAGCGTTGGGCTAGGCAGTGGGGTGGGCGTCGAATTGTTTTGTGCAGTGGCAGAACAGGCGCTGAAGATAAGCGCAAGACAGAAAGCAAGGGGGATGAATCTTGTGGTGTTCATTCTTGCCATTATAACGGATTTTTAAAACTCTATGCGCCGCAAGTGCGGCGAATGCATGTTGTGATATACTTATTTTGTAAATCAGACTGAGTGTGTGGTGTTTCAATTATAAGAGGTGACCCATGCTGCAAGCCTATTATCCTTTGTTGATCATGCTGACTTTGGCAACGGGGTTAGGAATTTTGGTGGTGCTGTTAGGCAATTTGTTTGGCCCGCGCCGTCCAACTTCACGCAAGTCAGCGCCGTATGAGTCGGGTATGGTGCCGTATGGGGTGGGGATGCGGCGGATGTCGGTGCGCTATTACTTGATCGCGGTTTTGTTCATCCTGTTTGATGTCGAAATCGTGTTTTTAATTCCTTGGGCAGTGGTGATGCGCCGTTTGGGGGTTCTGGGGTTGGTGGAAATGTTGATTTTTCTGGGGATTTTGACGGTGGGGTTTGTGTATGCCTGGAAGAAAGGAGCTTTGGAATGGGAATAGAGCAAAAACTTGGCAACATGGGCATCGTGACAGCGCGGCTTGAAGATGTGGTCAATTGGTCGCGCACCAATTCGATGTGGCCGATGTTGTTTGGCCTGGCCTGTTGTGCGATTGAGATGATGTCGGCGCAAGCAGCCAATTATGATATGAGTCGCTTTGGAATGGAATTGATGCGCGCTAGCCCGCGCCAATCGGACTTGATGATTGTTGCTGGGCGGGTGAGCCGCAAGATGGCCCCGGTGGTGCGGCAACTGTATGATCAGATGCCCGACCCTAAGTGGGTGATTGCAATGGGCGATTGTGCTTCGTGTGGGGGTGTGTTCAATAATTATGCCATTGTGCAGGGGGTAGATGAGGTTGTGCCGGTGGACGTGTATGTTGCTGGTTGTCCGCCGCGCCCCGAAGGGTTGATTCATGGCATTGTCACCCTGCACGAGAAGGTGCGCAAAGAAAAATTAACACAGCGTTCGTGACGAACTGGAACAGGAGGCCCGTGTGGATGAGCAACTGAAGGCATGTTTGGCGAGTTTTGAGCAGCGTTTTGGTGCACAGGTGCAGGAATTCCGTGGTGAGTGGACGCTGTTGATTGCAGCGGAGCAGATCATCGCAGCGCTGCAGGCGGCGCGCGATGAGTTTGGCTTTGAAATGCTATTGGATGAAACGGCGGTAGACTATGGCCCTGAGCAGTCGCCGCGTTTTCATGTCATCTATCAGCTCTATAGCTTGCGCGACAACCGCTTGTTGCGCCTGCGCACGCCGTTGGATGGCAACGCTCCGCACCTGCCGACAGCGGAGACGGTTTACCCCAACGCGAATTGGAAAGAGCGCGAGCTGTGGGATATGTTTGGCATCCGCTTCGATGGCCATTCGGATCTGCGCCGAATTCTGATGCCTGCCGATTGGCAAGGGCATCCGTTGCGCAAAGACTATCCGCTTGGCTATGAAGAGGTGCAGTTCACCTTCAACTTCGAAGAGATTGACCTTCGCAAGCCGTATGCACGGGAGTGAACCATGACGGATATTCGTGAAGTTTCGGTAGATGAATTACGCCATCTGGTCAGTGAACGGGTGCTGACGGGGGAGACGATGCTGCTCAACATGGGCCCACAGCATCCCTCCACGCATGGGGTTTTGCGCCTGTTGATGGAATTGGATGGGGAGATCATTGTCAATTGCATCCCGGATATTGGCTTTTTGCATACCGGTGTTGAAAAGAACATGGAGGCCAAAACATATCAGAAGGCCGAAGTGATGACGGACCGGTTGGATTATCTCAACCCAATTGGCAATAACCTGGCCTATTGCCTGGCGGTGGAGAAATTATTAGACCTGGACGTGCCCCCCCGCGCTCAGACAGTGCGAGTGTTGTTGGCGGAGTTGCAGCGCATCTCATCGCATCTGATTTGGTTGGGCACCTCGGCGCTTGACCTGGCAGCGATGTCGGTCTTTTTGTATGGGATGCGCGAACGCGAAGTCATTCTCGACATTTTTGAGATGTGCTCTGGTCAACGGATGATGACAACCTATGTGCGTCCGGGTGGGCTGTGGCGCGATGTGCCGGTTGAGTTTGAAGGTGCGGTGCGCAATTTTTTGGCACTGATGCCGCGCCGCCTGGATGAATATGAGGCGTTGCTGACCAAAAATGAGCTATTCCTGGAGCGCACACAGGGCATTGGCGTGATTTCGGCGCAAGATTGTTTGCGTTGGGGGCTCACCGGGCCGGTGCTGCGTGGTAGCGGTGTGCCTTTTGATGTGCGCAAAGCGCGGCCCTACTCCGGTTATGAGCAGTTTGAATTTGATGTGCCAACACAGACTGCCGGTGATATTTATGCGCGCTATTTGGTGCGGGTGCAAGAGATGCGCGAGTCGCTCAAGATTATTGAGCAGGCAATTAACCGTCTGCCCTATGGGCCGGTGCGCAGCAACAACCGCAAGTTCGTGCCGCCGCCGCGCAGTGAATTGGGCGTCAGCATGGAGGCGCTCATCCATCACTTCAAGCTGTGGACAGAGGGCTTTTCTGCTCCTAAGGGTGCGGTTTATGCTGCAACCGAATCGCCGCGTGGCGAATTGGGGGTGTATTTGGAAAGCGATGGTGGCCCAAAGCCCTATCGGGTGCACTTCAATACGCCAACTTTTGCCAATTTGCAGGCCTTGCCGTTGATGACGCGTGGGCGTTTTGTTGCCGATGCGGTGGGTGTGATTGGCAGTATTGACATTGTTTTGGGAGATGCAGACCGGTGAACGCGTTACTTGAACGATATCCTGATGAAGTGAAGGCGATTCTGGCGCGCTACCCGCAAGAGCAGAAGCGTTCGGCGGTGATGCCATTGCTTTACCTTGCGCAACGCGAGCGGGGTGTGATTACGGTGAAGGATATGGCCGAAATTGGCGAATTGACAGGTATGGAAATTACCGAAGTCGGTTCAATCGTCGGTTTTTACACGCTCTATCATGATTCTGGGCCACGCTTCCGCGTGCAGGTTTGCACCGATTTGCCCTGTGCCTTGCGCGGGGCGGATGAATTTCTCAAGCGTTTGTGCGAGAATATCGGTGTGCGGGTGGGGGAGCCGACCGCGGATGGTTCGTTGGTCATTGAAGAGGTGACTTGCCTGGCGGGATGTCATCATGCGCCGATGTTCCAGGTGCAGGGCGATGGTGAGATTACCTATCACGAGGATCAGACGGTTGAATCTGCAACGGAGACCATTGCGGAGCTACGCCGCCGCGCGGCAGGAGGTGAGCATGAGTGAGTATGTGTTGCTGCGGCATCGTCAGATTCCTAACCTGAATCGGCTGGAGGTGTATCAGGCCAATGGCGGCTTCGCTGCGTTTCGCAAGGTGTTGACCGAGATGCAGCCGGCAGATGTGCTGAACGAAGTCAAAACTTCTGGACTGCGCGGGCGTGGTGGTGCTGGATTTCCGACTGGAATGAAGTGGAGCTTCTTGCCCAATACGCTTTGGCCGCATTATGTGGTTGCCAATGGCGATGAGTCGGAGCCGGGAACGTTCAAAGATCGCGAGATTTTGGAGAACAATCCCTTCCAGTTTTTGGAAGGATTGATGATTGCCTCCTATGCGGTGCAGGCGAATCTCTCGTTTGTGTATCTGCGCGGCGAATTTTGGCAAATTGGCAAACAGTTGGAGCGTTGTATTGCCACGTTGGAACGCGCCGGTTTGCTGGGCGAGAACATCCTTGGCACAGGCTATTCCTTGCGCCTGGTGGTGCATATGGGCGCGGGGGCTTACATTTGCGGTGAGGAGACGGCCCTGCTTGAATCGATCGAGGGCAAGCTGGGGCAGCCGCGTTTGCGCCCGCCGTTCCCGGCGGTGGCTGGGCTGTATAACCGCCCAACGGTCATCAACAATGTTGAGACGTTGACCAATTTGCCGCCCATTTTGGCCAATGGCGCGGGCTGGTATCGCAGCTTGGGAACGGAGAAAAGCCCCGGAGTGAAGATTTTTAGCCTGTCGGGGTGTGTGCGCCGCCCGGGCAATTACGAATTGCCGCTTGGCAGCACCTTCCGGCACTTGATTGAAGAGCTGGGCGGGGGGGCGCTTGAAGGGCGGCGGTTGAAGGCCATCATGCCGGCGGGGGCGTCTTCGAGCTTGTTGCGCGTTGATGACCGTGTGTTGGATACGCCGATGGATTATGAATCGGTGGCGGCGCTTGGCTCGCAATTGGGGTCGGCTTCGGTGATTGTGCTGGATGACAGCGTGGACCTGAAGTGGCTGCTGAACAAGACGGTGCATTTCTTCAAGCACGAGTCGTGTGGCAAATGTACCCCTTGCCGTGAAGGGACGTATTGGATGTCACACCTGACTGAGCGTCTGGCACTGCCGGGCGAGGCGCATCCCGGTGATGCTGAACTGTTGCTGGCTGTGGCGCGGCAGATGCAGGGCAAATGTCTGTGTGCCTTGGGTGAGTTTTCTACCATGGCGGTGACGACGGCCATGCAATTGTTTCCCGAAGAATTCGCTGAGAGGTGAGCGTTCATGCCTGTAAAAATGGTTAACCTGACGATTGATGGGCAGCAGATTCAGGCCCCAGAAGGTACATTGGTAATCAACGCGGCGATGCGTGCCGGGATTCACATTCCCGTTTTTTGCTATCATCCCAAGATGGAGCCGGTGGGCATGTGCCGCATGTGTTTGGTGGAGGTCGGTCGCCCGGTGATTGACCGCGCAACCAATGCGCCGGTGTTGGAGGCGGATGGAACGCCCAAAATTGCTTTTGCGCCCAAATTGGAGACGGCTTGCACCTTGCCGGTTGCAGATGGCCTGGTGGTGCGCACTGAAACGCAAAAGGTGAAAGACGCGCACCGCGAGGTGGTGGAATTGTTGCTCACATCGCACCCGTTGGATTGCCCAATTTGCGACAAGGGCGGCGAATGTCCGCTGCAAAACCTGACGATGGGCTATGGGCCGGGGCAAAGCCGATTTTTGATTGACGATAAGATGCACCTGGAAAAGCATGTGCCGTTGGGCGAGCTGATTTTCCTCGACCGCGAACGCTGCATTCAGTGTGCACGCTGCACGCGCTTTCAGCGCGAGGTGGTGGATGACCCGGTGATTGGCTTTTATCAACGCGGGCGTTCGTTGGAGATTGTGACCCTCTCCGAGCCGGGCTTTGACTCAATTTTTTCTGGCAACACGACCGATATTTGCCCGGTGGGGGCGCTGACGACGGCTGATTTTCGCTTTGGGGCGCGCCCTTGGGAGCTGAATCACGCCGCTTCAATTTGCACGCATTGTCCGGTGGGCTGTAACCTGACGATGGATGTGCGCCGTGAGGCACGTTCCAGTGGCCGGACGGTGATCAAACGCATCATGCCGCGTCAGAACGAGGCGGTGAACGAGATTTGGATTTGTGACAAGGGCCGTTTCGTTCACCATTACACCGAAAACGAACAGCGTTTGTTACAACCTTTGGTGCGCAAGGATGGTGAATTGACCGCTGTCAGTTGGGATGAGGCCCTTTCACTGGTGGCGGAGAAACTGCAAGGTGTGACGTTGACGACGCTGGTCGGCGGACGTTTGGCGAATGAGGATTTGTTCAACCTGGCGCAATTGACTCAGGCCCTGGCGGGGCGAGCTGTGCTCTATGGCGAAATGGCCGGGGGCGACCTGGTGCAACAGGTCGGCCTGGCACCTGGCTCGAACCTGGGCGAGGTGGGCAAAGGTACGGTCATTGTGGTGGTGGCAAGCGATTTGCACGAAGAAGCACCGTTGTGGTGGTTGCGCGTGCGTCAGGCGGCCCGCCGCGGGGCGACGCTGATTGTGCTGAATGGCCGTCCCACACGCCTGGATAAGGATGCACAGCATGTGCTGCGCTATGTCTATGGCAACGAAGCGCAGGCTTTGGCCAACTTTTTGCCTGGGCAAGTGCTTGAAGACCCGGCCTGGAGCGCTGCGTTACACGCGTTTGCGCAAGCTGAGAATGTAATCATTTTCTATGGCAGTGATGGGCTGGGGCTGGAAGGCACGGCAGCCTTGGCGCAGGTGGCGGCGCATGTGCTGAGCGGATATGTTGGTCGGCCCAACAATGGCCTGGTGGCGGTTTGGCCACATGGTAACACGCAGGGCGCCTGGGAATTGGGCTTCCGTCCGACGGCGGAATTGGCCAACACCCTGCGCAGCAGCGGAGCTGTGTATGTGGCAGCAGCAGACCCGGCTGGCGATAGCGCTATCTTGGCTGAGGCATTGGACGAGGCCGGGTTTGTGGTGGTGCAGGAGTTGTTCCTGACCGAGACGGCTCGCCGGGCCGATGTTGTTTTGCCGGTGCAGGCCTATACCGAGCGGGAAGGGAGTTTCACTTCCGGTGAGCGGCGGGTGCAACGGTTTTATCCGGCGAACATTCCGGCGTTGCCCGGCCCGCGCCCTGATTTTGTGATTGCGGCGCAAGTTGGTCAGCGCTTGGGTCTGGCATTGGAGGCAAGGGCGGCGTCGCTGGTCTTTCAGCAAATTGCGCAGCAGCACGCTGCATTTGCGGGGCTGAACTATCAGCGCCTGGCAGAGGTGACCGAGCAATGGCCCAAGATTGACCGACGCGACCTGTATTACGGCGGGACAAGCTATCAGAATACGCAGGGCATGGGGCAAACCCTGGCTTTGTTGCCGTTGGCCCTGTCGCCCCTGCCGCGCCTTGTGGCAACCGCCACTGATTCCAAAGAAGGGGCTTTGCGCATTTTGCCGATCAATCGTTTGTATGATCGCGGGGCGCTGTTGCGGCTTTCGCCCTTGCTGGCGGGGCGGATGGCAGCGGCGGCGCTGTGGCTGCACCCGACGCTGGCGGCGGCGCAAGGCCTGGTTGAGGGGCAGCGCGTGGCTGTGGAACTGAATGGCCGCACTTGTGAGCTGGAGGTGCGCCTGGATGAAAATTTGCCGGTTGAGGCGGCGTTCCTGCCGCGCAGCGTGGTGTGAGGCGCAGAAGGGAGACCCGATGAGTATGGCTTTATTTTGGGAATGGCTGATTAAGTGCATCATCTTGATTCTGGTGATGACCGGTGGGTTTGCTTACACAACCTTGCTGGAACGTAAGGTGTTGGCGCGTATGCAGGCACGCATTGGCCCCAACCGGGCTGGCCCGTTGGGTTTGTTGCAGCCGGTGGCAGATGGGATTAAGCTAATCTTCAAAGAGGAGCTCATTCCGGCGGGGGCGGATAAGCGCATTTTCGTCCTCGCACCGATTATCACGGTCATTCCGGCTCTGATTGTCACAGCGGTGATCCCCTGGGGCACGAGCGTGACGATCGGCGGGCGTGAGATTCCACTGCACATCACCGATATCAATGTGGCGGTGTTGTATATCATGTCGGTGACCTCAATTTCAGTCTATGGCATCACGCTGGCGGGCTGGTCTTCGAACAACAAGTACGCGACGATGGGCGGGTTGCGCGCAACGGCACAAATGGTCAGCTATGAGCTGGCGCTGGGGCTGGCTTTCATTGGGCCGGTGATGTTGGCGGGGTCGTTGAGCATGAGCGACATTGTTGCAGCGCAGCGGGGACTGTGGTACGTGTTCATTCAGCCTGCGGGTTTTCTCATTTACTTTGTCGCCAGCCTGGCCGAGGTCAACCGGGCGCCATTTGATATGCCTGAGGCCGAGCAGGAGCTGACCGCTGGTTATCACACCGAATATTCGGGCATGAAGTTCGCGCTGTTTTTTATGGCAGAATACATCAAGATGATTGCGGTGGCAATGATTGGCGCATCGCTTTTCTTGGGGGGCTATCAGGGACCGTTTGTGGCGCAGTTGCCCTGGCTTGGGCCGGTGTGGCTGTTCGCCAAGGTGTTTGTTTGGTTGTTTGTGATGATTTGGGTGCGCGCAACCTTGCCGCGCATTCGCTACGATAAGCTGATGGCGCTGGGTTGGAAGGTGCTTTTGCCGGTTTCGCTGTTGAACGTGATGGTGACGGCAGTGGTGCTTGTGCTGACCAGTGCATAGAAAAAGGAGGCGCAATGCTTAAGGGTCTGTTGACGACGTTTCGTGAGATGTTTGATAAGCCGGTGACAATTCAATATCCGGAGCAAAAACGCCCTGTGCGGCAGCGCTTCAAGGGTCGCCATGTGCTCAAGCGTTATGACAATGGTCTGGAAAAGTGCATTGGCTGTGCCTTGTGCGCAGCGGCTTGTCCGGCGGATGCAATCTTCGTTGAGGCGGCACAAAACACGGATGCTGAACGCTATTCTCCCGGCGAGCGCTATGCCAGCACGTATGAAATCAACCTGATGCGTTGCATTTATTGTGGCTTTTGCGAAGATGCCTGTCCAACCGAGGCGATTGTGCTAGGGCATGATTATGAACTGGCGTTCACGGAGCGTTCTGCTTCCATTTACACCAAAGAGATGTTGATTGAGCCTGTCCCAGAGGGCGGGAAACCAACCCCACAGGCGACCGAGCCGGGCATGTTTGACCGAGCAGTGCCGGTGATGAAAGACCCAGAATAGGAGGGAAGATGGCTTTGGGAAGTGTGATTTTGTTTGCGGTTTTGGCGCTGGTGGTGGTCGGTTCTGCGCTTGGGATGTTGCTCAGCCGGAATGCGGTGTATGCAGCCTTGTTTCTGGTGCTGAACTTTGCGACGGTGGCGCTGCTATATCTCATCTTGGGGGCGCCGTTCATTGCCCTGACGCAGATCACCGTCTATGCCGGAGCAATCATGATTCTGTTCCTGTTCGTCATCATGTTGCTGGGCGCCGAAAAGCTGCCGGATACGGCACGCTCAGGGCGGCAGCGTTGGGTGGCGGCGCTGGTGGCGCTGGTTTTTCTGGCGGAGGTGGGGCTCTATGTGGCCTATCGTGGCAGCAATTTGGCGGGCATGCCGGCGCTGACAGCGGATTTTGGCAGTCCCGTAGCTGTTGGGCTGGCGCTGTTTGAAAAGTATCAGCTGCCGTTTGAGATTACATCGGTCATTTTGCTTTCGGCCCTGGTGGGTGCCATTTTGCTCACTCGTCAGGAAAAACAGCGATCGTGAAGGATGGAGGAATCATGACGATTACGTACTATCTGGCTTTGTCGGTGATTTTGTTTACCTTGGGGGCAGTGGGCGTCTTGGTTCGGCGCAATGCCATTGTCATCTTCATGTCGCTGGAGCTGATGTTCAATGCCGCCAACCTGGTCTTTGTGGCGTATGCGGCTTACTATCAGCTGATCAACAGCCAATTGTTCGTCTTCTTTGTGATGACGGTGGCAGCAGCAGAAGTGGCAGTCGGGCTGGCGTTGATGGTGGCAATCTTCCGCACCAAGCACAGCATTGATGTGGATCAGATGAGTGCGTTGAAAGGATGAGCATGAGCGATACACAGCTTGCATGGGTGGTCTGGGCCGTGCTGCTGCCGCTGGGTGGGATTGTGGTCAACCTGGTGGTAGGGCGTCGGCTGGGTGAGAAGGGCATTGGTGCGGTGGCAAGCCTGGCAGCGGCAGGTTCTTTCGCCGTTTCGGGGTTGCTGGCTTTGGCGCTTTTGCAGCATCCGGAGGGCGGCATTTACCGCCTGGCGACTTGGTTCAACCTGGGAAGCCTGGCCGTGGATTGGAGCTTCCGGGTGGACACGCTTTCGGTGACGATGATGTTGGTCGTCTCGGGCGTTGGCACACTGATTCACATCTATTCCATCGGTTATATGCACGCCGATGTGCGCCATAATGGTGACCCGCAGCGCTTTCGCCGTTTTTTCATCTACCTGAATCTGTTTGTGGCGGCGATGTTGCTGCTGGTCAGCGCCAACAACTTCCTGGTGCTGTTTGTTGGCTGGGAAGGCGTGGGGCTGTGCTCTTACCTGCTGATTGGCTTTTGGTTTGAGAAGGGTGAAGGCGGGTTGGGCAATGCGCGAGCGGCAAAAAAGGCGTTCATCGTCAATCGTGTTGGCGATTTCGGTTTGCTGATTGCCATTTTCTTGATGATTGGGGCGTTTGGCACCCTCGATTTTGATGGCGTTTTTGCACAGGCGGCGCAGGCAGCCCCTGCTTTGTTGGTGGCTATCACGCTGTTCATGCTTTTGGGTGTGACCGGCAAATCGGCGCAGCTGCCGCTGTTTGTGTGGCTGCCGGATGCGATGGCCGGTCCAACGCCGGTTTCGGCGCTCATCCATGCGGCAACGATGGTGACAGCGGGGGTATATTTGGTGGCGCGTTCGCAGGCGCTGTTCTTGCCCGTGCCGCAGGCGCAGGCAGCAGTGACCTGGGTAGGGGGCCTGACGGCGCTGTTTGCGGCGACGATTGCGCTGGGGCAGTATGACATCAAGAAGGTGCTGGCCTATTCCACGATCAGTCAGTTGGGCTTTATGGTGGCAGCTGTGGGGATGGGCGCAGCGGTGGCAGGGATTTTCCACTTGGTGACTCACGCGTTCTTCAAGGCGCTGCTTTTCCTCGCGGCGGGCTCGGTCATCCTTGGGTTGGAACATGGCCATGAACATGCTGGTGAGGGGCACGATCCTTTTGATCCGCAGGATATGCGTCAGATGGGCGGGCTGCGCAAGCGCATGCCGCTGACTTTTGCGGTGTATCTGGTGGGGGCGTTGGCTTTGGCGGGCGTGGCGCCGCTGGCTGGTTTCTTCTCCAAGGATGAGATCTTGGTGGCAGCGAGTGAACGCTTCCCGGTCGTATTTGGCCTGTTGTTGGCGGCGGCGTTCCTGACAGCTTTTTATATGGGCCGGCAACTGATTTTGGTCTTTTTTGGTGAACCGCGCAGCAAGGCGGCGCACCATGCGGGTGAGAGCCGTCCGCTGGTGACGATGCCATTGGTGGTGTTGGCAGTGTTCTCTGCCTTGGGCGGCGCGTTGAACTTGCCGGGGCTGCATAGCCTGGAACATTGGCTGGAACACAGCCTGGTGGGCGTCAAAGAAGGGCACTTTGTTTGGGCCGTGGCGCTTGGGTCTTTGGCCGTGGCGCTGCTGGGGCTGGGGCTGGCCTGGTTGGTGTATGGCCGCCGTGCTCCAACGGAGCAAGACGCGCTGGCACGTCCGCTTGGGCCGCTCTACCGTGCTTTTGAGCGGAAATGGTGGGTGGATGAATTCTACCGCCTGGTGTTGTTGCGTCCCTTGGGGTGGTTGGCGCAGGTGTTGGCAGGGCCGGTGGACCTTGGGTTGATTAACAGCCTGGGGGATGGTTTGGGGCAGGGGTCGCAGCTTTCGGCGAACTGGCTGCGCAAACTGCAAAATGGCCTGGTGCGTTCTTATGCCCTGGTGGTGATGGTGGGCGTGGTGGCAATGTTTGCCTATTTGCTTTGGGTGCGATGAGGAGGAGCGGCCTGTGAATGCATGGTTTCATCCGTTGGTGCTCATCACGTTCTTGCCCTTATTCGGGCTGGCGCTGCTTCTTTTGTTGGATGGGCGCAATGAACGTTCGTTGCGCTGGGTGGCGCTGTTGACGAGTTTGGTGACGTTTGGCCTGGCCGTGTGGGCTTTGTTGCTTGACCGGCAGGGCGCCCTGACCGAATTAAGCTTGCCCTGGTTGCGCCTGGGCAGGCTGGCGGTGCGCTTTCACCTGGGGGCCGATGGCATCAGTTTGTTGATGGTGTTGCTGACGACGTTCCTGATGCCGTTGGCGCTGCTTTCGACCTGGACAGCGGTGCAGGGGGAGCGCTTGAAGGGCTTTTTGGCGCTGTTCCTGTTGTTGGAAGTGGGCATGAATGGCGTCTTTTTAGCGCTCGACCTGGTGCTGTTTTATATCTTCTGGGAATTTACGCTGGTGCCGATGATTTTCTTGATTGCCATTTGGGGTGGCGAACGGCGCATTTATGCGGCGCTTAAATTCTTCCTTTACACCATGGTCGGTTCCGTCTTGTTGTTGGTGGGCATTCTGTTTGTCGGCTTGCAGGTGGGCAGCTTTGATTTGCCGGCGCTGATCCAAAATCGGGCGGCCTTTGCTGGCGCACAGACCGTGCTCTTTTTGGCTTTTGGGCTGGCCTTTGCCATCAAGGTGCCGCTGTGGCCATTGCATTCGTGGTTGCCGGATGCGCACGTTGAAGCGCCAACCGCTGGCTCGGTGATTTTGGCCGGTGTGTTGCTGAAGATGGGCGCCTATGGCTTTTTGCGCTTCAATTTGCCGCTCTTCCCGCAGGCTAGCCAACAATTGGCTCCGTGGATGGCCGGCCTGGCGGTGGTGGGAATTTTGTATGGCGCAGGGGTGGCCTTTGCACAAAAGGATTGGAAGAAACTGGTTGCCTATTCTTCGGTCAGTCACCTTGGTTTTGTCATGCTGGGCATCTTTGCGCTCACCCCACAGGCGGTCAGCGGAGCGGTGTTGCAGATGGTCAACCATGGCCTGAGCACGGGGGCGTTGTTCCTGCTTGTGGGCATGTTGTATGAGCGACGACACACCCGCGAACTGGCGGCTTTTGGCGGGTTGTGGAAGGTGCTGCCCGTGTTATCCGCTTTGGCGTTGATTGTGACGCTTTCTTCGTTGGCGGTGCCTGGGCTGAATGGTTTTGTGGGCGAATTCAACATTCTGGCTGGGGCGTTCAATGCCTCGGCGCTTGGCAGCGTTTGGTTTGCTGGTTTGGGCACGGTGGGGGTCATCCTGGCGGCGGCCTATTTGCTCAAAATGTTTGAAAAGGTTTTCCTTGGCCCGCTGGTGCATGAGGAGAATCGTAGCCTGGCGGATCTCAATATCCGCGAAGTGTTGACCCTGCTACCGATCGTTGTGCTGGTGGTGGCAATTGGCATTTATCCGCAGCCGATTTTTGACCTGATTTCTCCAGCGGTCGAACGGTTGTTGATGTTGGCGGCGCAGCCGTAGCGGAGCGTGAGAATGAGCGTACAAGATCTGTTTGTGATCCTTCCAACCTTGGTTGTAGTCGTTTGGGCGCTGGCGTTGCTGTTGGTGGATGCCTGGATTCCAAAAGAACGTAAGTCGTTGACCGCCTGGCTTTCAGCGGCGGGTTTGGCGTTGGCGCTTGGCCTGGCCCTGGCGCAGCGTGGCCTTTCGCCGTTGATGGCTTTTCAGGATATGGTCGTGCGCGATGGCTTTGCCGTCTTTTTGGAGATCGTTTTCCTGAGCAGTGGCCTGGTGGCGATTGCGCTGGCGTTTGACTATTTGCGCCGTTTGCGGATTGAGCATGGCGAGTATTATCCGCTGTTGATGATCAGCGTGGCGGGGATGATGTTGATGGCACAGGCAAATGACTTGTTGATTGTTTTCCTGGCGCTGGAGATGCTCTCGCTGCCGCTGTATATTCTTACCGGCATTGCGCGGCCGCGCTTGGATTCGGAAGAGTCGGCGCTGAAGTATTTCTTGTTGGGCACGTTCTCTTCGGCTTTCTTGTTGTATGGCGTGGCGCTTATTTTCGGCGCAACGGCCAATACCTCGCTGCCGGGGATTGTGGAGGCGATGGCCGGGGTATCGGCAACGGTGCCGCTGTTTGTGGCTGGGGCGACTTTGCTGTTGGTTGGGTTTGCCTTCAAAGTTGCGGCAGTGCCGTTCCATATGTGGTCACCGGATGTGTATCAAGGCGCACCTTCACCGGTAACTGGCTTCATGTCGGTTGGCGTCAAGGCGGCAGGGTTGGCGGCTTTGCTGCGCGTCTTTTTGGTGGCTTTCCCATCCCTGGCGGCACAACTTTCCCCTCTGGTGGCGGCATTGGCGGTGTTGAGCATGGTGGTGGGCAACTTGCTGGCAATGGCGCAGACGAATATGAAACGCTTGTTGGCGTATGCCGGTGTGGCAAGCGCCGGCTATTTGCTGATGGCGTTTGTGCCCTATGGTCAGGGCAAGATGGCCGGCGAGTCGGTTTCGGCGATGCTGTTCTACCTCGTGGCCTATGCCTTGACGAGCTTTGGCGCCTGGTCGGTGGTGGTGGCCCTGGAGCAGAGCGAGGGCCGTGGCCTGGAGATTGAGGATTATGCTGGCTTGGGCTTTCGCTATCCCTGGTTGGCCGTGCCGTTGGTGATTTTCTTGCTCTCTTATACCGGCGTCCCGCTAACGCTTGGCTTTTGGGGCAAGTTTTACCTCTTCCGTGTGGCGGTTGAGGGCGGTTACATTGGCCTGGCGTTGGTGGGGGTGCTGACATCGTTGTTCTCGGCGTATTATTCGCTGCGGGTGATTTTGCGGCTTTATGCTGTTGGAACGCCACAGGTTCAGGGGCAACGCTGGTTGACGCTGTTGGCGGTGTTGTTGGCCATTCTGGTGGTGGGGTTGAGCTTTTTGCCGGGGCCGTTGTTGCAGGCGATGGGGCAGGCGGTGTTGGCGTTGCCATAGGATGTGGAGGGAGATGATGAACTATCACGCTGAGCTTGGAGGACGACGCGGGGACGCTGAGGGGCTGGAATTGCTGTATCAACAGGCGCGACGTAGGGGGGAGGAACTGCTGTTCGCTGAGGCGCTGGAAGTGTGGTATGTTGCTGAGCCGCAGCAATTGATCTGGCAGGTCTGGCATCATCGCCTGGCACAAGAGGCAAAGCGCCTGTCTGAGCCGCGCCTGAATTGGAAATGGCTGCTGCCGATAGGCCTGACAGTGGCTGTGCTGGCGGGTGTTTTCTCAAACGATACGGCGCTGCAAAGGGCTTCGTTTCGCGGGCAGCAGCCCTGGCTGTTTTTGATTGCGCCGCTGATCGGGCTGGGATTGATGATCTATTTTGGCATGAGCGAACGCAGCACGGTATCCATCCGACGGGCCGGGTTCTTGGGGGGCGCTTTGGTGCTGGTCAGCGGCCTGGGAACGTGGTTTGCATCTCAAACGGGGTGGTTTCGCTGGTTTTCGGAGAGCCGCAATTACGAAACGTTGCTGATGGTTAACCTGGCGTTGTTGAGTTGGGCGGCCGTTGGCTTTGCGATGGTGGGGCGTGAAAGCCGCACTGTGTTTGCGTTTTTGCGCAAGTCTTTGGAAGTGTTTGTGGCCGGTGGTGTGTTTTCAATTGTCGCAATGCTCTTTCTGTTGTTGACGTTTGGCTTGTTTGATGCTTTGTCGGTCGATTTGCCCTATTGGTTGACGCAGGGATTGATGGGCGCAGCGGTGGCTGTGGCTATTTTGCTGGCTGCTGCAGGCAATTATGATCCGAGCCGCCGGGTAGATGAGCAGGTGAGTGAACGCGGGCTAGGGCGGTTGGTGCTATTGTTGATGCGCGTTTTGCTGCCGCTCAGCATTGTGGTGTTGGTGCTGTATTTGGGGTTCATGTTGTTCAATTTCCTCAAGCCGTTTCAGGATCGCGATGTGCTGATTGTGTATAACTTGCTGTTGTTTGCAGTGATGGTGCAGATTTTGGGCCTGACGCCGCTGGATGAGGAGGAGATTTCGGAACAGTGGCGCACTGCTTTGCGACTTGGGGTGATGGTGTTGGTGGGCCTGGTGTTGTTGGTGTGCAGTCATGCGATGGCGGCGGTGATTTATCGCACGCTGCAGGGCGGGTATACGATCAACCGTGTGACGATTTTGGGTTGGAATGCGATCAATTTGTTTTTGCTGGGGTTGATGGAGGTGCGTATGCTGCGCGCTGGGGCCGCCGGGTGGGTGGCGGCGGTGCAGCGCACGCTGGCGTTGGCGGGGTGGATCTATCCGGCCTGGGCGTTGCTGATTGTGTTGGCTGGGCCTTTGGTGTTTTGATTTTTGTGATACAATAGGCACGTTCGCCCTCGTAGCTCAATTGGACAGAGTGATGGACTTCGAATCCAGAGGTTGGGAGTTCGAGCCTCCCCGGGGGCGCTAAGGATTGTGTGAGGTTGGGAGCCCCCGAAAGGGGATGATATTCGAGCCTCCCCGGGGGCGCTAAGGATTGTGTGAGGTTGGGAGCCCCCGAAAGGGGATGATATTCGAGCCTCCCCGGGGGCGCTAAGGATTGTGCGAGGTGTGAGGTTGGGAGCCCCCGAAAGGGGGTGATATTCAAGCTTTCTCTTTGTCAAGATTGGATCGAATTTTTTGCTGCTGTTTTGAAAAGTACTGTATAATCATACTACTGTTGGTTTTGCCTTCGGGGAAGGAGGTGCGCAG
>Ga0208695_1000795_pt1 | contig 31014 bp, 22 predicted proteins | sample AD_UKC111_MetaG_FD_184449 | JGI IMG/M metagenome (GOLD analysis project Ga0208695, IMG submission 184449) | Active sludge microbial communities of municipal wastewater-treating anaerobic digesters from Hong Kong - AD_UKC111_MetaG (SPAdes)... | ecosystem: Engineered > Bioreactor > Anaerobic >...
CACGGGCGGGTCGGCGATATCGACCGGTGTACTGGCCTCCGGGACATATGTATATACACTGACCTCGGTTACGGATGCATCGGGATGCAGCGCGCAGAGCCTTGGAACGAGTATTACGGTAACAGTAAATGAAAATCAGAATTTGCCACTCAATTCGAATAAAGTAGTTGTACTGGTCAATTCCTCTTCATCATATTTCGCCCATTTCGACAGATATGTAAAACCTTATTTGGATAATTTTGGTGTGCCTTATGATGTTGTTGATGTTAATATATCTCAACTGCCAGTATTTCAGGATTATGGGTTGATTTTGTTAGGCCACAGGAATGTTTATTCGACAGGCTATCCTATAGCTCAAATTTCTTCAGCTATTTTTAATGGAACCGGGTTATATAGTTTCGATCCTCATATTTTTGATTTTTCCAGTGATTTCAATACTCTGAAATCTCAAACATCGGTTACGTCAAGTTTGATTAATGTTACTAATTATACTCATTACATTTCAAAGTATCATGCTCCTGACATTTACAATGCGACAAACAACTCTGTTAATCTTGAAAGCTCGATAACAGTAGTGCAAAATAGTAATCTGGCGGGTGGTACTAATCTTGCGTCATTAAGTTCAGGAGGGCAGTCAGTACCATTACTTCAAGTCTCAGCTTATGGTAATGGCAGGATTGTCAGATGGAATGCTTATGACTGGATTTCGGAAAATATTCTGGGTCCTGTGTCTGGAATGGATGATTTGGTTTGGAGGGGAATAGTGTGGGCAGCACGAAAACCATTCGTGTTGCAGGGATTGCCTCCATTCGTTACAATGAGAGTCGATGATGTTCAGGGTTCAGGTTCCGGTGTAATTGATAATTTCCGATGGATACAGATTAGCAATGAGTTTGGATTTATTCCATGGTGCGGTACTTTCAATAATTCGATACCTTCAGGTTATATTTCAACGTTAAGGACACTTTTAAACAATCAGCTTGCAACAGCTTCTCCTCATGCCTTTTCATATGTAGACTTTATTTTCTTTAATCATAATAATTTAAGTGTTTTTGATCCGGCATCCAATGCCCGTTCGGCCGGATTGTTTTATACACAAAACGGATTAAAGATGTCAAAATTCCTTTTACCTCATTATTATGAAATGAGCTCATCAGCATTGTCTGAAATTCGTGCGTATGGAGTTGAATATATTGGTTTAATGATGCTCCCTGATCAGTTTTATTATGGGTCACAATGGATAAATTGTGGACCATACAGACTTATGAGTTCAGGCAGTACTACATATCCCAAACCATTTTCTTATGCTGGAAATATAACAATAAATGGTTTTACCTTCTTTAACTGCTTTACCGAAATAAGGGATGATGGTGGATACGAATGGTATCCTGATTACGGGACAGTTTTTGAAAAAGAGGCAAGAGGAATACGTCACCTCAGGCGTGCTTTTAACAGTATGGTATTATCTACACTCTTCACGCACGAATCAAGATTTGGGGATATTGATGCTTCAACTTTTCGTGAAGTTCTTTCAGTTATTACTTCAGCTATTTCTGAATATCAGCCTGAATATAAATCAATGGACTATGCTCTTCAATACATAAGAGCCAAGAGCAACATCAGGATAGTTGACGTTTTAGAAACCTCTTCAAATGTAGAAATTATTTTAGATGGGAATAACGATATTGAAACAAGGTGTTATTTGTTCACCGAACAAAATGGCCAGATCTCTTCCACTTTTGTTGGAATTCCTAAGGTAAATGGATCTGTAACTGTAAGTATAACCAAATGATAAAATATTGGTAATGACAGCAAAGTCGGCTTTGTTAGTATTGTTTCTGAATTTACTTTGCAGCCTGGGATTTATTTCAGCTCAGTGGAGAGCATATGCGTCTCCGACAGTGAATAATCTAAACTCGATTTCCCTTACGGATGCAAATTCCGGCTGGATTGTTGGGGATAAGGGTACTATATTATATAATACTGACTCTGGCTGGAAAGAGTATGAAAAGAAAGTTACAGGCGAAACACTCAACAGTATTTTCTTACTTGATAAAAACGATATATGGGCTGTTGGAAATAAAGGAGTGATTATACATTTCGATGGAGTCAAATGGGAAAAAATTGAAAGTCCTGTTACCAGGAATTTATTTAATGTATTTTTTAAAGATAAAAACACAGGATTTATTGTAGGTGAATTTGGAACCATTTTGGTTTTTCGTAATGGAAACTGGGAGATACCGGCTGATCTTTCAAGGGGAAATTTCTATTCAGTATTTGTTATTGGTGATTTAGTCTGGGTAGGTGGTGGTCTTGAATGTATAAATGTACCGATGATGGAGATGAATTATAAAGATAACCTGAACCTGGTCAACAAGTATGATTCCTTTTCATCTGTTTACGGGATGTTTTTTCTTGACCAGTCTGATGGATGGGCTATAGGAAGCCCAAGCCTTCTCATTCACTTTAACGGACTGAACTGGGAAAACGTCGGGGTAAATGGACGATTCTCCTCATTAAAGTCTATAAATTTCTCCGATAAAAACACCGGATTGTCGGTAGGATTAGGAGGCACATTCCTGACATTTACAGAGCAGGGTTGGGAAAGACAGTATAATCCTTTTGAATTCAATCTTAATGGATGTGTTATTGTAAAAAACAGGTTTTATGCGGTTGGTGATTCAGGTACAATAATCAGTTGGGAAAGGGATCCGGAGATAAATCAGAAGTTATTGTCGGAAGGACCTGGTCAGGAGAGTGTCAGAATATTTCCTAATCCTGTTAGTGGTACAATTAACATTCATGTTCCGGATAATGAAAAAGCGCTTTTTGATAAAATTACCATAATTGATAGTTATGGAAGAGTTGTTTATAATGAAAGAATTGCCATGCCGTTTGATGCAGTTTCTTATTCTGTCAGCGCAGAAGGATTAAGAGATGGATTTTATCTTCTGAAATTAGAATCCACTGTCAGAAAGAAAACAACATCCTCCAAATTCATTGTTAAACACTAAATAAAGTATGGCACATCACTTTTACGAATTATTTTGTTGCTGAAGCTCATTATAGATACACAACCAATCCTTTATTACTGAATTCCATGAAGATATTTCTGACATTTTCCTTTTATTGGTAAGACATTTATTTTTTAACGTTGGAAAATTGTCTATTGCTTCTGCAATGGTATCCTTCAGCGAGTCTAAAGATGTTGTCAGGTAAAAAATGCCACTCTGTGAAAGTTTCTGATATGGTAGCCATTCACCGCAGATCATAATACTTCCTGAAAATATATGTTCCTGAACTGCTGCTGAAAAAGAGTCTGTTTTTTGTATTGTTATAGCGATGTCACTAACTATCCTTAATTTGCAAATATCCGTAATTGACCATGGGCGACTAATTACTCTGTAAGAAATTCCTGAAGATTCTGCCTTTTTTTCAACAGTTTCCATGTAAGATGTTGATCCTCCGTAGGTCATGGGAAAAATCAAGAAAATCTTATTCTTATAAAAAGTACCGAGTTTAAGAATATTTTCAAGAATCAGTAAATGCTGATGGTGTTCACTGCCATTAGTACCACATGCAATAATGATTTTCCCGGCCGGTATCTCCAATTCTTTTTTAATTGTTTCATTATCCGACATAGATGCGAGCTCATTAATAATATCAAATTGGGCAATTCCAAAATGAGCCAGTCTGATTTTATCTTTGAATTCAGGAAAGATCTTTATAAAATCATTTTGCATTTGTTGAGTGGCAATGTGGATCATATCAACTTTTTGATAATATTCTCTTTGTTGTTCAAACCGTGACTGATTTACCCTGTAGAAATCAGACCCCCAAAGCGTAATAATGATCTTTTTCCCTTTCCTTTTTACCGGATCAATTAAATCATCATAAGCCGGGTCGAAGAAATGTATATCGATAATGTCATAATTATTAGATATTGAAAGTATGATCTTTTTTCTGAAAAGGATAATAAGGAATGTCTGTATTATGGAAATCTTGACCAGTGGTTTTATAATTTTCAGATATAATGGTCCTCCATAATTATTATAGCCGGTGAATTTCAGGCTTACAATATTGAATGAATCAGAGTTTATATTATGTGCATTCAGATTGGTACATAATTTGTTTATTAACTGTTCGTGATTGTCAAATTGAAATAAGATCAGGACTTTCATTTAATTTCACTTAATTTGTTTCTTCTGTATTGCCCCAGCACCTCAAGATAGTCTTTCCAATCCCCTACATCAAGCCAGCTGCTTTGTCTGACCGGGAATACCCCAATTCTTCGCCCCTGACTCTGGAGATTCCCAATGAAATCAGTTATATGCAGAAGGTTATCATCAGGTATTTCATTGATCAGTGAAGGCTCCATGATATACATCCCACTATTTATCTTTAAAGTAATCTCAGGCTTTTCTTTTAATATCATTAGATTTCCGTTTTCTCCCGTCTCGATTATTCCGTAAGGAATCGGAAGATGTTTTAGTGCTGCCACAACGGTAACCTCATTTTTGTTTTCATAATGATATTTAAGTATTTCGGAATAATCCTGGTCAATTAAGATATCACAATTTGTTACAAAAAGAGTCTGATTGATTAAGCCTTTCAATAGGCTTAACCCGCCTGCAGTACCAAGTGGTTTCGACTCTTCCAAATATGTTATTTGAACTTCAAGTTCTTTTTTCTGTAAATAGTATTTTATCAGGTCGGCTTTATAATTCACGGAAATATAGAATCTTCTGCAACCGTATTGAGCAAAATGATCAAATATCTCTTCAAGCATTGTTTTTTCACGAATTGGGATCAAAGGTTTTGGAATTATATTGGTCAGTGGTCTGAGACGGGAACCAAATCCCCCGGCCATTATTGCTACGGGAAGATCAAAATACATGGAAGGTTCAGGCTTTTTGTCACCGAAATAGTCTTCCCAAAAATAGATGTCTACCAAATGACCTTCTTCATTAACGACCGGCATGAATTCGGATCTTATTTTGAGCATGAGGATTTTTATGTTTTCGATACTGTCTCCAGGCCTGGCCAGGATAAGGTCCTTTCTCATAATTGATTTAATTGGCAGACTCAAATCAGAATTATTTATAATGGCTCTCTGAATGTCTCCTATTGATAATAATCCGGTGTATTTATCATTCTCAAAAACGATGAGGAGTTTCCGTCTTATTTCATCCATCTTTTTGAGTGCCTGTAAAATGGGAGAGTCACAATTTATACTAATCTGAGACAAATTCTTAATCATTTCAGAATGAGATTTAATGGTTAGCCCGAAAGTGTGTATTGATTATTTGATCAGAAGTCTTGCAGGGGCTCCGAGATAGATCCCCCCGGTTGAAATATCCTTGGTCACCACCGCGCCTGCACCAACAGTGACATTGTTGCAAATAGAAATTCCCGGCAGAATTGTTGCGTTTGACCCGATATAGCAGTGTTTCCCAATTCTGACTTTGCCAAGAATTACTGCATTAGGTGCAACAGTAGTAAAATCATCCACTACAGAATCGTGCATGACATTGCATAACGAATTAAGTTTCACAAACTTGCCTATGACGGCTTCGGAAGAAATGTTAACTCCTTTTTGTATTACTGATCCTATATTTACTTTGGAAGATTCAGAAATAAAAGACTTGTTTGAGATCAGGGAGGTAAAGGAAAACCCAAGTTTTGAATAATAATCATAAAGTACTTTTCTTGTCAGGGGTTTATCTGGGGTTATGATAAGAGGAACGGACCTGTAAAAATCAGGTAGATTCCCTGCATTTTCATCATTTGAGATAATTTCATACCCCCGGTATGTACCCTTTAGACTATTATCAATAATTCCGGCAATTTGTATCGAATTTTCTTCTGCCAGCTCAATAATTTCATGAAATCCTCCTACCAGGATAATTCTATTCATTTTCCAAGATTTTTTTTAATGCTGATGTTATATAAATAACATCCTTCTTTTCAAGCCTGGCATACATCGGCAATGTAATTGCGTTATCTGAGACATATTCCGTGAAAGGTAAGCTGCAACTGAACTGCCTGTAGATCGAAAAGCGATGAACGGATGGGTAGTGAACACTGGTCTGAATGCCAGCTTCGGCAAGTTTTTCTCTTACTTTATCCCGTTTTTTTGATGTGGAATTTTCAAGTACAATGGTAAAGATATAATTTGAAGCGAAATCTTTGTGGTAGGCAAATGGCAAAATTACACCTCTGAAATTCCCGAGGATTTCAATGTACATTTTTCGTATAAGGGCTCTTTTTTCGAGATCTTTCTGAATTTTATCCAGTTGGGCCATTCCTATTGCTGCCCTTATATCATCCATCCTGTAGTTGAAGCCAAGGTCAATGACGTCATAAGAAGTTGAGTGTCCCTGGGCCCTTTCATAAGAAAGGGTGGTCATGCCATGGGACCTTAAAAGCTTAGCCCTTTCAAATAGTCTTCTGTCATTGGTAACCAACATGCCACCTTCTCCAATACTTATATTTTTGTTTGCGAAAAAACTAAAACAGCCGATATTACCAATTGTCCCAAGTTTTTTCCCCTTGTATTCAGACAGAGGCCCATGGCAGGCATCTTCTATAATTTTGAGATTATGCTTTTCCGCAATCTCAACAATCTTATCCATGTTACAGGGGAATCCACCATAGTGCATGACAATAATCGCCTTAGTCTTATCAGATATTTTTCTTTCAATATCAGTCGGATTAATTGTCAGGTCATCATAACTCTTTATATCTGCAAAAACGGGTTTGGCATTTATATATCGGATCGCATTACAGGTGGCCACAAAAGTCAATGAGGGGCAGATAACCTCATCATCGGGTTTGATATCCAAAAGCAGCAAGGCCAAATGTAATGAAACAGTGCAATTTGACAGAGACACTGCAAACCCGACATTCAGCATCTCGGCAAACCTCTTTTCAAATGCTTCTGATTTAGGTCCGGTTGAAATCCATTTCGACTTCAGAGTTTCCAGGACTGCATTTTCTTCTTTCTCATCGAAGTTCAAATCAAAGAGCGGAATTTTATATGTCACTTTAATAGCTTTTAAATATTGTAAATATTTCTTTTATACTTGGCCAGGTTCCCTGGGAATGTATACCATTCGCAAGTCTCCCGTAATCCATCTTCAAGAGTGAATCTGGGACGCCATCCGGTAAGGGAAGTAATCAGGGTATTATCACCCCATAACCTGTAGACTTCTGACTTATTTGGTCTTAACCTGTGTTCATCTTCAACAATATGTACTGTCATATTCATCAGATCCTGTATCATTCTGGCAATGTCAGTCATTGAAATTTCAGAATTGGATGCAATGTTAATCTCTTTACCAATTGTATTCGTGTTTTCTGCTATAGAAACAAATCCTTCGACAATGTCTTTTACATAATTGAAATCACGTGTCGGAGACAAGTCCCCAAGTCTGATCTCTTTTTTTCCATCAGCAATCTGAGTAATTATTGTTGGGATAATTGCTCTTGAAGATTGCCGTGGGCCGTAGGTATTAAAGGGCCTTACAATGGTCACAGGGAGGTCAAATGCCTTAAAAAAGCTCATTGCTATTGCATCTGAGGCAATCTTTGATGCAGAGTAAGGCGATTGAGGTTGTTTAGGATGTTTTTCATCTATCGGTACATACTGAGCTGTTCCATAAACTTCTGAGGTAGATGTATTTAAAACTCTTAAGCCACCCAATTCCTTTGCGGCCTGGCAAATATTAAGAGTCCCTCTTATATTGGTATCAACATAACTGTCAGGAGCTATGTATGAATAAGGAATGGCTATCAGGGCTGCGAGATGAAATACCACATCAGTACCCGACATTTTCTCCTTGACAAAGTGTGGATCCCTCACATCGCCGGTCACAATTTCCAGATTTGGATGGGAAGGCAAATCTTCCAGCCAACCCCAGAAATTGAAAGAATTATACTGAGCCAGAGCTCTTACTCTGTAACCTCTTTCTATGAGTAACTCAGTAAGGTGAGAACCAATAAAACCATCAGCACCAGTAACGAAAGCAGTTTGCATCTTTTGTGAGTCTTAATAACTTTAGAATAAGCTTTTTAATATTATTAATTCGTGAAAATTACTTTAAAAAAATCCTTTACTAAACAAATTTCAGACGGATATTTTGAATTTTTTCCAAAAATGTCTTTTTAAAAAACCCGTACTCCTCAAGATTTAAAATTTCACCCGCTGCAATTACCAGGATCAGACCGGTTAAAACCTGGATAATCAGAGTTGCAAGAGGCTTCATTACTGTCAGATAATCTATCAGGAATACAACAAAAGCCATTGATGCAGCTAGTAAAACAGATGAATAAATATCTTTTATCTGTTCTTTAATAGGATAATTTAAAATCTTATTTGACTCAAAATTGAATATTATATAACCAAATACAGCAATCAGTATCATGCCAAGTATGAGGGCTTTTATGCCAAAAAAAACTCCGATAAAGATATTCGGAATTGAGAGCGACTGGACAATCATCTGGAGCTTCAAATATAAATCAGATCTTCCTACAACATTCAAAACGTTGACGTTCATGGAATTAATTGGAATAAGAACTCCTAGTATACACAACAGCTGGAGCATTGATACTGAGGGTAGCCATTGTTCTCCTACTATTGTTACAATTAAAGCTCTTGAAGTTGCCGCCATTCCTGCCATTAAAACGACTATCAGAAAGAAAGTGTTTGTAAACATCTTTCTAAAGGCATCTTTCATGCGGCTTTTGTCTTCCTGGATGGTGGAAAGTACCGGATAACCAACAGTTGTGACAACTGCTGAAATATTTTGACTGGGAAGGTTCTTAAACATTTCGGCTCTTGTAAAATACCCAAGATCCTGCGGAGTGAAATATTTGGCAATTATTATGTAATTAATGTTTTGCAGCAACGTTCCTATAAGGCCGCTTATCAATAACTTGGAACCGAAACTGAACAGCTCTTTAAATGACTTCAGACTAAATGTAAAATCAGGTTTCCATTTGCTCCAGCTCCACAATAAAATCGTATTAAATCCGTCATTAGCCAACGTTTTTACTACAAGGCTCCAGACTCCGAAGCCCAAGTATGCCATCGTAACGGCTATTGTGCCCGACATAACAGAAGCAATTACAGATATTTTTGTCTGAAGTCTGAAATCTATTTCTCTTGTTAATTTTGCACGTTGAATGAGGCTTAATGAGCTTATTATTAAAACAATGCCAAGTACCTGAATTAATGGTTTAAGTTCTGAGTTATTGAAAAACCTGCTTATTTGTCCGGAGGACAAAAACAAAACAAAAAACAGGAAAATACCCATTAAAAGATTAAAAAAGAAAACCGTTGAATAATCTTCCTGGGTGCAGTCCTTTTTTCGTATTAATGCCTGGCTAAAACCACTGTTAATAAAAATATCTGCCAAGGCAACAAATACGACAATTGTTCCTATTAATCCAAATTCCCTTGGAGAAAGTAAACGGGCAAGGATAATTCCGACAATAAATTCAATTACATAAGAAGTGGCTTTTCCAAAGAAATTCCATATCACTCCACTTATGGCTTGATTCTTTAAATCCGACGGGTTCATAAAATATCTTCAGTAAATATAAGCACCGGCAACAAGTTGTTTTCAGGCTCCGGTCTGGACTGATATCATTAGTTTAACAGACTCAGTGTTTTTAAATGTTGAATCAGACGGGAAAAAAGATCAGACATTGTTGAATTAATGGAATCCATTGAAAAAGTTTAATGGAAATGATTTTTATAAATTATTAATAGCTTCGGAGAAAGGATCCCCGGGCACTATGTATTATGAACAGATGATCTGGATGTCGTTGGATAATAGCAATTTGCTGAATCGAAAATTCAGTATTCAGGTGGAGGGGTTACGTTATATTAAAATGTTTTTTTACAATTGGTTTCTTCTCAGCATCAGTTAAATGATAGGTTTTAATTAAACCCGGACTTTGTTGGTAGTAAAACTTAATAACATTAAGGTCAGTAATTTTCCTGGCCGGATTACCGATGATAACGCTATTGTCAGGGAATTTTCCCCTTACGACGCTCCCTGCTCCAACCATTGAGTTGTTGCCAATAATGGTATTTGGTAATATTATACAGCTGGCTCCTATATGAACATTATTCCCGATTTTAATTTTACCAAAAAAATCCCCATTAGGGATTTCATGTAAGAAACACCACATTCCTCCGTCGTGGGTTATAAATTTTGTTCCACTTGTGATTGCCACGTGGTCTCCTATTTCTATTAGATAGGGTTCTGTCGAAAAATTAATGGTCTGAAAGTGACAATTCTTGCCAATTTTCATCCCCTGCTTTCTTAAATACCTGATTTTTGATTCAGAACTTAAAAATACAAGTAAAAAATAACGTAAATTCTGAATTATGGATTTTAATATCATCATACCTTATGATTAATTAATATATTTTTTCAGTCAGACCTAGAATAGAACACTTAATCATGTTTGTTCATTTTATCTAAAGTAAAAATCTCTTTAATCTTGCCTCAGATGCCTATTCGTTTACGATACCAGAAATAATTGTTTCTCTCATGGACATTAACATTAAGCAGAATCATTTTACAGCTATCTCAGGTCAGGTATTTACATCAGTCAGGATAAGAACCTCTTAATATTGTTACAAATATATTTAATTTCGGATTCCTTTAAACCAGGATAGATTGGCAGAGAGACAGTTCCTTTCCATATTTTTTCAGTATTCGGGAAATCGTCTGGCTTCAGATTGTATGTTTCTCTGTAATAAGACATACGATGAAGCGGTTTATAATGGACTGAAGTTCCAATGCCAACATCTGTCATGAGTTGAATGAATTCATCTCTTGAAACTCGTGCCTCAGGTTTAATGATAATCGGGAACAAATGCCATGAATGATATTCCATTGGGCAGATGCATACCGGGAGATCAATTACTTTTACGTTTTTCAGTTCCTTAAAATAATAAGCAGCGCATCGCTGCCTCTGAGCCCTGAAGTACTCCGCTTTTTCAAATTGAGCAAGTCCGATGGCAGCACTTATATCCGGCATGTTATATTTAAACCCGGGAGCTAAAATATCATATTCCCAGGATGATGAATTAGTTGTAAATCTCTCCCAGATGTCGTGGTTTATGCCATGCAGTCGCATCATCTTGGCTCTTTTGTAAATTGTTTCATCATTTGTTACAAGCATTCCGCCTTCGCCTGTCGTAATTGTTTTATTTGCATAGAAGCTAAAACAAGTAATATCTCCAAACGAACCAATAAGCCGGTTGTTATATCTGGTCGGAAATGCATGCGCGGCGTCTTCGATCAAAATAATACTCTTTTTTCGACAGATATCCAGAATTCCATCACCGGAGGAAGTCGTTAAAATCGGAGATTGGCCGCCATAATGGACCAGAATCAGTGCCTTTGCATCAGGGTTCTTTTCGATGGCTTCGTTAAGGATTGGAGAAGATACAAGGCTTGTACCATATTCTACATCTATAAATATTGGATCAGCACCCATATAACGGAGGATTTCAGCTGTGGCAGTAAAAGTCATGGACGGAACAATTACTTTGTCACCTGCTTTAATTCCAACGGATTCAACGGCAAGATGCAAGGCTGCCGTACATGAATTTACGGCACATGAGTACCTAGCTCCGACATATTCGGCAAATAATTTTTCAAAAAGTAAAGTTTTTGAGGATGTTGTAAGCCAGCCGCTCTTTAAGACCTCCTTAATATATTTTAATTCTTTCCCACCGAGGGAAATCTTGGCAAACGGAATCTTCATAGGCATTAATTATTATTTTAAAACTAAAGTAGTGACAGTTTTAAGAATCAGTTTTATGTCACCAAAAAATGAATGATTCTTTAAATAGTTTTCATAAAGGTCGAGTTTTGTGGGCAGTATAATTTCCATATAAGTTTGTTCAGGGTCTGCTGACTTTGATAGTATTTCTTCTTCATTTCTGAATAAAATAGAAGCATTGTCTGTTATCCCTGGCCTTATTGAGTGTATCTTGGCCCAGCGTTCAGGATAAACATCGACCCACCTTCTAACTTCCGGACGAGGACCTACCAGGGAAAGATCACCCTTTAAAACGTTATATAATTGAGGTAATTCATCAAGCTTGGTTTTTCTCAGATATTTGCCAGTTTTTGTGACCCTGGTGGTATTGCCAGGTTCAAAATTGTTATTATTTGAAGTCTTGTTGATTTTCATTGACCGGAATTTATAAAGCACAAATGGTTTTCCAAACCTTCCTATTCTTTCCTGAACGAAAAAAACAGGGCCATTATCATCAATTATTATTAAAAGACCTATTAACAAAAAAAGAGGAGACAGAATTAAAAGACCAAATAATGACAGTATGAAATCGAGAAGTCTTTTCACTACAAACTTTTAGGAAAACCCGAATTTATTCTTTTTCTAACATTTTACTAATGATTGAAACCATTCTGTCGAGATTTTTTCTCTTTGAAAAGTGTTCAAGCGCATAGTTATAGCCTCTGCTACCATAATTAAGCAATTCCTCATTTGAAATACTTCTGACAGTCTTCATTGTGGCTGAAAGTTCATCGACATCCTCAGGTACAACTATCCATCCGCATCCTGCTTTTCTTATTGCATTTGCTGTATCTGAATGATTATCAACACATGCAATAATAGGTTTTCCGGAGAACATATAAGCAGGAAGCTTTGAAGGCAAGGCAATTTTAGCGGCACCCTTCTTCAGGCTTAAAAGGAGAACATCTGCCTTGCTTTGAAGTTCTGGTACCTTATGGAGAGGAGCATCCCAGAATTCAATGTTTTTTACTCTTAAGTCACTGGCAAGTGCAATGAGATTCTTTTTTTCAGCTCCATCCCCTGCAATTATCAAACGTGAATTTGCAATTTCACATTTATGAAAAGCTGATATTAATGTATGTATGGAAGCAGAATTTGACAGACTTCCCAAATACATAAAAGTAAATGGCAAAGTACCTGGACTGACATGGGATGAATTATTGAACTCCAGGAACATATCTTCATTTTGCCAGTTGTTAACCACTTCAATCTGGGTTTCGCCAAGTTTTCTTGTCTTCTGTAATAATTCTTTCATCCCTTCCGAAATGGTGACAACTTTAAAAGAGTTTTTTTGGGCGAATTTATCAAAGGGAAGTAATAACCTGTAAACCGTATTTCGTAAGAAAGGCAGTCTCCTTAATAAGGCTTCAGGATAAATATCAACAATATGAATAATGTACGGGATAGAATATTTTACGGCCTTTTTGGCTATTATGTAATTTCCCAGAAGCGGCCATGAATGAATGTAGATACTTTCAATTTCTTTCTGTTTCTCTTTTATGTACTTTGCTGCATGTTTCCCGAAACTGTAACTTTCTTTCATTCGGCCAAAGATCCTTGATGCAGGACAGGTAAACGAGTCAACAATAATTTGTTCGAATTTTCTGTTTCCGGGTGCCTTATTCTCATATGAAAATCCTAATGGACGCGTAGGCTTTGGTGTGATCACTTTTACTTCCCATATATCAGATAAACTATCCGCGAGATCATAATTCACTGTGGCAGAAACAACTGGCTCGGGCGGAAATACAGAAGATATAAGTAGTATCATTGAAATATCAGGTGTTATTGATTGCAATAAAATCGTACTTTTAAATGGTAAAAAGGTGATTTTGGCATTTTTCCCTTTTGAACGGTGAAATTGTGTCTTTGAAATATTATTAACCAGATAATCAGAGTCTTCCGGCCTTTTTGCATATACAATTAAGATCAGAAAACCAATATCATGAGATTCATTTTATCATTTTTCCTGATTATGATAAAAGGTTATTGAATAAAACTTTTTGTTGATTTTCCTTTGCATATTTCAAAGCGGTATTCCTTCCTGCCTTCTTAATATCTGTAACATCTGGTTTTTCAAGTACCAGTTTTTTGATAACGTTTGATATTGAATCAACTTTAAATGGTTGTATCAGAAAACCATTATATCCATCTTCTATTATGCTTGGAATTCCTCCTACCTTTGTCGCTATAACCAGACAGCCTTTCGCCATGGATTCAAGAATTACCTGAGGCAATCCTTCACAATAGCTTGGCAGAATAAGAATGTCGTGCTTTGAGTACTCATTCAAAAGTTCGGGTCCATAGGGGATGTATCCGGCAATTTTTATCTTATTATTAAGATTATTCGACTTAATAATGAGTTCGATGCTATTCTGGCAGGATCCAGATCCTAAAAATGTAAGACTAATGTTATATTCGGAAAGGCTTTTAACTGCTGCCAGTAATTCATATACCCCTTTATCTACCTCAAATCGTCCAACAAATAACAGTTTGACGGTATCATACCAATTAATATTTTTAATTTGATCATCAGCAATTACATCTGTAACGCTGTATTTTGAACTCGAAAAAAGAATTGTCTTGGATGACAGGCTTAAATAATGATTATACCGGTCTTCCCCAAGCGCAAATACAACAGGCTGATTCTTTTTTGCAAATTTCTCTGCTTTTCTTTCCAAATGAGTTGCCATTATTTTCGCAAGTATCTTTTTGACTCCTTTGTATTTATTGGGAATTGTTGTAATCGAGTCATGACGAACAAGAAGAAAGCAGGTTTTCCTTTTTTTTCCGGCTATATGTAATACATAATTGGCAATAGGGCTAGAAGTCATTATAAGAAGACGATCACACTGGTCGACAAAGTCTGATATCGTTTTGTGGTTTTTCAGAAGATAAAATGGATATATCAGAATGATATGAATCAAAGTCTTATAATAAGATACCTGATGAAATGTCACTGGTAACTTAAAAGGATAATAATACCGGCCTTTATCTGATTCGATACGCCCAAGGAAATGAAGATCAAAGGCCTCCTTCGGAAATTCATTGAACAGATTTGTGTATATGTCAAGGCATCCAATACTATTATCTTCAAACCGACAGTAAGGCGTCTCAAGATAAATTCCAATCTTTACCTTCATTTTAAAATATTAATTGTAATACAAGCGGAATCATCATAAGATTATCTCTTTTTATAATTTATCTGCATAAAAACCGATCATTTTTCAGATTAAGAGACATCAAATAAGCTGTATTTGTTTAAGGACTATTTGTATTATGAAAATGTTCCTGTGTTTTTATGAAGTAAAACGGGGCAGATTTTTATGCGCGTTGCATCCAAACCTTAATGCAGCTGTTTCAAGACGTCAACATCAAATATTTTAAGGGGGCCTTTGCAATATGTCCTGAAAACAGTGGATTGGCTGTTAGTACAAATTATTATGGCGTTTTCAAAAAAAATCTGTCTTCAATAGCCGGTATATTCAATGCCATGACCTTTATCTTATAGTCGTTAAACAAATTTAACCGTTTGCTTTTGTTCATTATCTGGCCCCTGACTATCTGGTTCGCATGGGACTTTCTTTTTTTCTCCGGTCTGGCTGTCAGGGATGACTGAATCAGTATTACTGGCATTATATGAGAAAATCACCCATCCCAATTTAACTGCCAGAATTTGGGCACTTAAAAGCATTCCCATAACCGGGACTAATAATAGCAAGGGAAGCAGGTTGCCTTTTTTTGAATATAATGTCAGGCTTCTTTTAAAAATACCGTAAAGAAAGAATAAGTAAAAAATCAGACCAACTGCACCTGTTAAGGCTAATATTTCAATGAAGACGTTATGAGGGCTTAGGTCCTGCCCAAAAGTATTTTGAGCAAATTGGGCATATCCTGTTCTCCCTATACCAAATATCGGATTGCTTTTAATCAGGGGAAAAATTTGACTCCAAATGATATTCCGTTCTGATAAATTCCCTTCCCTGATGCTTGAGAGCATCCGGTATTTCAATACTTCAAACTGCATTAAATATTGCCATATCAATATAAACAGCACCAATCCGGTAAAGAAAATAAGTACTTTTGGTAAAATTTTCTTCGTTTTAAACAAGATAAGTCCGATCAGAAATGCCAGAATAAATGATAATAGGGCGACGCGAGAGCCTGTCAACGCCATCAGATTAAGCATTATCGGGATTGGTAATAAAAGCATTATCCTCAATTTACTCATTTTTAGGTTGTTTTGAAGCACCGCCGTAAGAAGGATTATCACCGAGATGCTCATCCGCAATCCAACAATGTTTTCATTGTCACCGAATATTGTCACTCTGCCTCCTTCAATTTCAATCCCAATGCCTAAATAGAAAAGTAAAGCCAATACTATCGAACCAATTGCAAAACTAAGAATGCCTTTTCCCAGGATACCTGGGTTTCTATATTCATGATTAATTAATATCCAGAATAAGATAATATTCTGAAATATGCTGAAGTCAAAAAAATCCGGATAGTCAGGTTTAATGTTGAATATGCTTATTATGGTCAGTAATGTGAAGAAATAAATTACAGGCCTTACGTGTTGATAAACTTCCTTAACTGAAACAAAATTCATTATTTGAGGTATCATCACGAATAAATAAATAAGGCCAGTAAGCTTTGATATCGAAAACGAACCACTGGTATTAAGAGGATCCCAAACCTCAAAATTTATCGAAAAGAAGAAAACTAAAAGAGCAATGTTTTGGATTTGCTTCATATTGTTACATTAAGCCGAAAAAGACATGATACTTTATGTAACCGGTTTGTGACTGAACGAAGACTATAATAAGTCTTTTTATAACAGCAAAATAAAATGTCATTCAATTTTAAAGAACTAAATGTAAGGGTTAAAGGATCTTTTACTTTTCCGGATTGTTCTTTGATAAATTTACTGAGTTCTGAAAAGTTTTGCTTTTCTTCGGTTTCAGGATGTAAGCAGATTGTCCATGTCCCCTTTGTTTTGTTTTCAGGTTCCCAAAGTTGCTGAGGGATCCATTTGAATTTCCCTATTCTGACAGGATTTAGAAAAAAACCATCGCTGATGTATCGAATCTGAGTCACTGATTCCAGTGCTTTCAATGTGTTTCTGTCGAAAGAGTGTGCAGGAGCGACAAAAATATCGACATTTATTGATTCATCCTCAAATTTTTTGTAACTCTCGGCAATCATCTTTTTTTGCTTTAAATAATCGATACCGGCGAATTCTGATCTTCTGTTGATCCCGAGTATACCGCTTTTGTCTGTAGCATAAATGTGCTCGTAACCATGTAATGCGATTCTGTAACCTTTGCTTTGCCAATGCCTGACTTTTTCCCAGAAACGTATATCTGGTTTCCCATTAATCATTTTCGGATCCCTGTTAAACGGGATTACTGCTATTACTGGTTTAATATTATAAAGATCAAATAATTCAAAATAGCGGTTCCATTTCTCATAATCCATGTATTCGGAAGCATCATCAAGACGGAAAACATATTGAGCCGACATCTGCAGATAATATTTTATTCTAAATTTTCCTGAGAGTATCCGGAGTCCTTGATTTTACCAAGAAGGATCCGGAATCGGCCGGTTTTACAGCCGGGTCAGTTTGGTGAATTTAAGATTTATGTAATTGGCTGGCTTTTAGCTTTCCCGGGTTTAAATCGGTTGGCGTTAATTTTCAAAAAACCCATTACACATTTTATTAAATAGAGAAGATAACTTTCATAATTGGATTCTTCAACAAGTTCTCCTCCGAAATGATCCTTGAATCGGTTTATACCCTGCAATGACTGGTCTTGTGTTTCATAGGCATAACCGCCAAAATCATATATTAAATATCCAAGATTTCTAAAGAAAATCATATCCTCATAATGCAGTAATCTGTTTGCCCGGCCGATCAGTTTTCTATCTGCACGGTCTAAATTATTGTTATGGATTTTTGAGGATGATGTCAGAATTCTGACTCTCTTAATCGACCAATCAGCTATATATGAATGTGAAACAAGCAGAGTCCCGTTAGTTGAATATGCATTTCTGAGGATAAATGCCTCTCCATATTTCTTTAGTTCAGTTGAAGATATTTGTTTGCTCATGTTCTTTTCTTTTGCAAACTCATTGTAAAAAAGAGTGAACTCAGATAGGTCATCTGATACTTTACATAGTATCCCATCATTCTGTGATTTCCTGATTTCATACTGGGTTTCTTTATTGAAAGACTCCAGCAGATTGGGGTTTGAAAGATCGATTAGTTTTGTGTAGAACGGGTTTCTTTTAAATCCTTTTATTTCAATTTTGCTAAAAGACTGTATATAGCTGTTGAACAACCCATGTTTCAGTGATGGCCTGTCTGCAAAATATATCAACTTCCTTAATAAGAAATACTTGTTAATTGGAATAATAATCATGAAAATACTTAAACTATTATAAAGTGAGAAACGAAAGCTTTATACTTAACCGAATAAGATCTTGTAATTTGCGGCCGATTTTAATACATCCACTTGTAAAACCACATTTGAAATTGAAGTAGTTTCCAGATTACAGAAGGATCATATATGCGGCCTTTCAAAAACACTGCCTTAATATCATCTACATATTCTGAATTAAAAACTCCTGATCTTATTATCATATCTGAAGAAAGGTAATCGTGGAGCAAGTAGGAAAGGTCATTTTTAAGCCATGAATAAACAGGCGGTGTAAAACCTGTTTTTGGACGTCTTAATAATTCTTCCGGCACATATTGGTGAACGATATCCTTGAGTATCATTTTAGGTGTGGTTCCATATTTGAAATCTGTCGGAAGTTGCGCTGCAAATTCTATAATTCGATGATCCAGAAATGGTTCTCTGCCTTCAAGCGACACCGACATAGTTGCCCGGTCTACTTTTGTAAGAATGTCGTCCTGTAAATACCTGCAATAATCGATAGCCATTGCCATGGAAAGCGGATCTCTGAAATCCGGGAACTCATCTGTGGAAATTAAATCCGGCTCTTTAACTTTGTTTATGAACAATTTTGCACTCATTTTCTTATCAAGAGTCACGTAACTATTTAATAAGAAATAGGGAATTAATTTTTCATCCTTTCTTAAAACGTCTGAAAGAACTGACAGTTTGTATCGGGAAAATCCTTCAGGCATTAATTTTACAAGGATCTTGGACAATCTGCTCGCAAAGTTTTTCAGATATGAAGGGAAGTTCCGGATAAAATTCAGATTATTGATAAATGTCCTGTAACTGTTATAGCCTCCAAAAATCTCATCACCGGCATCAGCGGATAAAGCAACCTTAACCTCTTTCCTTGCAATTGCACTTACCAGTATTGTAGGTATAGAAGAATCATCGGCGAAGGGTTCGTCATAATAATAGGGAAGATTTTGAATAATACTTTGTGCTTCTTGTTTATTGCAGTAATACTCAGTATGGTCTGTCCTGATGTACGCGGCTATTTTTTTAGCAAATGGGGCCTCATTAATTCCGTCCTCAAAGCCTATAGTAAATGTTCTTAATTTCTGGGAATTATTAGCCTGAAGCAAGGCAATTACTGCCGTGGAATCATAACCACCGCTGAGAAATACGCCAACAGGTACATCGGAAATCATTCTGTATCCAAATGCCGATACAAGAAGTCTTTCCAACTCCTTTTTAGCTTCAGGATATGGGACCTTTAAAGAGGGTCTTAAATAATAATCTCTGACATCCCAGTATTTGGTGACAGTGATATTCCTGCTTACAGTGTTTAATGTAAGTATGCTGCCTGGTATCAGTTTTGTGCAATGTTCGAAAATACACTCCGGAGAAGGTATATATCCAAGATTAATATATTTTCTGACAGCGCTGTTCTTCAGGATTTTTATAAACCCCGGATGTTTATGAAAGGCTTTAAGTTCAGACGAAAACAGAAAGAGACCGTTGTGCCAATAATAATAAAGTGGCTTGATACCTGCTCTGTCTCTTACAATTGTGATTTCATTTGTTTTATTATCAAATATTGCAAAAGCAAACATTCCTATGAATTTAGAGACGCAGGCTGATCCCCATTCAGCAAAAGAATGCATAACCACTTCAGTATCTGATTCTGAGAGGAATTTATGTCCCAGCCCTGTTAATTCGGTTCTAATCTCCCTGAAATTGTATATTTCACCATTTAACACGATGCAATAATTCCTGAAAGTCATTGGCTGATGTCCGGCTGATGACAGATCCAGAATTGATAACCTTGTATGTCCCAGACCAATAGAGGCATTATGAGTTGAATGGATAAAAAAGCCTTTGTCATCCGGACCTCTATGATGGAGACTTTCAACCATATTTCTCAGCACCTCAACATTGCTCCGAGCCGAATAATCAATATAACCGCAAATGCCGCACAATTTTATTTTTTGTTTTTAGGATAAGGATGGAACCGGATTTATAAAAGAAATAAAGCCTCTGTTATTAAAGTTGAATTGTCTCAATGTCAGATCAATCATAATGACAGGAACTGTTTTGCGACTTCAGATATATTGAACCTTTCCACATTGTTTATTATAAGTTGACGGTGATAGTCTCCATTTAAGAACTCAGTAATGATTTCTTCCTGCAATCTATCGGCTGATATCGACAAGATCGGTCTTTTGACCAGAGCATAATCAATTAATTTGCTTGGTAAATGTACTTTTGTTTTATTTTCAAAATTGACAAGAAAATCCATTTTGCTTAATTCATATAATAACTTCTCACGTGGAATATAAGAGCGAATATCAATTTTCGTCCCGAGAATCTTCTGAAAAGGCTTCAGCAGATCGTCATCAGGTGTATAAATAACAAACTTAAAATCCTTTTCTATGGAAGAAAGATAGTGTAAAAAGTTTGAAGGATTACGGATTTTCCTGTCAAAGATACCTGAATATGCAAAATGAGGAATCTCATGCTTAACCTGGTTATTTGACAGGATAATATTATCGAAGCGAAATCCCTGAGGGATAACCCTGATCTTATACCAGAATTCTTTATAGTATCCCTCTTTTGCCCCTTCAAAAGGGATAACAATAAAGTCTGCCAATCTGCAAAACCATTTTTCAACGTACGAGAAATAAAAAGGTTTCTTATTTTCAGCGCCGCCATGGCCCATGTAAGGATCGCCGCAGTCTGCAATCCATTTATCTGGAAATGATTTTCTGTATTTTGTTTTTGACAATGCACACCCCCAGTGGATCGGGTAGGGTTTTGCTATTGAAATTAACAGGTCAAACCTTGCTTCTGTCTTGATGATCCTGGGAATTTTGAACATTAGCTCGATTTCAGGAAATTCAATCATTCGATGAAGTAATTTTCTTAATACTCTCATGATCAAATTTTCTTTTTTTACTCCGTCGCTATTTACATTGGAAAAAAACAACTTTCCGAGGTTTTTCACTTTAATGCCATATTCAAGCTCGAAACGTGAGTAATCATAATTACCAATGACAGCACATAATGTTACATTATGTCCCTGCCTGGCCAGTTCAAGAGCCAATTCTGTTGCCCTGTGGGCCCTTGGTAACTGTGCGGGAAAAATAAGATGACTGACTATGAGAATTTTTCTTGCATCCACTGCGGCATTATTGTATTAAAGAAATAAAACTCATGCAGATTCCTTTTCCGAGAACAGATTTTATCATGATTTTTTATAAAGCTTCGCCACGTCAGTCACACATAAATGCTTCTGACAGATAAATTTTGATGATAAGATTCGTTTGTACAAAACCAAAAATTAAATGTACTTTTAAAACAGCGCCCTTAATTTTTGTAAATGCCCTATGCAGTTCTTAAATCTTGAAATATCAATTTGGATTTTATGATGTCTGTAAATATTTAATCAATTCTTCCAAATGATTTATTTCCCTAATGTGTACTTTCAACAATGTCTTTAAGTTCCAACCTTATTGAATGATTTCACAAAAGTCTAAGGGATCCTATTTTGAATAAAACTCATTTAGTTTGCGTTTTCTTTTTCTCACCATCCTTTTTCCCTTTCTGCTATTATAATATCCATATCCATAACCGTATTGATCAAAGCTAATCCTGTTATCATTCAATACAATGCATACTTTGTTCACATTCTTGTTGTGCAGGTCCCTTGAAATAAATGAAAGGACATTTTTTATTGTATAATTGTAACGTGTCACTATTATTTTAACATCAGCGCTATCCAGAAGCAGATAGGCATCTGAAACCTGCGCAAGAGGAGGAGTATCAAGTATTATATAATCATAATCAGTCTTTAATTTCTGTATCAGATTTTGAGTTTTATCAACAGACATGAGCTCAATAGGGTTTGGAGGCAATACGCCACAAATAATATAATCAAGCTTTTCATGTGGTGACTTCATAATAATACTCTTAAAGTCAACCTTATCGATAAGATACGAGCTTAATCCGTGCCTTGTGGTCTCCTGTTCATCGAAATAGATTTTTTGCTTGCGCATGTCAAAATCCAGCAAAATACATTTCCGGTCAAGATGAGCATAACTCATTGCGAGGTTTTTTGCTATGAATGACTTTCCTTCGCCTTCAAGACATGAGCTTATCATAATTACTTTTTTATGATCCCCCTTAACAAAAAACTCAAGGTTTGTACGCAGAGCTCTGAAAGACTCGGAAATATTGGATTTTGGAAATTCAAACATTACATTTTCGGTTTTATACCTGTTATGCAGTATTTTCCCAAGGATTGGGAAATCTGTCAGCCTTTCAATATCGTCCTGACTCTGGATTTTGTTATTCAGAAAATTTTTCAGCATCAGGAACCCAAAGGGGATTACCAGTCCGAGTAATATGGCAATAAGGTAATTTAATTGTTTTGCAGGGGATATTGGGGTTGTCTTTTGAAGTTTTGCAGGTTCAATTACAACATTATCAGGAAGGTTTGAAGCTTTTGCTATTTTTGCTTCAGCATGCTTTTCCATAAGGTAATTATATATCGCATCATTAAGACGATATCTTCGTTCAATGTTACCTAACTGGCGCTGGGTTTCCGGAAGGCGACTTATTTCATTTTCAATTCTTAATATCCTTTTCTTCATTTCATCAATGGAGATATCAGTGGTTTTGGCAACAGCAGAGATATTATCAGTAATTGTCTTCTTGAGATTTTCAATTTGTATTCCCAGTCTTTGTACCTGCGGATTTCTTTCCTGATTGTTTTCGATCAAATTTGACCTTGTAGCCTGAGCCCTGACAAGTTCAGTCATGAGGCTGTTTAACAGTTGATCAGATATTCCTATAGAGGCAGGTAACATCATGTTTGAAAAATTGTCATTCTTTAAAAGGTCAGACACATAATCATAATATCTTTTTCTGGAAACCAATTCGGCAAGCTGGTTCTGCAGATCGAGATACTGCGCGGATATTCCGGAAGCCTGATCAGTTATATTCAGCAATTGCCTTGACGATCTGAAGTTTTGCAGATTATCTTCAGTCTGATTTAGTGAATCTGAGATCTCATTAAGCTGTTTCTCAATGTATTCTATTGTAATTGATGCAAGATGGTTCTTCTGTTCAAGATTTTGTTCTGAGTAGGTATTCATCAATTCATTTACAATGTCGATCCCCTTACTAATCGACTCAGAATTCAAATTTATTTTAATCACTGTCGCCTCTCGATCAGCAATTGTGAAAGTCAGTCTTCCTTTAACCGAATTGCTGATGCTGTTAATGGTTTTAAAATCAAACGCATATGTGATTCTTGGATCGATTTCATTTCTTGCAGTATCCATTGGTTCAACAACAAAGGCAAGGTCTTGTGTTTCAATGAGTTCGCCAAATTTACCGGTTTTCGCGAAAGCCCATTTTTCCTTATGATGGGTGATTTCATTGGTTTCAAAATTGTAAAAACTGGTCTTCTTGCCCTTGGCGCTTATTTCAAAATTTCCGTCTTTTGAAAACGAAATATCAAATTTTACATTAATTGGTTGAGGATGATTTCGCAGATATGATATTTTAAAAGGTACATTTTGATATTCTTCATAATAATTAAATTTCCCCTTTCCATAATAGGAAATTGACAAATCCAGTTTCCTGATAGTTTTTTCAATTATAGGGTATGATTTCATTACCCATAGCTCATTCTGGAAGTTCTGGTTGCTGTTGAATAAATTGCTGTTGATAAAGTCAGCGCTGCCGCTCATACTTTGTTGTTGCCTGTTTTCCCTGATAAGAATTGATGAAGAAATACTATATATGGGGACTGAATACCGGTTTATTATAAATGCCAGGGAAAGTGTAATAATTACACTTGCAATAAAAAAACGGTAGTTCTTTAACAAAAGGTTAAAAACTTTCTTAAGATCAGTTTCTTCCTGAACATTTATGTTTTGAAGGGGGCTCATTTTATGTGGCTATTTAAGAAGGAGCTTGACTATTTAAAAATATTATATATTAGTAATCCTGTTGTTATTGTAGAAAAAACAACCGTAAAGGGGAACTGGCGCATTCCCCAGAATTTGTTCCTGAGAGGTTTTACATAAAGTATATCATTGGGTCTAAGGTTATAAAAATCAGATGAGAGTATATCAGATTTTGTCAGGTCTAAGGTTACGCGTTTGTTTTGACCATTTTCATTCCTGACCAGCAAAATTTCATCGCGATTGCCATAGTCGGTAATATCACCTGCCAGCCCAATTGCATCATAAACTGAAATTTTCTCCTGCGAGAAAGCATAATGACCGGGATTATTAACCTCACCCAATACGGTTAAATATCGGTTGACGAGCTTGATAGTAATAACAGGCTGGTTCAAAATGTGATTAAGAGAATCCTTCAGTATTACACCAACTTCCGACAGCGTCTTCCCTTTTGCATAAATACTGCCGATAACCGGCATTAACAGGTAACCCTCCTTATCAATAGAGTAAGATAAGAGAGACGCTCCATATGGTGAAATGTTACCAACACTTCCCGATGTCTGATTACCCGCGTTGTAAAAAATGTTAGCTGCTCCTTCATCAAGACTATTTATCTGAATATATAGCTCATCGTTTGGTTTAAGTTTATAGTCTGGAAAATCTGCCTCATTAAATGTTTTTACAGCCATGCTTTTGTCCTGCAGATACTCAACTTTCCTCTGTGTGACACATGAAGAAAGAAAGGCAAAAAACGTAATTGCCATTAAAAGGTTATATGTCTGATTATGACTAAATAACCCTGTTAGATCTTTTATAGGCATATGGCGTCTGATTATTAGGGTTTAAATTTTCTGCTATTACAATATTATACAATAATATTTTCACATGTTCAAAATAGAATTCTTTATTTGATGAGATATGTTTTTTTAAAGATAAAACTAAATGTTCAAATGATGAATTTCAAAAAGGAGAACCTCTGTACTGCGATTATTCCGATATCTCGGTTCATGTCATTAATTTAAAGCTATTTATCCGAAAGACCAAGAAAAGATCATATTCAGCAACAAATTTATCAACATGCCGTTTTATAAGTGATTAATCAATTATTTTTGCATGTTCGTCAAAATATTGTTTCGTGTTGGTCAGTTGTTTTATTGACTTTTTAAAGTGTTTAGTATCAATCAGTTTCGAATTGTGAATAAAAACTTTATATTGAAAAAGCTTTTTTTTATACCATTTCTAATAATTAACTCTTTAGTTTCAGCCAAAACATTTTATGTTTCACCTGCAGGAAATGATGGCAATTCAGGATCATTATCGGCACCGTGGAAATCTCTGAATTTTGCTTTTAATCAGCTAACATCAGGAGATACATTGTATGTAAGAGGCGGTACCTATTATAACTGGGGTTACAGACCTGCCTATGCATCGTCAATCTATGTAAATGATATCGACGGAACCAGTAATAACCCTGTCTGCGTTTTAAACTATCCTGGCGAGAAACCGGTTTTGGATGCTTATACTTCAGACAATTCTGTCAGTGAGGGATTGACCCTTGTTAATTGCAGCGGCTGGATTATACAAGGGTTGACAATAATGCGTGTTTTGCAGGCAACTGATGGATCTAATACCGGAGTCGGGTTTAATTTGAGAAATTGCAGTAATATTCTTGTAAAGGATTGCAGTGCCTTTTCATGTATGGGACCAGGATTCCAGGACTGGAACGGGAATGGTTTTATCAATTATGTCAATTGTGATTCATATAACAATTTTGACAAATACACTGTTCAGCCAAATGGAGAAGGCGGAAACGCTGATGGTTTTGTTTCTTATGAAAATGGCACCTCTTCAGTAATATCCTATAAGGGATGCAGGGCATGGCATAATTCCGACGACGGTTTTGACGGTTACGGGACACAAGGAATTATTACGTATGATGCATGCTGGTCATTTTTTAACGGATATGGCAAGAATGGGAACGGTGATGGATTTAAGTTGGGAGCAGTAAGACAATCTTCCAGGACAAGCTACGACAGAGTATTAAGGAACTGTGTCGCATTCGGTAATCTTAATTTTGGTATTGACAGAAATGATGCCATATGTAAGATTAAGCTGTATAATAATACAATTTATAAAAATAATGGCGGAATTGTAATGGGTTTATACTCTGATGACGACACTGTTATTTGCAGAAATAACATTTCCGATGACTACTATTTTGAGAAAATGGCCGTTCAGGATCATAACAGCTGGAATGGAGGTTTAATATTTTCCGATGATGATTTTGCCAGCCTTGACACTGCAGGGATTACGGGTTTGAGAACAATAGAAGGATCGCTCCCGGAATTGAATTTCCTTAAACTGAAAGAAGGCAGTGATCTCATTGATGCAGGGGTATTTGTGGAGTTGCCTTTTAATGGCAATGCCCCCGACCTTGGTGCATTTGAATATTCCATTGTGAAGCCCGTTACAAAATATGTGAAAAATATCACAATAACAGGATACGCCGGGGCATCTTCAATCTCAACAAACAAGGGGACTCTTCAACTAATGGCAACAATTTTACCTGATGATGCAACAAATAAGTCTGTTTTCTGGTCAATTTCTGAAGGCAAGGAATTAGCTACAGTATCGTCAAACGGACTGGTAACAGCTATAGGTAATGGTAATGTATTGGTAAGAGCTTCAGCAACAGATGGGTCAGGAGTATTTGGAACGTATGCTATAATGATAACAAATCAGACTGTACCTGTTAAAGCCATTTATATAAGCGGAGATGGCGGAAAATCAACTATATCGTCTCCTGGAGGGAGTCTGCAACTGTTTGTCACAATTATTCCGGAAAATGCCACCAGTAAAAACGTTTCATGGTCATTAATAAATGGTTCCGGAAAAGCAACCATCAGTTCGTCGGGACTTGTGACTGCATCTGCTAATGGTACTGTAACTGCCAGGGCAACAGCAACTGACGGATCCGGAGCTTACGGATCATTGATTATCACAATTTCCAATCAGCTATCAACAACCGGTAATTTGCCTCCTGTAATAGTAATGAATTATAATTCAAGTGGATATTCAGGTTTTGTTTATGATATAGATGCAAGTGACAGTTTTGATCCAGATAAGGATAATCTCTCCTTTTCCTGGGCCGTTCCTGCTAATATCTCAGTTTCATCCACTAAATCTTCAACTATAAGTTTTCTAGGTCCTAATGTGGATTCTCCTCAGTCATTTGTTTTTAATGTAAATGTGAGTGATGGAAAGGTTACAGAATCAAAGTCTGTTTCAGTCGAAATAGTTCCTTATAAACCTCAGCTGGAAGAGGCAGAAATATCAAAAATCGAAGCAAGCAGCTACAAGGACCCTTATTACCCATATTATGTCGCTGATGGAGATATTGGAACCATGTGGGCCGATGAAGGGGATAACCAATGGTTATTGATCAGCCTTAAACAACCTTTTAACATTCAACTGATAAAAATTGCTTTTAATCCAGGGCTGAAAAGAGAATCTTATTTTGATATTTTAGGTTCTGAAGATTTGGTAAAATGGGAACCCATATTAATCAAAACAACATCCTGCTCTTTTTCAGGAGACATACAGGTGTTTGAATTTCCTCCTGCAAAGACCGGCAAAGAATATAATTTTATTAAAGTAATCGGTCATTGCAACTCACTCGATAACTGGAACTTTATTTCGGAACTTAAAATTTTTGGGAACAGAATTAAACATTCACCTGAATTCGAAGCACTTCCTTTTAAAGTTTATCCGAACCCGGCAAAAGATTTTTTCATTATCCGCAGAGATATGTCTTCAGTTGTTCCTGATTTTATCCAGATAATTGATCTTTCCGGCAAAGTGGTTTTCAGACAAAATATCGATCCTGATGTATATGAAGTATTGATTCCGATAGACCTTCAAAATAATTTATATGTGATGCAGTTATGTAGTGCCAACTCTATTCTTTTCACTCAAAAACTTGTTGTGAGCAGGTGAAAAGCCGCCATTTCCAATTATAAACAATGCATAATTCGCTCCCTTTAACATGTAAAGTTGCTTTTAATTGGTTTAAAGGATTTTTAGTCGCTTATAATTAATGTCCCCTGACACGATGTTTTAAATTAAAGTTTTGACAATATTGTTAAATTATTAATTAACAACTTGACCAATCTTAGTGGAACAATTTTCTTAAATTTGATGTAAGATTTTGAAGTTTATTTTCAATAAAAGGCATTAATCATGAGATGGATATCCAAGACTTACATCATTTATGTTCTGCCTTCATGTTTTTTAACAGGTGTTTTTTTTTCATGCAATGATGATGTATTGCCTGTAGTTGTAACAGGTGAAGTGTCGGAAATATCGGGAACCACTGCTACTTGCGGAGGTAATGTTACAAGTGAGGGATCTGGGGCAATTAAAGAACGTGGTGTTTGTTGGAGCACTAAATCACTACCGACGGTCAATGACTTCCGGACGACGGATGGCTCCGGTACCGGCACTTTTATAAGTAAAATATTCGGCCTCGAGAAAACAACAGTTTATTATGTAAGAGCATATGCAACAAATGGTGCAGGCACTTCTTATGGTGAAGAAAAAACATTTAAAACAAATTCAACTGATTATCAGTTTGGTGGGCAAATTATCGCTGATCACAAAATAGTCTCGGATTTCGATAAAATACCTTCATATTATTTGAACGAGGTTAAGAAAATGTTGATTTATTTCCCTGGTGAATCTCATAGTGTATCCTATCGTGGAGGTTTTAAATTGTTAGAGTCACAATTTCCCGAATATAAATGCAGTATTGCTACCGGTGAGCCATATACCAATGATCATCTTAGGGTGAACAATGGTGACTGGACAGGAGAAGCTGAATGGTTTACCTGGCTGGCTTATCCGGTTGGTTCCAGACCTGAGGCGAGTACTAAAATTAAAGATCTAATAGGGGAATATAAAAGCAAGAATAATCCAATCAGTGTAATTGGATTTGCCTGGTGTACCGACATGTATGAGTGGGGCGATTTTATTGGTACCGCTGCTGATCCTGAATATGGTTGCCGCTGGTTCGGAGCTTCTAAAGGTGGGCCACAGGGTGATCGTTGTTGGGGCTTAAATGCAGAAGATTTTCCGATTACTGATAATTCAGTCTGTATGGATACATATTTGAATGCAACATTAGAATATATAGCTTATTGTAAATCAAATTCACCGGAAACAAAAGTTGTTTTTACAACCGGGCCTGTAAATGGTTCTACCGGAGAGTATTCTTATCAGGCTCAGATAAAAAATCAATATATCAGGGATTTTGTTGCCAAAGACTCTTCGAGGATACTTTTTGATTATGCCGACATAATATGTTATAACGATGATGGTACAACAAATCAGCAATCATGGTTTGAACATTCATTTTTATGGGGAACCCCAACAAATATAGGCGATGAAAGTATCGGACATGCAAGCCCGGCTGGCGCTGTCAGATTAGCAAAGGCACAGTGGTGGTTACTTGCAAGAATTGCAGGGTGGAACGGGAAATAGCGTTGTTTTGTGAGGATTTGCAAAGAGATTTATTTTCAATGAATTATTTTGTTGTTTAATATCCTGCATATTCTTAAATTAAGAACTTTCGTCAGTTACTTGTTTTTTAATCGGAGACAACGTTGTCTCTTTTTCCATATAAAAAAGTACAAAATTAACTTTATGAAAATGACAGAAAAAAAAGGATCAGATTATCAGAAAGATTTAATTAAGGATATTATCCAATGGGACACAAAATCCTGGTCAATACCTCTTGAGTTCTGGAATAATAATGTTGATTGGGATAACATTCATGATACGTTGGAGCTGGGTTCATACTGGGGAGGCCTTTCACTGTGGCTGGCGTTGAAAGGGAAAAACGTTGTTTGCTCTGACCTCAAGAATACAAGAAAAATAGCAGAACCGTTACATATTAAATATGGGGTTACCGCTAACATAGAATATAAGGATATTGATGCAAAAAATATTCCATATACAAACAGCTTTGACCTAATCGTTTTTAAATCAATTATTGGTGGAATTGGCGAGAATAATCATATTGAACTACAGCAAAAAGTCTTTGATGAAATCCATAAGGCCTTAAAACCTGGTGGTAAATTGCTTTTTGCCGAAAACCTTGTCGGATCCATTTTTCATCAGATCCTTAGACGGAATTTTGTCAGCTGGGGGAAATCATGGCGTTTTGTTACAACTGAAGAATTAAAATATTTCTTAAGGGAGTTTTCAAGTTACGACCTAAGAACTACTGGTGTAATCGGTGCACTTGGCAGAAATGAACAACAGAGGAGAATATTTGCTTCATTTGATAAGTTAATTTTAAACAAACTCTGTCCAAGAAACTGGAATTATATTGGCTACGGTATAGCAGAAAAATAGCAAACATCCGAGCAGGCATGTTTTATTGACTCGCGTATGGATTGACTTTCGTTGCAATAAAGTGATGCCAAGCATTTCAAAATTCATCAGTTTGCTGGTGTCGGCTTCCCTGAACCAGGTCCGATTAAAGAGTATAATCCTTAACTGGACCTGCTTCGGGGAAGCTGGTACCTGTTAAAGGGTTGATAATTATTGGCTTATGATTTTGGTTGTGCCTGTTTATGTAAAATACCTCAGGTAGTGTTTAGAATTTTGTGTAAATGAATAGGTAGCTGATTAGGGACCTCAACCGGTTGGAGCCGGAAATCGAGCTCAAAACCGGTTGATTTGAATGAAAGTTTTAATTTTAATCCTAATTAGCATCATTATGAGTG
>Ga0208695_1000797_pt1 | contig 30940 bp, 35 predicted proteins | sample AD_UKC111_MetaG_FD_184449 | JGI IMG/M metagenome (GOLD analysis project Ga0208695, IMG submission 184449) | Active sludge microbial communities of municipal wastewater-treating anaerobic digesters from Hong Kong - AD_UKC111_MetaG (SPAdes)... | ecosystem: Engineered > Bioreactor > Anaerobic >...
ATTACATTGAAGGCTTTTATAACCCCAAACGCACCCATTCGGCTTTGAATTATCTGAGCCCCAATGACTTTGATAAACTGCACCTACCAACATAATTTTGGTGTTCGTGAAAACCGTACCAGATCAGGGCCGTATAAGGGCACGGGTGTGGGCCAGGAGCAGGGCGAAGCCCGCTGTAGCACTTCCGGGGGAACGAAAGGTTAGGCCTCATGATGGCGCACCATAACGAGCGAGATTGTGTTGCCACGCCGCCGTGCCGAGCGGACGTACCAAATGACCTAGCAACTCGTCAACCAACTGTACTGGAGAGCTGGCGGTTGTGTCCAGAGTACAGTCCACGGCAAGAAACCGACCGCTCATTTCAAATCCCCTTCGAACTTCGGCAAGCGTGCGATCGCCACGCAGTTGTGTGCGGCGAACCAATTCGTCCCAGGCGCACTGGGTACCGACAAGGTATGGGCTGCACGTATTCAACGACGTGACCAGCTGCTTGGCACCGCGCTCACTCATGACAACACAGTCGAACACGACGCGGCCTCCCGAATGGAGCACGCTGCGGACAAGGCTGTGGGCTAATTTGCTTATCAGCGTTGTATCGATCGCAGACCAATCATTGGCTAAGTCGGCGCGGTTGACTAATGACCTTGGAAGGCAGTACAGAAGCGTGTCGAGCGAGATATGAAGCCATTGCGCTGGCAGGAGCCGCTCCTGAAGAGCTTGCGCAAGTGTTGTTTTGCCGGTGCTTGACCCCCCGACGATGACGATCAGATTCGTTGCGAGCATTGCCTGTGCTTTAGCCAAGGTCTGCAACTGACAGTGCCAATTCATAGGCGCTGCCCTTGGTTTCGGGTTTCCACCCACGCTCCAGCGCCTGTTTGATGGCCTGAGAAACCAACGATGGAGTGATCGCAAGGCCTTGCTCCCCAACCCAGTTGTCTGGGCGCGGCGCATCAAGCGTCACTACAAGGGTGGATTGACCGGAATTCTCAAGCTCAACCGCGAAAGACGCTGACCCCCAGGTGAGCCCCTGGCAATAGGTCGGCTTTGACCGCACCAGCCAGCGGTAAGTAACTCCTTCAACCACGATATGGCGACTTCCCTTTTGCGTGAGCGACATGGTGCGGGCTAACGTTTGAATTAAGGGGCTGCGTAAGCAGTCCCGCTTGAATGATAGCTTAGGATGTTAAAGAATGGGGCAGAAGAACACCCATAACCCACTGCCAAAATAAAATTAAAAAAGAACGTTGAGAAAGTTCAAAGAGGAAAAATTTTAGTACAAAATCAAATGTAAGAGAGAACCCAACACCGGCACAAGAATAGCTGAACCAAGGAAATTGGCGGTTTAGAAGCATGAAAAAACGACAAGAACAAAAGAACACAAAACGAGCCGGAAAATGAAAGAAAACCCAACCATTCGAGGTAATCGACGACTGGAGCGCGAAGCGCGGAGGGTACCGTCAAGCTACGCTTGCCGGGCGTCCGGTTGACCGAGGGCTTAGGTTCCGGTCATTGCCAGTCCGGAGCTTTTGGCCTAGAATGTGTATTGTTAAAAGAAAGGATACACATCATGCGCACGAACATTGTGATCGACGACAAACTCATGAAGGATACGCTTCGGGCCACAGGTTTGACCACTAAGCGGGAGGCGGTGGAGCTTGGCCTTCGCACCTTGCTCAGACTTCGGCAGCAGCAAGAGATTAGGCGGTTTCGGGGAAGGCTCGCTTGGCAGGGCGACCTTAATGCGATGAGAACCGACAAATGATTTTGGTCGATTCCAGTGTCTGGATCGACTACTTCCGCGGAACCGCCACGCCGCAGGCGGAAAAGCTGGACTCTTTGTTGGGTACGGAGCCGGTTGCGACGGGTGACCTGATCTTGACCGAAGTGCTGCAGGGTTTTGTCAGCGACCGAGACTTCACTCAAGCCAAGAAGCTCCTGACTTCGTTGGTCGTAGTGGACTTGGTTGGGCAAGATATCGCCATCCAGGCTGCCAAGAACTTTCGCGTGTTGAGGGCACAAGGAATCACGGTTCGCAAGACGATTGATACGGTAATTGCGACGCGCTGTATCGAAAGCAGACTGAGCTTGCTCTATAGCGACAGGGATTTTGATCCGTTTGTTGAGCATCTTGGTCTCCGCTCTGCGTTGTCCGGAACCTAAAGTTTAAGGTAACCGGCCGCCGGAGCGGCGAAGCCGCGAAGGGAACCCGCAAGCGTAGCTTGCAGGCGGTCCACTGGAACGAAATGTTAGAACTCACTTTGTTCTCTCCGGGAGCAGCGCTTCAAATGAACGAATGGAATTGCTGTGCCATACGCTAAGAGCATGCCAAGGCGCTGGTGGCTCGCACCACCACCTGAAAATGGCAGACGCCATGTAGCTTCCGACTTCGACTCCGGTGGATACTCTATCGATACCGGTGGTGTTTACGGGAATAAATGTTGGAAGTTGAATCTCTTGAAGTGTCTACTCCACTGATGCGGCAAACGCGCGGTCAATTGAAAGTTCCGCATCGTAGATGATTAGAGAGGACGGAGACATCGCGCGTTGATCCCAAATGACACGGCGAAGAAAGAGCTCAGTCTTGGCTTCAACGATAGCCTAGGAGCAATACGAATCAATGCAGGGTACGTCCAAACGCGAAGACGAACGCGCGCAAACTTGCGTGTGGCAAGACCGAGGTAATCGAGCGGGGACTCCAACAAGTGCTGGGCTTCCTGAAGTTGATTGCGTGATATGCCGAGATGAGTTCTAACGTTTGAGTTCAGCGGACGGCAAAGAGAGCAGCTTTTTGGCGGTCCGCTGGAAGGATTTGTTAGGTGTTTGATCGCTGCAATTCAAGTAAGGTATGTGGATTGTCCTTAAGATGAAGGGGCACGATGATCCTGTCGATATCAAGAAGGATTCCATCAGAGAAACCCCGGCACACCTCGTCGAATAGGTGCCACGCCAAGTCGGAGTAGTGTCGAACTTGGGTGGCCAGCCAGGCCGCCGCATCCTTTCGGGATTGCTCCCGCGTAGTGTTCAGCTCTGCGTGGCCAAGAATGTCGATCATTGTGTCTAGGAGGGTTAGCTTCGCCAGTTCAGGATCCCCCAGCCGATGACGTCGCTCGTGAACGTGCGTGCCGCGATCCTTGATCAGGGGAGCCAGTTGCTCCTGCACGAACTCGGCGAGAGAATCGCCTATTTCAGTGACGAACTCCGTGAAGTCGACATCCTTCTTGTAGCGGCGCTGGATGAACTTGATGAAATCAAGCAACCTGCACTGAAAGATATATACCTCATTTAAATAACTCTCCATCCAAAAAATTACCGTGGCTGTATGCCGCTCCGGCTCTATGGAGTCTATGGACTTGGATGCGAAGTCTCGAACGAGGTCGAGAGCCTCACATGACTGAATGCACTCGTGAAACACGTTCCAGAAGTCGCGCAAAAATCCGAACTCTCGAGACACGCCGTCCCTGGAATGTTCGGTATCTAAGGGCGTCTCGATCAACTGCATACAGCGCTTCTCGACCAACTCCCGATGAGCTTGATCGTTCCGCCACCGAAGAATCGCCGGAGTTCCAAGGGCAACCATATAGCGCTTGACGTAGATTGGTCGGTCGCGTTCCAAGGGACACCTAACGTAGAGCTAACCGGCGCTGCGCGGCTTTATCGCGCAGCGTCCAGCGACCGAAGGGAGCGAGGTCGACCGCCATGTTAGGTAGCGGGCTCATTTATGACCACACTTTGGAGTGGGATTGCCGGGAGAGTAAGAGGGTTGCTCAGCCTTGGCATTCTTGCTGACCCAAAAGAAAAAGGTGTAATGATTGGGGCTGCGTTGGTCTGCTGTTGTGAAGCCGCCGCCCATTTCAGACTCGAAACTCAAAGGCCTAGTACCACGCTCGGAATAGAAGAGGAATTCGTCTTTGTGTTTCCCAGGCATTCCCTCATCCGATGTCTCCACCACACCTTTGGAGTCGAACTGAACAATGCGGAAACCATCTTCAATTTTCAACGGACGAGCGGTAGGAACACCATAGGATGTGCAGAGCCATCCGTTGTAACCCTCGGGAATGAGGTATCGGTTTTGCTGCGGGGTGTTTGTGTCAATGAACCATAGAAACGCAATAAATGCGATGCCCATCAGAAGAAGGCCAAGTATGAGCAAGCGCAATAGCTTCGGCATCGCGTGTGCTACCTAACGTTGAAGCTGAGCCGCGAGCGGCGGCTTGCCGACGCGAGTCGGCTCGAGCGACTGGTGAGGCGTCGGGTTCATAGTGCAATGGGCCCTACGGGACAGTCAGATGGGCGGGACTCGTTCCAAGCCTTCACCAGCATGGAGCGATTCCTTTGAAACCACCACTCAACAAGTGCTTTTTCCCTGCCAAAAATCTGGCCTTCAAGATGGGTGCAATCGGACACCGAGAAAGTCGCGTCTATGCCGTCTCCAGATAGATGGAACTGTGGTGGCGGATACTCTCGGGCAAAGACTTCAATCTTCACTCTATTCACCAGCGCGACCAACTGCTTGATGCTGTAAAGCGAGTCGTCTTCCCATACGGCGTACCCGCCTGAGAGGAGCTCCTGCAAGCCCTTCGCGCCCTCTTGAAGCGAACTAGCCACAAGCACCGCGCTCTCAAGCGGGTCGTACGGATTCATGTGCTCAGACGCCTAACGTTCGCGTTAACCCGCGAGCGAAAGGGGCGCGAAGCGCCGCTTTTGCGATTCGGTGTTGAGCGCGTGGTTATGTTGCACTTGCCAACCTTTCTGCTTCTTCGAGAATTGCTAGCCGGATATTTTGAGCTGTAATACCCAGATTCTCGTGCCCTGTTTGCTCATGGGCAAGTAACCCAAGCACCCCCAACTCCTTTGGCCAGTCTAATTCATGATTGATTTCGCCAATCATGGTGCAGCCTACATTTGGGTCAGTGCGCCCTTCAATGATGCTCTTTGCAATGAGCTTTGCCATCATGAGCTTTAGTTCTCTTTCATCCGGTAATGACACGCCGAGTTCTACAATGGCCTTGCGAAGAAGCTGAACCGCCTCCAAACGTGATGGATCTGACAGCCAGGCTAAATCGTTAACGCTATCAGTTATTCGATTTTCGGAGATTTTTTGCAATGCCCAATTTACAGCTTCGTTCGGCGAAGCCTCCTTGATTTCGAGTCGAGCAAGGAGCTGCAAATATTTGTTCATTTAGTGTTGTGCAACATAACGCCTGAATTAACCGGCTGGCGCGGTTTTACTGCGCCAGCCCGCGTTGAATGATGGGTTAGCCTGCATCGCTTTGAAGCTCCATCATTACGAGTGGTATGGCAAGACGATGTTCAAAATGCGTCGACGACGGAAGTGCCCTGACTAAAGCTCTTACCGAGAGGGAGAGGTCTTTCAAGATCGTTGTTTGCAAGCGGCATAGTGCATTTACTCCAGATGCAAAGTAGTTTTCTACTGTGATGAGAGCGAGAGCTTTTCCATTGTCTTGGCGCAGTGTGAAATATGACTCATAAGCGAGAACAAGCTCTTTGCCATCACTATCTTTGCCTGTGCGCCGAGAAACAGCAGCACTCAGTTTTCCTTCAATCCACGCATATTGGCTTGTGGAAGTGCCTTGATTATTCTCAAATGCAGGATAGCGATCCAATGCAGTTAGCGACGCCTCGAGCATCTTGAGGCTACTAAGGCTATAGGACTTGATTTCAACTGCGGATAGCTCCGCGCTAAATATGGGAATTTGGGCACCCGCTTTCTTTCCTTCTTGCCTTGTGAAATGTGTCGTCGCTGCTACTCCAGAAGTGCATTCATAGAATGACGAGATGAAGTCTCGATCAAGATACAGGATTTGTTCCAAGGTTTGAGTAGGGGTCATTGTATTTCTGCAGGCTAACAAGCAGTCTCCACCTGTTCAGGTGTATAGTTACTCAGCAAAGGTCTATAAAAATTTAAATTCATTAAAATTTCCTTTTATTTCAAACCCATTCAAGAGATATAACACCCAGTAATACACCACCCCCGCAATTGCTGGATCAGGTACGAAATAAGCTGCGTCTGAAGCATTATTCTATACGTAGTGAAGTGCAGTATGTACAGTGGGTTAAGCGTTTTATCCTAAATCTGGCAGTTACCCCGCCCGTGTGAGCTAGTCTCAAAGAAGCCGGGTGTATCAAATCACTATTTTCACCAGCGGATTAGCACGCAGGGCAGCCTCTAAAGCTTCCATTTGAGCCTTATTTTCAAACAAAACTGTAAAGGCAACGGCTAGATAATTATTGGCTTTGGAAGCCCGCATTTCAATGCTAGCAGGGTCAAAATCGGGTATCACGCTGCGAACGGTGTCGCAGATAGAGTTTGCGAGGTGATCGACTCTTTTTCCAATCGCCGTAACTGGTATACGTGCTGGAAACTCAATGAGAGAATGCTTGGGTAAAGGAATAGGCTGCATACCTAAGCGAATAGGGTAGTTAAATGATTTCAAAAAAGGGTTACGCTTAAAAACGGCTGCGTAACCCACTGAGTAAAATTACTGCCGCCCTTTTTTAGCGGCGATGCGTAAGCGTAATGCGTTTAACTTGATAAAACCTGCAGCATCGGCCTGATTGTAGGCTCCTCCGTCATCATCAAAAGTGCTGATTTTCATGTCAAATAGAGAATCCTTTTTGGAGGAGCGTCCCACTACTATTACATTTCCTTTAAACAGTTTGACTTGAACAGTGCCATTGACAGGTTTTTGGCTTTCATCTATTAAGGTTTGGAGAAGTTTGCGTTCTGGACTAAACCAAAAGCCGTTATATACCATCCGCGCATAGCGGGGCATTAAGTCATCTTTTAAAGCTACAACTTCACGGTCTAGTGTGAGCGCTTCAATAGCGCGGTGTGCCTTCCACATGATGGTACCACCCGGTGTTTCGTAGCAGCCGCGGCTTTTCATGCCTACAAAACGATTTTCAACCAAATCCAGGCGGCCTACACCATGTTTTCCCCCGAGGCGGTTCAGCTCCATTAATACTTTGGCTGGACTCAGTTTTTTCCCATTAATAGCAACAATATCGCCTTTGGCATACTCAAGCTCAACAATTTCCGGTTTTGCGGGTGCTTTTTCTGGTGAGACGGTGAGACGCCACATAGATTCTTCGGGGGAAAAGTTAGGATCTTCGAGAATCCCGCCCTCATAACTGATATGTAGTAGGTTAGCATCCATGGAATAGGGCGCACCTGCCCCTTTACGCTTTTTAAAATCGACCGGGATTTTGTGCTTGTCAGCATAGGCGAGCAGCTTGTCACGGCTGAGTAAGTCCCACTCGCGCCAGGGTGCGATCACCTGTATACCTGGCATCAACGCATAGGCACCTAATTCAAAGCGGACTTGATCGTTGCCTTTGCCGGTAGCCCCATGACTAATAGCATCAGCCTTAGTTTTTTTAGCGCATTCGACCAGATTTTTTGCAATCAGGGGTCTTGCTATGGAAGTTCCCAGTAAATATTCTCCTTCATAAAGCGCATTAGCGCGAAACATAGGAAAAACAAAATCCCGGACAAATTCTTCCCGTAAATCTTCAATAAAAATATGTTCTTTTTTAATACCGAGCTGTAAGGCTTTTTTACGGGCAGGTTCGAGCTCTTCCCCTTGACCAATATCGGCGGTAAAGGTGACGACCTCACATTGGTAAACATCCTGAAGCCATTTCAAAATTACAGAGGTATCTAATCCGCCGCTATAAGCCAGTACTACTCTTTTAATATTGCTCATTGAAAATCCCTGATTTAAAAAATAAAAATAAATTTTGTGCGTTTAACTTAATAAATTTTTGCAGAGCACCTTAATCTAAGGAGCAGCCATTCGAAGTAGCGGGCCAATAGCTAATTTACGGGTAGGTTCTGATAAAGAAGTGCGATTAGGCATTTCCATTAGGGCAATGGCTTCAATAGCAGCGCGTGCACCCTGAATTTTTAAAGCGGCCTGAGCACGGGCAAAAGATTGAATGAGTTCACCAATTTGATTTTCAGCAATAGTATCGATTTGGGGTTTAAGCGCTAACTTGGAAGGTTCTTTTTCCCAGACTGCAAATAGGCCACGCTTGGCAAAATTAACCGCTTCTATTTGTCCTTGCATAAAAGTGCGGGTTGTCTGTTCAGGCAGGCGCTGTAAATTTCCTAATTGTAGAGCGATTTGCATCCAGCGCTCATCTTGATTAGGGTTGTGGGAGGGTAAGCGTTTGGCAAATTGGGTCCGTGCTATATCGGAGGAGAGGTTGAGTAAATCTCGCATTGCGAGAATCAAACTTTTTAATTGAGCCTCTTCAGTATCAGGAAAATTGGCCAGTGCAGGCACAGAGGAAGCAGTTGATCCGGAGCGCTGCACCTCCAATAAGCCACAGGCACTAAGCCATAGAGTAGCTGTCGCAAAAGCGATCAGGCGTATTGAAGTGCCTGCATACCGACCAATAGAATGAAAAAAGCTAGTAAAGGTATACATAAGAGAAATAGAAACTTTTAACTCATTTTTTATTACTTTAAAGCATCTTTTTACTTGAAATCAGCTGATTAGGGTATTTGCACGGTACCGCATAAAGAGTAAGGTATAGAAATGCTACTTTTTGGCTTTAAAGTGCCATTATGTGCTTCGTAGGCAGTTAAACCCATCTAGGAGAAAACAATGAAACTCCAAAGAACGGTACGATTTGAAATAGTAAAGTTCGTTTTTTCTTACTTGATGGTGGGCATAGCAGGTTTCAATACTCCGGCTGTAGCTCAAAATAAATTAACTCTCGGTATTGCCACCAGTGTAGGAGACACTGTAGGGTTAATCGATGTACGTGAGAATTTTGCACCACTCAGCACTGCAATCGCTACCGGCTTGAAGGCGAGCGTAGCCGTTTCTGCCGTCTCTCCCACCTTGTTACAAGGGGCTTTTGAACAAAACGGTTTTGACATCATGCTTGTCCTTACCAGCGATGCGTGGAAGGCACAAAATCAGAATGCCTGGAAAATCGTTGCGCTTTCGGAAGACCGTGAAGGTAATGTGGTCACACTGATGAGTCGTAGTGGCATTAAGATAAATAACCTTGCTGAATTAAAAGGGAAAAAAATAGGCAGTAGTGGCACTTTTACCCGTGATGTCCTTACCGCGCTACTTAAACAAAATGGCATCAGTCCGCAAGCTGTGGAAATGCGGGATGCTCGAGATCCTGAGGCCTTAGTCTACTTTATTAATAATAGTTTTTCTGATGTGGTGGCGTTACGGGATCCTGGCTTAATTAAACAACTGGCTGGCATAGGTGCAGAGGCATTTTTTAAAACCGATCCGATCCCGGTTTATGCTGTGCTTGTTAACCCCAAGATCTCTCTGGAACAGTTGGACAAAATCAAACAGGTGATCATTACTTTTCAAGTCCCGGCTGTGTTTTCTCAACGTACCAAGATAAAAGCTTTTAAACCATTGAGTTCAGAACATTCCCTGGCACTTTCCTTGTTTGACTAGAAAGTAAACTTGACGCTTGCAGAGGGAGCAAAGGAATAAAAAACCTTAGCCTAATATTTATGCGTCTTTTAAGCAATTTTTCAGGCGAAAAGCGCCTTTTTGCTTGCCTCATAAGCGTGCAGTCAGAAAGGCGACGTCCAACCAACGTTCAAATTTGAAGCCGCCTTCCTTAAAAATCCCCATGACTTCAAACCCGGCAGCGGCATGCATTTTCATTGAGCTTATATTGCTAGCGTCTACGACTCCAATCATTGAGTGAAATTCCTGAGTTTTTGCATGCTTCATCAGCGTTTTGAGCAAATTGAGTGCAATGCCTTTACCTCGCCAGTTTTTATCAAGATAGATGGAATGCTCACAAGTAAAACGCCATCCTTCTCGTGGCCGAAATAAACCGTAATTGGCATAGCCTGCAATTTCACCTTGAATGGTTTCAGCGACTAAAAATCCGTGGCCGTGCTGGTTTTTATCTTCAAGCAGTTGGAGTTGATCCGCTAAGTTGCGCGTCTCATATTGGTAGGTAGAGGTGGAATGCAGAACTTCCTCATTATAAATTTTGAGTACTGCAGGCATGTCCGCGGGGAGGGCCGCACGAATAGAAAAAAGGCTGGGAGTCTTCATTAAGGTAGAAAGTTTATTTTCGTGCGGTTAATTGCACATGCAAGTCTACCGTAGCGTTCCAATAGTGAGTGATTGCAAAGTTTTTTTCTTCGGGGGTTTTTTCATTGAAATCAGGATGAGGAATATCCCCATAAACAAAATCAAAATCACATTTAGTGGGGTAGGGGTAATGATCCAAACCGTTTGCTTTACGCCATCCCCGGTTAAAGTACAGAAAAGATTCCCAGACAACAGGAGGCCACTCATGAGTTAAATCTTGTACTGCACGATTACTTCTAGCATGAGGACAAATAATCATGAGTTCACCCCCAGGAGCCAATATTCGCCATACTTCCTCCATAAAGCTTCCCCGTAGCTTGCCGGGTATATGCTCAAAGAAATGGCTACACCAAATGGCTTCTACACTATTGTCTGGCCAAGGCCAGGGAAAAGAAAAGAGATCTATAGCAATATCTGCCTTGGTTCCTTCGGTCGTGATATCCACCCCTAAATAGCCTTCACGAACCGCATTACCGCAACCAAAATTAAGTCTGAGAGCCATGGTCGCCTTTCATTGGAAATTTTTTTCGTCCGGGTTGATGTAAATCGGAGTTAATTCTTCTCCAGCCCAAGATTGATGTGCTATTTGTACATAAGCGCTCTCCAGGTCGCGGACGAAACGTTCAGTATCAAACAAAGGGAGCTTGAAACGTTGTTCGATGAGGCGTCTGCGAAGAGCGGCTAGTTCCTCCGGATGGGAAGCATAGTGGACAGCACGTGCCACATATTCATCTATCGAGTAGGTGAGCATTTCGGGTAGGCCAGCCGCTTTTACTAAACTACCCGCCATGCGTGCCACCATGGTTTTTCCAACTAAGGTGAGCAAAGGGCAGCCGGCCCATAAGGCATCACTGGCCGTGGTACCGCTGGTATAGGGAAATACATCTAGAAAAAGGTCTACCAACTGATATTGTGCAAGGTATTTTTCAACACTGGAGCGGGGAGCAAAAATTAATCTGGACGCCTCTAACCCGGCGCTCTCCCAAGCGATACGGATGTTTCTAATATAAGAAGGGTGCCCATCTGCTAACCAAAGCACGCTGTTAGGTACTGATTTTAAAATGCTTACCCAGGCCTGAAATATTTCAGGCTGAATCTTGAATGACTGATTAAAGTCGGCAAAAATAAAAGCGGTTTCAGGTAAATGACATTCCTGCCGTGTGAGGATCTCAGGTGTTGACGGCCTGGCTGTGTCGTTAATCTGGAAGCAGTAAGGCATGCGTATAAGTTTTTCATCAAAATGCTTCTCTGACCCTTCCGGAGCTACAAAGTGGTCAACAATCGTGTAGTCATAATACGGACTACCCATACTGCCAATAAAGCCTAGCCAGTGAATCTGTACAGGTGCTGGGCGGTGCCCTAATACCTGAATTTTTGATCCCCGTGTGTTGCCTGATAAGTCGACCAGAATATCAATTTCATCCAGACGAATCCGTTCAACCATTCCCTGGATAGAACAGCCTTCTAAATTAATAAAATGTTCAGCCCCTTCTTTAATACGCTTGCGTACCGGATGACCATCTTCCGGGCCATAAGAATAAACCCATACTTCAAATCTGGACTTATCATGCAGTCCAAATAAGGGTGCTGTTAGATGTGCGACAGGATGATTCCGAAAATCTACCGAGTAATAGCCAAGCCGGATACGATCGTGCTGGCGGCCTTTACCACTTGCAGGCGGATGCTTTACACCTAAGTTGGCAAAATTTTCTCTGGAGTTAATACGCGACCATTCTAAAAATTTAGTGGGATCGTCATAATTACTGAGCAAAATAAAGGAATTGACAGAGCGTTTGTTCCCCGGTCTTTCTAGCAAATGACCTACCTTCTCACGTAAGACTTCCAGATCATTCCAGTTACAGATGCGATTTTTCTCTCCCAGCATCCAACCCGCAGCGGCCAGAAATTCCGGGTCATATTGCAAAGCCGATTGGAATTCAGCGATGGCTTCATCACTCTGATCCTGCATGATTAAACTGACCCCGAGATTAGTTCTTGCCTGTACATTGCTTGGATCAACCAGCAATACTTTACGCAAGTACTCAATGGCTTTTCCGTAAATCGCCTCATTAAAATGGGCGACCGCAAGATTATTTAGAAGCGTCGGGTGATCGGGGACAGACTCAATCGCTAGCTGATATAAATCGGCGGCGTCACTGAAGTTTGATCTATAGGTCTCCAGCGCTTCTCCTACAGCTAAGAGCTGTTCTAAACCCTCAGTTGTTAAAAAATACGCTTTTCGAGATGCTGCGTCACTAAAACGCATGGCTTGCTGAAAAGGATCAATGCATTTTTCTACATGGCCTAGCAAAAAATAGGCCCGAGACAGAAGACAGGAGACCTCAAAGTCCTGTAGCTTCTCAGCTTTGATAAGTAAGCTCAGGGCTTCTTCCCATTTTTTTTGAGCGGCAAGAATTTTAGCCTTGTTTTTAAGGATAATGAGTGCCTCGGGGGCAAGGTCTAAAGCCTGATCAAAAGAGGCTAATGCAAGATTTAATTGTCCGGACTCCATCTGTACCGCACCCAGAGCATTCCAGGCAGCGGCTGAGTCCGGGTTAATTTTTATCGCAAGGTCGCTATACCGTTTAGCTTTTTTAAAATCATCCTGCTTACGATATACATTGCTTAAATTAATATGCGCTTCTAAATAATTAGGTTCTACTTTAATGGCACGTCTGAGATCTTGTTCCGCCTCTTTTAAATGTCCTAATTCAAGCAAAATATTCGCACGTGTATTCAGATAAAAATGATGGGGGGCGTGAGCTATAGCAGAGTTTACATAGCTTAAGGCCTGTGCATAATGCCTTTTTCTATAAAGCGCTTCTCCCATTAAATGTAAGGCATCTGCATGCTCGGGCGCTTCAGCCAGTAAGCGTTGATACACTTCAATAGCTTTATCAAGATGGCCTTCTTGATGGAACGCTAAACCTTGTGCCAGTAACTGTTCAGAAGTGAAAGTTTTCTCACTGCCTGAAATGAAAGAATTCGGTAATGCTGCCATGTTAAGGAGTAGTTTTAGAAACGCAAAGAGCCCTATGGTTTTGAATTCTTATGCTATTTAACCAAACACAGCTAGGCAAAAGCAAAAGTGCATCCTAGGATGCACCTTCTTTGTAAGGTGTTATCTAAAATTAACTTACTTAAAGGTAAAGCCTACACCCATACCCACGGATTTAGTAGAGCCTGAAACGCCAGCAGTACCTTTGATGAGTAGGCCATTAGCTAAACGGGAAGCTACCCCTATTGCTAAGGCAGACTGCCCCCCTGAAGATCCAATGGCTGCCCCTACAGTGGTTTCTCCGGGGGTAGTAGCGGCAGGAAGGGGAATATTCACTGCGGCAGCGGCAATGGCACCTTGTTGTTTTGCCATCCGTTCCACACTACGCAGCTGACCCATATTGGCTGCATCGCTATCTAGCACTCCATTGCCTACATTTTGTATGCGATTGCCACCTATATCAACCGATGCGCCGGGACGCATTGTTAAGTTATTCGTGATAGTTGCGCTATTAGCGTTCAAATTGCTGGCGTTTACTTCTGCACTGATCAAACTATTGATGTTTGCACTCGCAGCATTCAGTTTGACGGTGTTAACGGTCTCACTTGATAGGTTATTGATCGAGCCATTTACAACCGTCAGGGTTGTGGCACTAAGAGTCCCGGCGGTTAACTGTGTGATAGAGCCACTACTTGCATTTAGCCGAGCAGCATCCACAGCCGTAGCGCTTAAATGATTGATAGAAGCCTGTGTTGCAGTAAGATTGCTGGTACTAAGCGTATTGGCAGTTAAGGTATTGACAGATCCTTCATTTGCAATGAAATTCTGGGTATTAATACTATCGGCAGTTAAACGGTTGATGGTCCCATTCGCTGCCGTTAGATTCTGAGTGATGAGACTATCCGCAGTCAGATTATTGATTAAACCATTTGCAGCGCTAATGGTTTTAGTACTCACGGCGCCAGCGCTTAGCTCATTAATAGAGCCGTTTGCCGCAGTCAAGTTTGTAGTGCTAAGCGTGCCAGTAGTTAAATGCTGAATCGAGCCGTTGGTAGCGCTTATATGAGTGGTGCTAAGTGTTGCTGTGGTTAAGGCATTAATAGAGCCGTTTGCCGCGGACAGATTTGTGGTGCTGAGTGTGCCGGCAGTTAGATGCTGAATCGAGCCGTTCAGGGCACTTAAATTGGTGGTGCTCAGAGTACCTGTACTTAACGTATCGATAGAGCCATTGGCGGCAGACAGATTCGTGGTGCTGAGTGTTCCGGTAGTTAAATGTTCTATGGAGCCATTAACTGCACTTAAATTGGTTGCACTCAGCGTTTCGGCGCTGAGCTTATCAATGGAGGCATTAGCCGCAGTCAAGTTTGTAGTACTAAGTGTTCCAGTAGTTAAATGTTGAATCGAGCCGTTGGTAGCACTGATATTGGTCGTACTCAAGGTTGAGGCACTGAGTTTATCAATAGAGCCATTGGCAGCAGACAGATTCGTGGTGCTGAGTGTCCCCGCCGTTAGATGTTGAATCGAGCCATTCAGAGCACTTAAATTGGTGGTGCTCAGAGTACCTGTACTTAACTTATCGATAGACCCATTTGCCGCGGACAGATTCGTGGTGCTGAGTGTCCCCGCAGTTAAATGTTCAATGGAGCCATTAACTGCACTCAAATTGGTGGTGCTCAGTGTACCTGTGGTTAAGGCATTAATAGAGCCATTTGCCGCAGACAGATTCGTAGTGCTGAGTGTCCCGGCAGTTAAGTGTTCGATGGAGCCGTTGGCGGCACTCAGGTTAACAAGACTGAAATTTTCTGTCGATAGGTTAGTAATAGAGCCACTGGTTGCCGTTAATCGGGTGGTACTGAGTGTCCCGGTAGTTAGGCGGGTAATAGAGCCTGTATTGGCGGTTAAGCGCGTTGTGCTCAGGGTGCCGGTTGTTAGATTATTAATCGAACCGTTTGTGGCACTCAGATTAACGAGACTGAAATTATTGGTAGATAGGTTAGTAATAGAGCCACTGGTTGCCGTCAGTCGCGTGGTGCTAACCGTTCCGGCGGTGAGCCGTGTGGTACTAACGGTGCCAGCCGTGAGGTTCGTGACCGATCCACTATTGGCGGTGAGCCGTGTGGTGCTGACGGTACCAGCCGTGAGATTGGTGACCGATCCGCTGTTAGCGGTGAGCCGGGTGGTGCTGACGGTACCAGCCGTGAGATTGGTGACCGATCCGCTGTTCGCGGTGAGCCGGGTGGTGCTGACAGTACCAGCCGTGAGGTTCGTGACCGATCCGCTGTTAGCGGTGAGCCGGGTGGTGCTGACGGTACCAGCCGTGAGATTGGTGACCGATCCACTATTGGCCGTGAGCCGCGTTGTGCTGATCGTACCAGCCGTGAGATTCGTAACCGATCCGCTATTGGCGGTGAGCCGCGTTGTACTAACGGTGCCAGCCGTGAGATTGGTGACCGATCCGCTATTGGCGGTGAGCCGCGTTGTGCTGACGGTACCAGCCGTGAGATTGGTGACCGATCCGCTATTGGCGGTGAGCCGCGTTGTGCTAACGGTACCAGCCGTGAGATTCGTAACCGATCCACTATTGGCCGTGAGCCGTGTGGTGCTGACGGTACCAGCCGTGAGGTTCGTGACCGATCCACTATTGGCCGTGAGTCGTGTGGTGCTGACAGTACCAGCCGTGAGGTTCGTAACCGATCCACTATTGGCGGTGAGCCGCGTTGTGCTGACGGTACCAGCGGTGAGATTCGTAACCGATCCACTATTGGCCGTGAGCCGTGTGGTGCTGACGGTGCCAGCCGTGAGATTAACGATAGAACCGCTAGTCGCTGTTAAGCGTGTGCCACTAATACTCCCGAATATTCCTGTTGCTGGGGTTATTTGCGCTTGAGCTTCTGTGGGGGCTAGCATTAAACCAACACTACTTATTCCAACACCCATGATGGGTGCTAATGGCAAGGTGATCACAAAACCAGATCCTATTAGCAAGCGTGCTAAGAGAGGGCTTATAGAAGGCTTGCCAAGATAAGAGATGTTGGTATTTCTGGACATAAAAATCCCCTGATACTAAGCTCAGCAGCGATAATAATAGATAAAAAGTATTCCTTCAAGAGAAAGTCTTTGAAATAAAATATTTAATATTTCCTGAATTCAGAAATTATATTTTTTAATATTTTCTCTAAAAGAAATTTGCTTTCTTAGCAATTTTTAAGAATAAATAGAGGGAGCTGAGGAAGGAGCATCAATATTTAAAATATGCTTAAAATGCAACTTCAATCATACTAATTTTAGAATCTTAAGTTTAAACTCTATAAAGAACGAAATTGCTGATTTTGCACGCCAGCATACTTTTTAAAAATTTTTCTATTATTGAAAAATCCTTATGTTCACAAAATAAAGCCGAAATATAGAAAAGCACATAAATTACAGAGCAGATTGCAGAAATAATCGATAGTGAAACGATATTAAATAAGTACTTCCAGACCCATTTCCAGATTAATTCCTTAGAGAGAAGTTGATATAGCTCTGGGGAACTTAAAGAGTATTGAAAACAGCCTTTTATTTTGGATATTTGAATGACTAAAACACCCAAGGTTCGACCTGAAATAACTAAAACTAACAAAATAAATGATTGGCATGGGGATACCCATCTGGTGCATGGGCAGCTCGGTTGGCAACCTTGCCCTGGTTTTGTAAGTCTTTCTACCCCAGTGCATCGCGCCTCAACGGTGTTATTCGATTCTTGTGCTGCGTTTTATCGTCGGCATGAGCAGGAAGGTGAAGCTTGGGTTTATGGCACGGTGGGGACTCCCACCACTAAAACCCTGGAACATCAGATTAGCCTTAGTGAGGCAGGGCATTCCACTCATGCAGATACTTGTCTGGTCCCCAGTGGACTGGCTGCGGTTACCCTAGTGTATTTAAGTTTTTTGTCTGCAGGGGATCACGTATTGGTGCCTGATAATGTGTACGATCCCAGTCGTTTTTTTGCCAGTAGTTTTTGTAAGCGCATGGGTATAGAGACAAGTTTTTATGATCCCTTGGATCTGACTGTACTTTCAGAAAAATTTAAATCAAACACTCGTCTGATATGGGTTGAGTCGCCTGGTTCTTTAACCTTTGAAGTGGCTGATTTGCCGACTATTGCAACTTTAGCGCGTCAGCATAAGGCTTACGTAGCAATTGATAATACCTGGAGTGGGGGTCTATTTTTTAAAGCTTTTCAATTCGGTGCGGATATCTCAGTGCAAGCTTTAACCAAATATCAGGGGGGGCATGGCGATTTAGTCATGGGTTCGGTAACCTGCTTGGATTCTGCCCTAGCTAAGAAAGTGCGTCATACTCGTGATACGCTGGGGATTGCCGTATCTGGAGACGATTGTGCATTAGTATTGCGGGGTATGCAGACGATGGCGCTGCGTTTGCGATATCTTGAAACCGCAACATTAGAGGTGGCCCGCTGGCTAAGTGCCCGTTCAGAGGTGGCGCGGGTATTACACCCCGCTCTAGCAGATTGCCCGGGTCATCTTGTGTGGCAACGTGACTTTTCTGGCTCAAGCAGCGTGTTTTCGTTTGAGTTTAAGGCTCATTACAGTGCAGAGCAGCGGGACGTTTTTGTTGATTCGCTCCAGTTATTCGGCATTGGGGCCAGCTGGGGAGGTACCGCTAGTTTGGCCTTGCCCATTAACCCCAATAAAACACGTATGCTCACTGCTTCAAGAGCCTTTTCTGGTCCTCTTGTACGTTTGAACATTGGCTTAGAGCATATTCCCGATCTCTTGGCTGATCTAGAACAGGCGATGGCTAGCTTGCAAAAAGCAAGCTGAGTTTTTATGACTGGCGTTGATCTTCCGGTACGGTGATGGTGAGCCCAGTTTTTTCCTTTAACCACTCCAAGGCTTGGTCGAGCGTTGGGAAAATTTCTGTAGGTGCTGTAGAGACAGTTAGCTTTTGATAGCCGCTGATCGTAGCGATGAGTTCAGGATCCGTTGCAACGACTGCTACTAAAACGGGCGCCGTGAAAGCCGCCCCTAATCGATGGGCTGCAAAAGTGCGGATATCTTTATCACTGATATCGAAACCGGTCAGGGCAGTAAAATCGTTAATAGAAAAAACAAAGTTTTCAAAATCGGGATCTGCATAAAAACGCATCATGGACTCACGAAACTCTTCAGCAGTTAGAAAACCTGAGAATTTCTTGTAAATCCCTTTTGCTTGGCGGTGAATCTTATAAGCCATATGTGCGTAATTTAAGTGGTTAGAAGAAGCTGCCTCCGATTATAAGAATAATAAGGCTTCGACGTCTATAAGGATTTTTCACCTGCTTCTGTGTCGGGATTGCTGGTAGTAGGCCCTTTTGGAATAATGCATCTGCTTGCAGGTATTTTTTTAACCAACTAGGAAAGTTTCATTGAACAAACTATTTGAAAGCTGTCTGACGCAGAGAGTGTTCTGCAAACATAACGCAGATGGGCTGTGATCTTCTGGTCGTGGGGGCCAGTTTCGCTGGTTTGGCTTGTGCGCGTGCGGCAGCCTTGGCAGGTTTGCAGGTTACCGTACTGGAAAAAAAAGCTACGGCTGGTGAAAAACTGCATACCACAGGCATCATCGTGAAAGATGCGGTGGACTCTATAGAGTGGCTGACAGAGGTACCCTCTCATTTTGTGCGGCGAATTGAAGCTGTTCGGCTATATGCTCCTAATTTACGGCATGTTGATTTGCAGGCGCCAGGCTATTATTTTTTAGCGACTGATACTGCAAGTTTGTTGAACTGGATGGCGGATTCCGTCCGGCGCTTGGGTGTACAGGTGCGATTAAGCACTCTTTTTGAAAATGCACGACAGAAAGGGCGAATCTGGGAAGTGCCTCTTTCCACTGGAGAAGTGCTTACGGCTTCTTATCTTGTAGGGGCAGATGGCCCACATTCACGCGTCGCCAAAGCCTTAGGTTTGTCCTGTAACGAGCATTTTTTGTTTGGTATAGAACATGAGTATGGAAAAGCCCATCTGCAGGAAAATCTCTTGCATTGCTTTATTACCCGGCAGTTAGCCCCTGGTTATATTGGTTGGGCACTAGCGGGAGTTGGTGCCACTCAGATTGGTTTAGCTCGGCGTATGCCTAGCGACGCTAGGACGCCCGGCTCTCGACAACTAGCCATCAATACTTTTTTAGAAAAAATCTCTGCATTTATACAACCCGCCGATTCTCCCTTATCAGTCCGAGCTGGAATGATCCCGTGTGGGGGAGTGCTAAAAAAGGTGGCTAAAGCCGGCGTGCTGCTCGTGGGAGATGCTGCAGGTATGGTTTCTCCCGTCACCGCTGGGGGCATTCACACAGCTTTACATCATGGAGCACAAGCAGGGGAGGGGGTAGCTGCTTTTTTATCCGGAAAGTCTGAAGATCCCGCACACTGCTTGGTTCGTCAATATCCTCATTTTCGATCTAAGCGCGTTCTGCGCTGGTTATTTGATCATCTACAAAGCGATTGGATGTTTAACCACCTATTGAGTACCACGCCCATGCGCCGTGCAGCAGAACTCATCTATTTTCATCGCAAAGGTGCAGGGCGTCCATAATCTTCCTTAATTTCACAAGAGTAGAGTTTTAGAGGTGTGCCAACTGTAGTTTTTCAGGAGATGTATCCGATGTTAATCAAAAATTTATTTTGTTTTTTTAGCCTTCTCCTCATTTTTTTCTCCCCTGGGCTTCAGGCACAAGGCGTTACTGCTGACTCTATTTTTATCGGTCGTACAGCGGGGGTTACAGGCACTATAGCTGGCCCAATGAAAGAACAAAATGAGGCTATTACGGCCTATTTTGAGCATATCAACAAACAAGGCGGTATTCATGGCCGCAAGCTAAATCTGAAAATATTGGATGATAAATTTGATCCTAAGCTTGCGGGTGAAAATGCTAAAACCTTAATTAGCGAGGGAGCATTTTTACTTTTTATGCCGCGTGGCACCCCCCATTCTGAAGCTGTACTAAAAGTATCAGAGCCAGCAGGTGTCCCGGTAGTCGCACCGTCCACCGGAGCCGAGATTTTTCATACCCCTCCTAAGCGCTTAGTGTTTAATGTGCGGGCACCTTATCAGGCTGAGGTTGTGGAAGGTATCCGTTATTTAAGCGGTATCGGGCAAAAAAAGCTGGCTCTAATCCATGTGAACGATTCTTTTGGTAAAGACGGTTTAGCCGGCTATGAAAAAGGAGTGAAGCAATATGGAATGCAGACTCTTTTTATCGGCACTTATGACAGGGTGAAAAGCGATTCTGCACAACACATTCCCAAGCTTCTCTCTTTGCAGCCGGACGCAGTTATTTTGGTGGGATCGGGCGCTGCAGTCACAGGATTAATCAAGCAGGCCCGTAAAGAGGGGCTAACATCACAGTTTTTAACACTATCGAATGTTTCCTCCGCCTCGTTCATAAGAGATTTAGGAGATGCCGCCCCGGGCGTATTAGTTATGCAGGTGACGCCACCACCGGATAGTGTGAGCGTTCCCATGAGTGCCGAGCTCAAAGCCATTGCCCCCAACGTAGCCCGAACCTATGCAGCTATGGAAGCATTTGCTTCTAGTAAAGTGCTGGTCGAAGGCTTGCGCAGAGCTGGGCGGAATCTGAATCGTGAGAGTTTTATTAAAGCCATGGAATCCCTAAAACGCTTTGATTTAGGAGACATGGAAATTACTTATGGTCCCAATGATAGAACGGGCTCTACCTTTGTGGAAATTTCTATCATTAATCGCGCGGGCCACTTCATGCGTTAAGCCTGGAACAGCTGCCTAAGTTCTTATTTATATGCTTGAAAACTGCTGGATCAACAAAATCCCCTATAAGTTTTGGGGTGATTTGATAAGACTTATAGTTGCGGCGCTTGCCTTGAGTACGACTGCTTGGGCTAACAGTCTTCCTTTGATGGTAGATGATCCAGTGGTGTTAGAAAAACTCGCCTCTCAAGGATTTAGTTTTTCCCAGATGGGCTTCGCTTCCTCTTCCCCTGTTGTGCAAAACAGTGAATTGATGCGTTTTTCTGGTTATCAGCAAATTGTGGAGCGCTTAAGTCAAGACCTTAAGCAGTTATCAACGCAAGATCCAAAATTAGCCGTGGGAATGCACTCTTCTCATCGCTTATTTAACAGTCAATGGTTAAGCTCAGCATTTGCCCGTTTTGAACTGGTAGGGGTAGTTAACCGGCTTGATCGAATGCCTTTCCACTCTGAAAACTGTGGCGAGTTTCGTTTTATCTACCGGCTTGCCTATCAAACACCTACTGTATATTCCCGCCTACCGATGACAGTAAATCTCGTTTATTGGGCTAAGCCTTCTGCTAACTCTTCCTGCGGAAAAAGTGCGCAACAATGGAAAAATTTTTATTTAGCTGTGACTAGACAGCCGGAACGCGCCACCCCTCAAATGTTGGGCCCGCTGCATTTTAAATCCCTAGAAGTCAATTTGCAGTCTGTACGCTGGCCCTCGACTATACGGCCTGACATGGGAGGTTATGCCGAATATTTGATGCGTGTTTTTCAGCGGCACGATAATCGCTGGACCTTAGCTCCGCTCGAAAATACACCGGATGTAAGCCGTTTAAAAGCCCAGCAAAACTTGCGCAATGAACTTTTAAAGTGGATTAATACTCCCGCTATCCAAAAACAACTGGATCAAGGTGTAGTGCAGGTACCCGAGAAATTTCTTGCTCGTACGGCCCAATCCGTAGCGCTTAACGGGGTACATCGTTTAGCAAATGCGCCCTTCACTGAATTGTTCTCTGAATCAGAAATTCAAATCCAACAGCCTAAAACCATGCCTATGGTGCAAACACCCCATGGACTCTTACGACGTTTAAACGATTTAAGCTGCATGGGTTGTCATCAAGGCCGATCAGTCGCAGGGTTTCATTTTCTAGGGCGCGATAAACCCCAGACCTCTGCAGTTAACGCCATTCAAATGCCTGCTTCAGTCCATTTTTTGCGGGATCAGCCTCGCCGAGAAGCTTTTCAAAAAAGTATGTTGCAAGGTCAAGTGCCGGCAATATTTCACCCGCTTTCTGTACGCGCACCCACAGAGGAAGGGCAGGCCGGTGCTCACTGTGGTTTGGGAGATCCCTCTTTCGCCTCTTGGACCTGTAACCCTGGGTTACGATGCGAACCGCTGATACACGACAGTCTTGTAAGTCGTACAGGAATTTGCATGCCAGCTCAAGCTTTGGCGGGGGGAGCCTGCCAAATAGGCAGCATGCGTCACGATACCAACCCTCATCGAGACCGAGTAACTGCCATCACCCCTCGTTCTTGCAGAGCGCATCAGCACTGCGAAGATGTAGCGGTAGGTTTTCCTAATGGAATGTGCTCGGGGGCTTGCCAGCAACTCCAAGCGGGCGAAACCTGTGGTTCGATCGCAATACTTAGCAGCTTCAACAACTGTTTGGTACGCGCTCAAAAAACCTTTGACCAATGCTTAAGTGAAAACGTCCGCCCGGGAAGTTTGCAAGAATGCTCCCCACAGAACCCTTGTCGGGATGACTATATTTGTGCAAGAGGTCCAGAACAAAAAGGAGTCTGTATTCCCCCGTATTTTCTTTTTCAGTTACGGGTGGATGGCCATACTCTGCCTGATGAAGCTAAAGGACTATTCACTAAACACCACTAGCAAGATAGAGAAGACTTGCTGTGATACGGTGACTCTGAAAGACAGCGTATTTCATCGAAACCAGTCAAGCTGCTAAGCGGGCCCTGCTGCTAGAACATGTAAAAACCTATAGAGGGCTTGGATGCACAGCTGGCTTAATTGCAGCCAGTATGCCGGCATTGGCAGGGCGATGGAGGAAAAGTTGATGTCTATTAGGCAATATCTGGCGCTTCAGTAATGCCCAGGTACTGACGCCATTTATTGGGCTTATGCCATGACAGCACTTGTCCGGAACATCGTTCAAGGGCCCGCCCATGATAAGCCACGCGGATTATTAGGCATAGAAACACCGGTATATAGGTCGGGGCTGGCGGCGCGGGGGGCATAAGGCGGCTTTAAAAGTGTTCTAGCCCTGACGAAGTTTAACTTTCAAGAAGGTATCTACCTTTTTTCTTCAAGTAGCCTCTTGGGTCTGTCACAAAAGCCATGGGAGCTGGTTAGACTTACTCTTCCCAGGTGAACAATCTCTCTTTAATAGGCTCTTTAATCCCATCAATCTCTAAGCACGTGTCTGACAGGGGATGGACTTCGGGATAATCTGTTCCAGGCTCACAACGGACTTTACATTTCAATTCTCGAGCTAACTGTCTACCGCATTCTAGAGGAGTCATCCATAAGAGAGGAGGAGAATGCAACCCCACTTCTAACCAAGAATTTTCACTGTTAGACATGATAAGCAAAAACCCCTGCTTAGAATAAAAAATGGTAGTAGCATCATCAATCTTTACATTTTCCTTGAAAGGCCCAATAAGCGATCTTAACCATTCAACCAGTTTTTCTCTGGGACAATCAACGTAAATCCATATCTCTTGTGTCAATGTCGCATCCTATTTCGTTTAACCTCGGGCAGACGCGGTCGGAAACGTTTCCTTGCCCAAAGCCTTATGCACTTGCCAGCCACGCCCGAAGAATGAGAGCATCTACGAGCCTCTCGGCTTCGTGGTTGCTGTTGCATAGATGGGTTTCACACCTCCCCCTCAGTGGCCAAAGACGAATTCGATATTCTTGCCTATTAGACCAGCGCTGCACAGTAACTGTAGTGTTTTGCGTTTCGAGAATGAGAGTGTCGTGAGAAATACCCGCGGAGACAAGAGGTGAATACTCCTTCTTGCATAGCCGGCAGACCAACTCATGCATGCTTACATACTCGGGACACTCCTGTGCGAGTGAGCGATAGTGCTCCGCAACGGTAGGATCAGAAAGAGATTCGGCTCTCATGGGACAGTCTAGTTGCTCGATATTGTCATCTGCCTAAGGCTTGAAATCACAGACGCTTCTGGCTTGCTTGGGCAGCGTCTGTAGATTAATGGCTCGGCGACCCTTCTCGATTGAAATGTTAGGCCTCACGATGCTTGGCCCACGCCTTGGCATCTTCCGGGACAAGGGAGTAAACCTCGGCGTCATGGGGTCTGCCTTGAAAGTATAAGCGATTCCTGGCAGTACACTCCCAGGTCGCCCCGAGCGCTTGTGCCACTTTCTTGCTGGCGAGGTTATGGCTCAGTACCACTATTTCCAGTCGCGTGAGTCCAAGCTGACCGAAGCCTAGTAGAGCGGCTTCTTGTGCGGCAAAGCGGGCTACACCTCGACCTTTGTGAGCGTCGCTAACCCAATAGCCAACGTTTCCAATTTGATAGGCACGGTTGATGTGATTGACTCCCGTGCCTCCCACCACTGCGCCTGTGTGGGCTTCAAAGATACCTAATGGAAACTCAATCCCAGCGGACCAAGCCTGTATAGTGAACTGAATCCAAGCCTCCGCGTCAGGTAAAGAGTAATCTTCACGGCACCAGGGCATCCAGTACGCCAAATTGTCTATCGATGACCGTACGGCGGCATACATCGATTCTGCGTCTGTCGGCTTAAATCTGCGGACCGTGTAATTGAGGTGAGCTGTGGTGTGCGGCATGGGAGGGCTAACGTAGACTTCAGGGGAGCAGGGCCGATAGGTGGAGCGTCCTCTGCAACGTAAGGATAGGCTTCCTTTCATTTGCGCAGCCCAAGAAATCCTTCCACGTCGAAGTCATCAAAGTCGGCAATATCTCTCAGCCTGATCGATTTTGCGAGGGAAAACTTCTTCCAACGCTCCTTGAACTTTTCGTCCCCACCTTCCGCGTTTGCATTGATGTTTTCACTTATCCGCATCTTCTTAGTCAGGAGGTTTATACTGGTTGAGCGTTCAACAACAGGGCCTCGATTCTGGCTGCTATCGTAACCGTTCAGTTCGAAATCGGAATTCTGGTAGCGAAAACTGTAGGTCCAATGGCCATATCTGCCATGAGCGTAGTGAATCCTAAGAGTTCCCTTCGCTATGGAAACCTTAAGCTCCGGTGCAAAATAGACGCCGCCGTCTTCGTTTTCGGATGAGAAGCAGTCGCGGTTTTCCAGGATAAGCTCATATCCATTTTGCGTGCGGAGCGCAACAATGATCCCTCTGCGGTTGCGATCCAGTTCTCCGCGGTACTGATCCTTGACGAACTTGTCTTTGGCCGTTCCCTTGATTATGAGAACGTAATCCGTTTGGTTGTCTCCATTTAAGTCCCCCTGAATTTTCTCGAAGACAATATATTCGGCTGGGACAAATTCAGTTGGAGATTCTGCGATTCTGGCTTTTGACTGAGCAAAAGCATTTGTTCCGATTACAAGGAAGGCGATTAACGCAAGTTTATTCATTCCACACCTTTGAATTGGATGAATTCAAGAAGCCTAACGTAGAGTTCAGGGGTGCCGCGCGGCTTTATCGCGCAGCGTCCCCTGGAACGCCGGGCCTCACTTTCTCTCCAGCAGCGCATGTTTCTTGAAGAACTCCCAAATAACATCGGTAGCTTTGAACTGGTCGGAGGCCTTCCCAACCATCCACTCCGGCAACTGATTCTTGCCACCTGGCCAGATGTGACCGTGGTCTTTGATGACTGTGAAGCGGACTTCACTATTGTCGCGCCCCCCGCTGTAGATAAGCGTCGTGACACCTGCTGGTGCGGGCGCTGGTTTCGGCTCTGGCTGACAGCCTAGGAGCTGTGTCCAAGTGGTGACAAATTCTCTTGCGGGAGGCTTGTGGTTTGATATTGTAGCTTGTATAGCTGCTCCCGTGGCAAACTTCAGCACGCCTCCATCGATAGGGTTAAGCGGGTCGGCATCGCCGGTGATGTAGTGCAGCGAGACAGGCCGGTCAAGCTTCGGTTGTTTGAGCCAGAGCGTTCCGGCAATGGGTGCGATGGCGGCGATGCGCTCGGATAATTCGATCCCGACGCGAAATGCCATCGATGCGCCATTGGAGAAACCTGTTGCGTAGATGCGCTGACGATCCACAGCAAAACGCGCGATGAGGTCCTCAATCATTGCGTTGATGAAAGCCATGTCGGGAATATTCTTCTCGCCGGCATGGAAGCGACCGGAGCCATCGTTCCAGAACTGGCCGTTACTGCCAAAGCGGCTAGGTTTTGTCGGATCAAGTGGCGTGGCTTCTGGAAAAACGGCTAGCAAGTCCTCCTTGTCAGCCTTCTGCGTCCAGCCGGTTTCTCGCATCGCTCCGCGAGCAGTACCTCCACCACCGTGGAACATGATGACAACTGGCCTCGGCTTCGTGCCTTGATAGTTGGGCGGCACATGAACAATGTAGTTGCGGTTTAGATCGTCGACTTTGAGCGTCACCGAATACTCGCCGGGGCCGAGTTCCGGTACCTTGAGTTTTCGCTTAGCATCATCAGAGCCATGGGTCGGCAATGCGAGCATCAATAGGGCGCAAAAACAGAGGATTCGTGTCATAAGGTTGCTCCTTGATGGTTTGTGCATCTAAATCTTTGTGTCTAACAAAGGAAAGGGGCTTCCTGTCCGAAGTGATCCGCAGCCTCTGAGGGTTGCGGTTAACGGCAACTGAGTGCGACGATGGAGAGGCGAATCTTTTAGCTCCGACATAACCCGCAAGCAGACTTGTTTTTATAGAAGGGGAAATTTCATGGCTATCGTAACCGTTGGTATCGATCCAGCAAAGAACGTTTTTGCTGTGCATGGTGTGGAAGAGACAGGCAGACCTGTACTGGCTTGCACCAATGTGTCACGCGCCAAACTGCTCGAACTCATCGCTGCTGTAACGCCTTGCCGGATAGGTATAAAGGCCTGCTTGCGAGGCAGTGATTCGCTCCCCTATGCATTTGTGCTCATTAAGAACGAGGAGCAACAAAGCCAGCTCATGGTCCACCGGGCCCGTCAGGGTTTTATTGAACAACGCATCGCCACCCGCAACCGCATCCCTGACTTGCTGTGTGAGTTGGGCATCGTGTTGCCCCTCAAAGGCGCCACCGTGCAAACGCAAGCACACCAATATCCGGAAGATTTGTTCGGCTGGTGCAATACCGTTGTGTACGACATGCTCAGAGAATGACTCACCTAGATGCTCGTAGCGAGCAGCATGACCAGCACATACCTCAGCCGGTGCTCCGTTAAGGCCAAAGCCATGGGCAGGCAGCTGTTTCTTGCGACAATCTTGCTTGAACCACCACGAAAATCAATCAGTTGTTTGGTGTTTCTTCAGAAGCGTTATGTCCGTGTCTCGTCACTAAGCCAGCAGCCCAAATAAAGCCCCATGCACCGATGGCGCCCAAGAATCCAGTGAACATTGGTATGATGAGTGTCTCTAGCAGTTTTACTAACTCTAGGCTTCGATCTGATTGGAAGCTCGGGAATAGTAGAAAACCGGTTGTCGGAAGTGAGCCTACTAAGAAACCGGTTGCTAGTGCGCTTTTCAAACAGAGGCTTGCCATCCGGTTAAGGAGGCATAGTGCAGGCGCAAGCAGTATCGCGTGGAGGAGGCAGACTCCAAAGGCCCCAAGCCATAGCAATTCTACCCACCAATTGTCCGTAGAGGCGACCACGACGTCGATGACACCTGCCCCCAGTGATGCTGGCAGTAGCGAAGCTGCAAAGATTCCGCGTAGCGCCGAAGTCGCTTTCATGATGCTTAACGCCAGCAGTAAGCTGCGCCGCTGTAAGCAGCCAAGCAGCTGGGGGGAACCAAAAGCGCAGTTTTTGGCGTCAGCTTGACCAAACAGCTAGGCGCTTCCACGCTTACCAGCAGATGGACTGCGTGACTTGATGCGGGAAGGTTGCTCTGCGAGCCGGCCTGTCACGTACTTATGCAACACGCTGGCAATCAGCGTTTGATAAGGAATTCCTTCCTCAAGAGCTTTGACCTGAATGTCATGGAGATCGATCGAGGAAAGGCGGATGTTTACTCTCCGATCTTTGACGGCTGTAGCCCGAGCGGCCGACTTGAACTTGGCCAACTCACTCTTAGTTGCAACCGACTTGAGCTGCCCCTTCTCGAAGGCGGTGAGAATTTCTTCTTCGTTTATGTCAATCGTTGGCATCTTGAACTCCTGGTGATAAATAGGCGCGAGTGGCCTTACGACTTGGGATCACTGTTTTCAGAAAGTAGCTGCTTTCTTCCTCAACGAACGGAACCAGATAGACGTAGTTGTCTAGGCTGACTACCAATACTTGCTGATGCGGGTATTTCTTGGCGTTCGGGTGCGCGAGGATGTCCAGTAGCCCACCAGCTTCGATAGCAACAACTATGCTTTCAAAGGAGACACCTCTCTCCTCTTTGAGTGTGGTACTTTTTTCGGCATTCCAGCGAAACGGTTTCATGCATGCATTTTAATGCAATGTGTGCCTTTTGTCATCATGCCAAAAAACGCCTAACGTTCGAGTTAACCCTGACCGCAGAGGCAAGGCGGCCTGCCGTAGCGGGTCAAGGTTGAACGAGGGGTTAGGCCGTATTCGTGACGGACATTAAGTATTCGTCTACGTACCGAGCGCCAACCAGTAGCGACTTGCGTCGCGTCCCCTCGACTTCAAAACCATGCCTGAGGTACAGGGCTACCGCGCGTTCGTTGGTGATGTGCACAGTCAGCTCTACACGGACGAGCCCAACGTTGCGTGACCAGAGCAGAGCCTCTGACAACAGGGCAGAACCGATGCCACAGCCCCAGTGTGACCTGCGCACGCCCAGTGCGAGCGTTGTGGCGTGGCGAAGACGGTTGACAGGGCTTCCCATCGCGTTGAGGAAACCAACTGGAGCGTCGTCGGCAATGGCGACCAAGCAGCGTGAGTTTCTGCTCGCGTTAAGCCGCTCGATACGCTTTCGCTCATCGTCCACGGAGTCCTTGAACTCTGCGGGCTCCCAGAGCATGTACTCCGTCTCTTCGAAGACGATCTGGCGAAGCTCGAGCAGGCTTGCCGCGTCTTCTTCGACAGCTGCGCGAATGGAGAGGGTGTTGATCATGCGGCCTAACGTATTTTCATAGCGATAGCAGACTCGCAAATAAAGGCGGTACTGAAAAACAAAAGAATAAAAAATATCCGAGTGTTCAACTTAAAAGCCCAACGTCTGACATAACCGGCGCCAGGGGCTTTATCGCTGGCGTGCGTGTTGATGGATGGGTTATGCGTCGGCACTAGGATTCTCCGCCCAAGCGGCCAGGTGTGTAAGGGAGGGCAACTCAACCTCAAACGTTCCGGACATGGAACCCTGAACGGGATAGCGCTTGGCGATTGCAACTTGAACCAATACGTAGCCACGAGAATAGGCCGGTGACAGTAAAAGTGAGAATTCGCCGGGCGACATACTTTTAAGTTGCGCAGTGCCCTGAAGCGAAGAGTAGAGCTGATGCGCTGCAACAGAGAATGATTTCAATTCTTGTGCTTCGATCCAGCATGAACCGACGCCAGCAAATGCGCCAATTGATGCCTTTACTTCAAGGCGAACGTCGCCAGCGGAAGGGAGCGTTGGCGGTGCAACTTCTGTGATTTGAAGTTCTATCGAGTTGGGAGGCGATTGAAGACGCATAACGTTTGAGCTAACCGGCAGCCGGAGCGAAGCGGAGGGGACCCAAAGCACAGCTTTGGGCTATCCGGTTGAGCGAAAGGTTAGAGCGCATCATTGGGAAAGAATCTTTTCAAGTTTATCGACCTCAGATTTTCCTTGCGGGGTATCAATCATTGCTCCAATTGCATCACTGAAGTATCCGCACACGCTTACGAGCATTTCAACGGTATGCGGGTCATTCCTTCTTTCGTAGGCGTAGTTCTTCTGGGCATACTCATAGTGAGGCGACTGCTTGACCAGTGTCATAAGCTTTGGGTTTGCCTCGACAAAACGAGAAACTTCAAGTTTGTATTTATTCGCCACGGATGATGGAGCATGGCTACATTGTTGAACCATTGATTCCGTTATTTCATAGAGGCGAGACACAACATGTCTTTTTTGTCTTTCATCGGGACTATCAGTGGCGGAAACATACCCGCAGTGAGAAGCAAGAAATATGGAGATTGCAATTGTGATGATTGAGGGTTTCATTGGCATACGCTCTAACGTTTGAATTAATGGGCGCCGTAGCGGGTCCGGTTGAACGAGGGCTTAGGCGTCATCGCGGCCATCGGCGTAGGCAAAGTGATAGACGCGACCTTCGAAGTCAGTTGCCAAGACGGCGTCCGGACGCAGCGAGAAGTCACCGCTGAAGATGTCCGCTCCGTATACCTGCCACGCAATCTGCCCATCGGGGGTGAGCCGAGTGATGGAGAGTTCTCCGTGAGAGATGAGGGCCTGATGCTCTTCGCTGAAGTGGATGCCGAAGCAAGTGGCATCGTCGACGCGGAGCGACCACAGGACTTCTAGCGTGTCTGAACGGAGGCAAACGATTTGATCACCCACGGCGAAGTAGGCCCGACCTGCGACGACCGCAAGTGAGTGCGCGTGGACGCCGCTACATCCACCGGCTGCGCCGATAACAAGGTGTGGTCTGCCATCAAGAAACAGGCCGTGAATCGAGGTTGGACGCGACTCCTTGGCCAGGTTTAGTTCGGCACGATAGGTGTTGGCGTTGTCTTGCGAGCCGAAGGTGTACGTCGGTTCGTCAACTAGGGACAGTTGGGGTGAGACGGTAGTGTCCATGACGCCTAACGTGTGACATCAGGGGCACGCGACATCCGGCGAAGCCGGATGTCGCACGTCCCCTCGATTGATGGGATGGACTCCCCCGTCTTTTTGCGCAACAGTGGCGGTCTGTTCGTCATGGGCATGGGGATCAGGTCTTTCAACGTAAGGAGTCCGACAGGAATGCTACTACCGTTTCCGTCGATCTTGCAA
>Ga0208695_1000799_pt1 | contig 30871 bp, 29 predicted proteins | sample AD_UKC111_MetaG_FD_184449 | JGI IMG/M metagenome (GOLD analysis project Ga0208695, IMG submission 184449) | Active sludge microbial communities of municipal wastewater-treating anaerobic digesters from Hong Kong - AD_UKC111_MetaG (SPAdes)... | ecosystem: Engineered > Bioreactor > Anaerobic >...
ACAGCCAGATATCCGCCCAGGATACAAACACCGACATAACCCACGTTGCCAATGAAGTTCATGATCGGCATCATCAATCCGGAAAGGAACTGAGATTTCCAGGCAGAATTATAAAGTGTGCTATTAAGATGATTGAATTTCTCAACACTGCGGGCTTCGCCATTGAATGCTTTCATCACGACATGGCCACTGTACATCTCTTCCACGTGACCGTTGACATGCCCCAGATAATCCTGCTGCTGTTTAAAGAGCTTTTGAGAACGCTTGACCACGAATTGGATGATCACCGCTGAAAGCGGGATGATTAACAAGGCAACGGTTGTCATGATCCAACTAATCGAGAACATCATTACCAATACACCGATCATACTGAATACATTGGTGATGATCTGCGACAAACTCTGATTCAGGGTCTGGCTGATGGTATCGACATCGTTGGTGATACGAGAAAGCACTTCGCCGTGATTTGTGCCATCAAAATAACGCAGCGGCATCCGGTTGATCTTGGTATCGATCAATTTTCTAAACTTGTAGGTTACTGAAGCCGAGATACCAGCCATGATCCACCCCTGCACAAAACTAAACAAGGTGGAAAGAAGATACAAACCGACCATCCATAAAATAATGTTACCAATATAGGTAAAGTCGATACCGGTACCTTTCCCGGCGATTTGAGCCATGACTCCTTCAAACAGTTTGGTCGTTGCTTTCCCCAGGATCTTTGGTCCAACAATCGTAAACACTGTTGACGCTGTGGCAAAAATGAAAACTGTTATCAAACCGAGCTTGTAATCAGCCAGGTAACTTACCAGTCTCGATATGGTTCCTTTGAAATTGCGCGCCTTCTCACCACCGCGCATTACGCCTCCACCCGGGCCGCCGCCCATCGGGCCGCCACCACCCCCGCCCCCCATCGGGCGATTACCGAATTGCTGTCGATTGCTGCCATACATTGTCATGCCAATTCCTCCTCGCTCAACTGCGATAGAGCGATCTCACGATAGGTCTGGCAGGTTTTCATTAGCTCTTTATGAGTACCCTTGCCTACCAATTTTCCTTTATCTAACACAATGATCTGGTCAGCGTTCTTGATCGTTGAGATTCGCTGTGCCACAATGATCACAGTACTTTCAGATGTACTTTCCTTCAAAGCCTTGCGAAGATCGGAATCTGTTTTGAAATCCAAAGCGGAAAAACTATCGTCGAAAATATAAATTGAAGGATGCTTGACCAACGCCCGCGCGATGGCTAGCCGCTGCTTTTGCCCGCCCGAAACATTGGTTCCTCCCTGCGCGATCGCGGTTTGCATTCCTTCGGGCATCGTGGAAATAAACTCCCTCGCCTGAGCAATCCGCGCCGCATTCTCAAGCGTTTTCTCTGAAGCATTTTCATCCGCGTAAAGCAGATTACTTTCGATGGTGCCTGAGAAAAGCAATCCTTTCTGGGGAACATATCCGATCCTGTCGCGTAGATCCGACTGGGTAACCTCTCGGATATCAATCCCATCAATCCGAATTGATCCTTCTGTAACATCGAAGAACCGTGGGATCAAGTTCACGATGGTCGACTTACCACTGCCGGTGGAACCGATAATAGCTGTGGTCTGTCCGGGCATTGCCGTGAAACTAATATCACATAAAATGTTTTCTTCAGCACCCGGATATTTAAAAGCCACACGATCAAATTCAACCTTGCCTTTGGCGAAATCACCAAACCGCTTCGGAGACGGCGGATCAACGATACTTAATTTCATATCCAATACTTCGGCAATACGATTTCCGGATACCGAAGCGCGTGGGATGATGATGAATACAATCGAGAGCATTAAAAAGGACATTACCACCTGCATGGCGTATTGCAAAAATGCCATCATGTCGCCAACTTGCATGGTCGATTGCGCCACCTGGTGAGCTCCCATCCAGATGATCAATAGCGACAAGCCATTCATAACAATCATCATTACAGGCATCATCACTGCCATTAAACGGTTGACAAAGAGGGTGGTGTCATTCAAATCCTTGTTGGCTTTGTCGAACCGATCTTCTTCAAACTGTTGAGTATTAAAAGCTCGGATGACCATCATACCGGAGAGGTTTTCACGCACGACAAGATTGAGCCGGTCGATCAGTTTTTGAATCGCCTGGAATTTTGGCAAAGCCAGTGAGAAGATCGTAAAGATCAATCCCAGAAGTACGATCACAGCCAACCCAATCAGCCAGGATAACGATACGCTCTTTTCTACCGCTCTGATAACAGCGCCCACACCGATGATAGGCGCATAAAACACCATGCGCATGACCATGATGACTACCATTTGCACCTGGGTGATATCATTTGTCGAACGCGTGATTAATGATGACGTCGAGAATTTATCAAACTCAACCTTGGAGAAGCCTTCAACTTTCTCGAATACCGCTTTGCGAACATCTCGAGCAAAACCGGCTCCAGTTTTTGCAGCCAGTAAACCAACGATGATACTGCAGGTTACCGAGATTAACGTGAGCAGAAGCATATATAATCCAATACTCAGCACGTAGTTCCTTTGGAGCTTTACCGTATCCATGCCCAACGCGGTGTACTCGTCCTTAATAATCGAAACCGCTGATTGAGTGATCGTGCTATTACTCATTGACGCGAACTTTTCATCGATCGACGCCGTCATCGAAGCGAGTTTATCCGCTGGCATTTGAGCAAGAAGAACGTAAATATCCGTGCCTGCGGGTAATTTGGACAGATCGAAACCTAAATTTTGACCCATTGATGCCACGGCCGTGGGATCAGCGATCGCCTTGTCAATTGTCGACACAATCAAGAATGCTTTCCCCATTGTTGAATTGATCGTGTCAATTTCTGTCTGGTCAATATCGCGTAATACATAGATCGAGCCGTCTGCCAGGCCGGGATATTCCTTTACATATTTCGAATAATTCGGTGAACTGGAATCAACCAGGGTGTAGTCAGCCAGGACAGCGGCTTTGTCTTGCTCATTCATGAAAAGGACAAGCTTTTCCATTGTCGAGCTGCGCACCACGGAAGGCACCGCGGAGGTGATACCTCCCTGTTGAATTCCAATGTTGACGATCTTTGACATATAATCCGGCAATGCCAGATCAGCCATAGCCTGGGCGAACAGCAAACCGATTGCCAGAATAATCAGTAAAAGATATGGTTTTAAGTACTTGGCTAGTTTTATCATTTGTTTCCTTTCCTATGAGCGGGATAACACGAATCCAATCATGATTTCTCCAAACCGGAATTTTCTCAATAACCGAATTTGTTCTTCCTGTTTTGATGTAACTTCTCCATCAAGGAATTGCGTAATTTGTAAAGCAATGTCGTTAACTGCGCCACTTCATCATCCGTAAGCCCATTAACCAACAAATTTAAATCTCGAGATTTCCGAGGAATAAAATCTCTGACGATTTCTTTCCCTTGTTCAGTAATACGCAGGCGAAAGACGCGTTTATCTTGTTTATCTAGTTCTCGTGTCACCAGACCCTGATCTTCCAACCCCCTTATTAATGAACTGATAGTATTTTTGCTAACATGCTGGAATCTGCTCAGTTCGGTCGGCGTTAATGGTTCGTCGATTCCAAGCCTGTCATCGACAAATAACCTGGCGAGAATGCCGATTCGAGCAGAGGAAACACCTCGATCACACTCGTTTTCGTGTTGGCTCATTACCGCGTCAGACATGTTTGACAACATATGAAGTAGCGAGAAAAGCTCAAAGCCTCTCACATCATTAATGCCTGCAATCTGTTTTACGCTTTCTTTTAGCAGATCGTTAAATTCTTCATAGCCAATTTCTCTGCCATTTACATGAAAATGCTTATGATTACGCATATCACCTCACAAATTAGTTCGATGGCGTACTATACTGCACCGAACTATTTATGTCCAGCCCCTTGATCAATATTCTTATAAAATATTAATCATTCCATTTTCCTGAGGAAACCCCCGAAAGAAATGCTCATTTAATTTCAATTTGTTTATAATCTAAACAAAGGTAACGAATCATCTATCTGATTTTTTCTGATCCTTATTCCCGAAGGATGGAAAGAAATGGGTATTCAAGTCCGTTTCATTAAGGAATTGCGTGTTGTTGAATCGCTCTTTGATGAAACCTATGAAAGAGAAGACATCAAAGCGTCAACTCTGGAGGCCATCAAAATCGCCGCGGAAAATGGGGTCAATCGCTATTTGGTCGATTGCACTCATCTTGCCCAGAGTCGCTCAGTCCTAGACATCTATTCGATTGGAGGGCTGTACGTCGACTTGGATATTCCCCGAGGATCAAAACAGGCTGTCATTCTATCGACGAACAAAGAAAACCAAAAGAACACCCGGTTTTATGAGACTGTTGCCCGTAACCGTGGCTACGATGTGCGGGTTTTTCAAGATAGGTATGAAGCACTGGCTTGGTTGACGAGCGACTGACCCTGTTCTCAAGGCAATTCTCAAAAGGTATAAGATGAATAAACTTAGCTTGTCATTTTTTTCCAGTTTGATCGTAATCGTGCTGGCTGGTTGTGGCGTTTTTACCGTTCCTTCGCCAACCCCGACCTTCCCACCAACCCAAACCGCTACCGTGGCATTACCAACGATCACTCCCTTGCCCCCCACACAAGAACTACCAACCATCACCCCACTCCCCACCGTGGTAATCCTCCCTACCGCTATCGCACCCATGCCGGCCGTCGCCATTGTAGACACCTTGATACTGCGTTCCGGTCCCGGAACATTATTCGAAAATTTATCGATGTACAAAGAAAATACGCAGCTCACCGTGTTTGGCAAGGCGCCCGGTGAACAATGGTATCTCTTGGCTACTCCCGACCATTTATCCGGTTGGATGAACGCGAACATGGTAACCCTTCAAGGTGACGCTGCTGACCTGCCTTATATCTCGCCGATGGACGCCGATGTTCTGAAAGGCCATGTCAAGGCACCGAATGGCATCCCGGCAAGTGGAATCGGCATTTCGCTGGCGCCCGCGAATAAGGACCTGACAGCCGGCCCAGACACCACAGTCACTGACGCGACCGGCACTTTTTACCTTTATATTCCACTGGGAACCACCGGAGAATTCATCCTGGGTCCTAATGGATATAACTGCAAAGGTAACCTGATCGTTGGAAAGTGCGAACTTCCCTATAACTTACCCAGAGCTACCTCATTTTCACTCCCTGCTGATCTGAGTATCACCTTTGAATTCGTCCTGATCGCGCGTTAACCTATGTGAAGTTATTTCGCATTTGCTGCTGATTGGTCTGACACTACGAATCCCAGGTTTGAAATCTTCGACATTTTCTGCTGCCTGCCGCTCCCACGAATGATACTAGCCAATTTTTTGGCCGTGGTGGGTTGGAAGATAAATAAAGTGAAGATTTATTTCAGTGGCTCACTTATAACCTGAAAGGTTATTTTTGAGAGTTATAACCCTAAGGGTTATAGAAATTATGCACAACCCGGGACTCTAATATTCTATTGAAATATAACTTAATTGGTTATATAATCATGTTATAACTTAAGTGGTTATAGTCTATGAGGAAAAATGACTGATCCCAAAATCAGAGCGGTCTTGACCGGTGATATCGTCCATTCCAGAACGCTCAATGAAAACCAGCGAAAATCACTCTATCAGGAACTACTCAATCTTTCCGTACGTTTACAAGAAATGTATCCTCAGGTCATTTCTTACCCGATCAGTATCTTTCGTGGGGATGGTTGGCAACTCGTCTTGGATCAACCGGAGAAATCTCTGGTTATCGCTTTATTGATTCGAACCTACATCTCTTCACGCTTCACAGAAAATCGGTTGGATTCCAGAGTGGCTATTGGTATTGGCAAAATCAATTTCATACCTGAAGAAAACGCAGCGGCGGGAGATGGTCCAGCCTATCTGTCCTCGGGGCATCTACTTGAGGCTATGACGCGTGAACGTATGGCTATCGATATTGATGAAATGAAGAATTCAGCGATTCTTTCTGGTTTGCAAAGCATCATTTTATTGACCGACCACATCGTCACCCGATGGTCCCACAGCCAGGCGCAGGCAATCTACCTGGCGATGCAAGGGAAAAAACAAAGTGATATCGGTCATGAATGGAAGCCGCGTGAGATCAGCCAGGTGGCAGTATCAAAAAATTTAAAATCAGCCGGTTGGGAAACCATCAAACAAGTTATTGATACCTATGAGACACTGGTAAAAGAATCATCAAAGAAGTAAAGGGAGGATAAATGAACAAGTTTTTGTTGCTGCAATTTTTTATTCCGTTATTGATGGCTCACCTGCTGGCGGACTTCGCCTTTCAACCCGATTCACTGGTTAAAGCCAAAACGAAATGGTACTGGCGAGCAACGCACAGCTTCATTCATGCGACCCTGACTTATGTATTGTTAGCGCAATGGACACTCTGGTATGCCGCTCTGTTGATCGGCGTCCTCCACTTCTTCATCGATTGGGGAAAACAAGCGTTTACTTTGAAGAAATCGAAGAATACCATAATGGGATACAGGGAATTTTATGGCTTTATTTGGGATCAGGTAGCTCATATCCTGATCCTGATCGGTGCTGCATTCTGGCTTTACAGCATCCTCCCGACTCCACCCATGTGGGAAGCCTGGTTATCTCCCACAATCTGGAACTTCGCCGTGATCTTCTGCGCGTTTATATTGCTGATTCCCTGCGGAGGAAAACTCATCGAGTTATTCATGCAACCCTTCCAGGATCAATTGGGGAATGGAAAGCAGGGTTTGAAAGATGGTGGAAAATGGATCGGATACTTCGAGCGCTTGTTGATCTTCCTTTTCGTGATCCTGAATCAATATACTGGCATTGGTTTTCTCGTGGCAGCCAAATCCATCCTCCGCTTCAGCGAAATAAAAAATGACCCAGACCGTAAGGCTTCTGAATACATAATTATCGGTTCCTTTGCCAGCTACCTGCTGGCAATAATCATCGGCATCCTCGCTGCCGTTGCCTTGGTATAGACAAAAAAAAAGCCGGAGTCGACTCCGGCTTTTGATCTTTTATCCCCTGATCAGTGCCACGACGGCGATCAGGATGGCCAGTCCGATGCGGTAGTACACGAAAATATCTGTGTTGTGTTTTTGCAAGTATCGCAGCAGATACTTGATGCAGAAAAAGCCGACCACACAGGCAACCAAAATACCAATGGGGAACAGCATCAATTGCAAGTTACTGAAACTTGCTCCCGCCTGGACGTCTTGCAACAAATCATACGCACTTTTCAACCCGGCGCCGAGCATGATGGGCGCGCCCAGGAAGAACGAGAATTTGGCCGCGGTATCGCGCTTGAGACCGAGTGCCAGCCCGGCGGTAATGGTGGCGCCTGAACGTGACACACCCGGGAAGATGGCCAATGCCTGCGCCAACCCCACCCAGATGGCGTCTTTGAACTTCATGTCTTTCGAATCGCGCAAATGCTGCGCGGTTTTGTCGGCAGCCAGCAGGATGAATGCCATCAGGAAGATGATCGCTGCCATGAGCAGGATGGCTCCCTGTTTGATGGGTTCGCCGGCTTTGTGAAAGGCATCGTCGATCTTGCTTTCAAAGAGCACACCCGCAATGCCGCCGGGGATGCAGCCAAGCACCACATACCATGCCCACTTGCGGTCCACATCGTCACCGATCTTGCGTTCTTTGATGCTGGCGAACCAGGCGCGGATGAGGCGAACCCAGTCGCGCCAGAAGAAGATGAGAATGGCGGTCAGCGTACCGATATGCAGCGCCACATCGAAAGGCAGGCTGGTGAGAGCGGGATCTGTCCACTTGAACAGCCAGGGAATAATAATGAGATGAGCCGAACTCGAAATGGGGATGAACTCCGTCAACCCCTGGATGATGCCCAGAATGATCGCCTGAATTATGACCATGGTTAGCTCCGTGAATGTAATATTCCAGCATTATCTCACAGGTGAGAGGTTATATCCACGAAAAATCCGCTTATTGCGCGATTTTTTACTGATGAACGCTAGTAAGAACCTTTCTTAATCTAAAGGGCTTTCCGTGAATTTCGCTTTTAGTAGATAAATTCGCGGGTTAACTTTACAGCCATAACGTTATACCCTTGACATATAGACGTTCATCTATATAATAAAAAGCATGACAGTTGCCGCGCTTGACCCCGTGACTTTTGCCAAGGTCCTCGCCGATGATACCCGGCAGAAGATCATGAAGCTCACCTGCTGCCGCTGGATCTCGGTGAACGAGATCGTGGAATGCCTCAACGTTACTCAACCCACCGTGTCGCATCACCTGGCCGTGCTGCGCGATGCCGGGCTGGTACAAGTCAAAGAGGATGGCAAGCAAACCTTCTATCAGCTCAACCGCGAACTGGTGACGGTGTGCTGCGATAGTCTGGTGGTGAAGTTCTCCTCCTCGCTCGACGAGGATTGCGCCTGCAAGTAATTTTTTTGTCCTGATATATAGATACTCATCTATTTATTATCGAAAGGCTACCAATGAACCGAGTTTATCATCTCGTCTCCACCCCCGGCCCGATGACCACCACCTGGGACCTGACCCCAGGGGACCACCGCGACCACTTTCTGGCGCGCATCGGCGTGCGCCGCGACCAGCACCGTGTGCCGCCTGGCTTGTACCGCCTGGGCAGCCCAGACAAGGAGTCGCCGGTCTTCGTGAGCGCCAACTACACCCTCAGCTTTGACGCGCTGCGTTCCTCGCTCAAGGGCATCAATTGCTATCTCCTCGTCCTCGACACGCACGGCGTCAACGTGTGGTGCGCGGCGGGCAAACGCACCTTCGGCACGCGAGAACTGCTGCGCCGCATCGAAGCCGTCAAGCTGGGCGAGGTGGTGAGCCACCGGCGCCTGATCCTGCCCCAGCTCGGCGCTTCCGGCGTTGCCGCCCACGAGGTGAAGAAGTACTCCAATTTCACGGTGGAGTACGGCCCCGTGCGCGCCGCAGACCTGCCCGAATATCTCAAAAACCACACCGCCACCCCCGAGATGCGCCAGGTGCGCTTCAATTTGCGCGACCGCCTGGTGCTGACCCCGGTGGACGTGACCCAGACGCTGCTGCCGATGCTGGTTGCCATGGGACTCGGCTTTTTGCTTGGCGGCGTGCCTTACCTGCTGGCCGCGCTGGTTCTCTTCCTCAGCGGCACGGTGCTCTTCCCCGCCCTGCTGCCCTGGCTGCCAACAAAAGATTTTAGCAGCAAGGGCGGTTTCCTCGGTCTCGTGGCCGCGTTGCCATTCGTGCTCTCGGTTGCCCTCGGCCACGCGGATTGGAGCTGGTACCGCCAGCTCGGGCAGTCGCTCGGCTACCTGCTGACGATGTCAGCCGGGGTCGCGTACATCTCGCTCAACTTCACCGGCTCATCCACCTTTACCTCGGTGGTGGGGGTGCGCAAGGAGATCTACACCTACATCCGCCCCATGGCAGTGATGGGTTTTCTTGGATTGATCTCGCTGATCGTTTTCGCGTTCGTCAAATAGGGAGCAGGCAATGTTCAACTCTTATACTGAAAACACTCTCGTACTGGACGTTGAAAAATGCGTCGGCTGCGCCATGTGTACCATGGTCTGCCCACACGCCGTGTTTGCCATGGACGGGCGCAAGGCGAAGATCGTCAATTACAGTGCCTGCATGGAATGCGGTGCCTGCCAGCTCAATTGCCCGGCGCGCGCCATTAGCGTCACGAGCGGGGTGGGCTGCGCCGCCGCCATGATCAATGCCGCGCTCACCGGTCGCAAGGAAGTCAGTTGCGGCGGACCCTCCTGCGGCTGCGGTGACGAGACCCCCAAGAGCGGCTGCTGTGGGTAAAATATTTACCATACAGAACATCTCTAAAATTCAACGGTAGGGGCAATTCATGAATTGCCCCTAACACGTTTCCGGATTTTTTGTTCAGAATTAGGGGGATGACACCCTATCCACTCTATTTAAACCACTCGAACGGATTGAAGGTTTTGTTCAGCGCGTCGAACACTTCACCGAGCGCGCCGCCGCCGGAGGAGGATTCTTCCTTCGGTTCTTCCGTCGGCGTCTCTGACGGGATATCAGGGGAATCAAAGTGGAAATTGGAAGAGGGCTGGAAGCGTGGCACCGACGGTGGATTGAATTGCGGCGTCGGGAAGGTGGGGACTGGCGGCAGGGTGTTGAAATTGTGACGCCACTCGTAATCTTTGTTGTAGTTGTTCTGCATATCGCGTCCGTAAGCGGACCAGCCCTCTGGCTCACTGCCAAGGGGTTCGATTGGGCTTTTGCCGCTGTTCGGCCCGTACAGCTCCAGGTTGCGGCTTGCCAGCGATTGCGGTTCGATCATGGGGTTCACCCAGCGCTGACTGCCGATCTCCGGCGCGCCGGGCTCGCCTCCGGTTGGTTCAAAACCACCCAACTCAGGACAGCCAAAATTCGGTTCGTAATTATCGCTCATCTCAGCCTCCCACGAATAATACGTATCATAACAAATTTAAAAGGGGAGTACATTAGAATCGTCGGAGATCTGTTTACCAACAGAAGGCACCAAATCCAAAAAAAAACGATCCCCAGGTTTCGAAAACCGGAAATCCGGGATCAAGATCGAAACCATCGATCATTGGGAGATGACACCTTCTGTACGGGCACGGCGCGTTGCGATTTTTGCACCCTGTTCTTTAGGGCCGTGCCCCAACCATATTTGCCGTATAATTTAGTCATCATCAATTTCAACCGGGGATGCCATGAATACTCTATACTACGGCGACAATCTGAAAGTACTGCGCGAACACATCAAGGACGAGTCGGTGGACCTGATCTACCTGGACCCGCCTTTCAACTCGAACCGCTCGTACAATGTGCTCTTCAAGGACGAGAGCGGCTCCTCCTCTGACGCGCAAATCACTGCCTTTGACGACGCCTGGCACTGGGGCGAGACCGCCGAGCGCACTTACCAGGACCTGATCCAGAACGCCCCGCTGAACGTGGCAAACATGATCGGCGCGCTGCGGCAGTTCATCGGCACCAACCAGATGATGGCTTACCTGGTGATGATGGCCGCGCGCCTGGTGGAGCTGCACCGCGTGCTCAAACCCACCGGCTCGCTCTATTTGCACTGCGACCCCACCGCCAGCCACTATCTCAAGATGATCCTGGATATGATTTTTGGGCCAGTAAATTATAAAAATGAAATTACTTGGAAAAGAAACTTTACAAAAAAGGGTTCGCAATACGAAATGACAAGATTTGCGAATAACACTGACACAATACTTTTCTATACCAAATCAGATAAGTATAAATTTGTAACACCAAGACACTTCCTCTCTGAGAGCGAATTGTTGGAGATTTACGATAAGGTTGATGAACAAAATCGAAGATTTAAATCCGAACCAATTGAACTTCCCGCAATGATGGCTCGACCAAATCTCGCCTATGAATACAAAGGGTATAAACCGAGATTTGGGTGGATGATGTCACAAGATAAACTTGAAGAGCTCGATAAAGCCGGCAAACTTTTCTTTACCAAGAACGGAAAACCAAGACGCAAGAACTTTATGGTAGATTACGATGGTTCAGAAATCGACAATTTATGGATTGATATTCATCCTCTTGGTCAATCTCAAGCTGAAGCATTAGGCTATCCGACTCAAAAACCCTTAGCTCTACTCGAACGAATATTAGAGGCATCTTCGATGCCCGGCGACATTGTTCTCGATCCCTTCAGCGGCTGCGGCACCTGCATCGCCGCGGCGCAGAAACTGGGGCGCCAGTGGATCGGCATCGACATCACCCACCTGGCCATCGCCATGCACAAGAGCCGCCTCAAAGACATGTTCGGTCTCGAACCCAAGAAAGACTACCAGGTGATCGGCGAGCCCGAAGACCTGGCAGGCGCGCAGCAACTGGCGCGCGACGACCGCTACCAGTTCCAGTGGTGGGCGCTCTCGCTCATCGAGGCGCGCCCGCTGGGCGGCAGTGAGGGCAGCAAGACCGGCAAGAAGGGCGCCGACCGCGGCGTCGACGGCGCCATCGCCTTCCTCGACGATCGCAAGGGCGGTGTCAAACGCGCGCTGGTGCAGGTGAAGAGCGGCCACGTCAATAGCAGCCACATCCGCGACCTCAAGGGCACGCTCGAGCGTGAGAACGCGCAGATCGGCGTCTTCATCACCCTCGAGGCGCCCACGCGCGACATGCTCACCGAAGCTGCCAGTGCCGGGTTCTACCACTCCGAAATCTGGGACCGCGACTATCCACGCGTCCAGATCCTCAGCATCGAAGAGCTGCTCGCGGGCGCCGAGGTCAAGCTCCCGCCCACGCCGAAGGGCGCCGAAGCCTTCAAGTCCGCAGGCAAGGTCGACCCGGAGGGTCCGAAGCAGGGCGAATTGGGGATTTAAAAGGTAGGGGCAATGTCATTGCGAGCGCCATCCTTGAGTGGTTCATAATCAATTAACCTACCAGCGAAGCAAACCCCAACGTTGATATTGAAGACGACGCCCCTACGGAATTTTAGGAGGGGAAATCCATGATCGAACATCACCGCCGCTCCATCCGTCTGCCGGAATACGATTATTCACAGCCCAGGGAATACTTTATTACGCTGGTCTCATACGGGCGCAGCTCCATATTGGAAAAATCGATGGCGAACGCGTGCGCTTGAGTCCGTTCGGTCAGATCGCGCGGGAAGAATGGTTGAAAACTCCCGTCATCCGCCCGGAGATCGAATTGGGTGAATTTGTCATCATGCCCAACCATTTCCACGCTATTGTCCATATTATCGATGACCAACCTGTAGGGGCGTATGGCCCTACGCACATTAACGGTAAACCCCGTAGGGGCACGGCGCGCCGTGCCCCTACCACGGACGGTGCGGTTATTTTTGATCCACACCGTGTCCCAACCGATTCGATTGAACGTTTTGGAAAACCGGTACCCGGTTCCATTCCAACCATCATCCGCGCGTTCAAATCCGCGGTCACCAAACGCATCAACGAATTGCGGGGAACGCCATCCACCCCCGTTTGGCAACGTAATTATTGGGAGCATGTTATTTGCTCCGATGAGGAATACGCCACTATCACCGCCTACATCGAATCCAACCCGGCGAATTGGGCAAGGGACAAGGAATATATTGGCTCGTAGCCCACCCAGTGCAGGTCACGGACCTGCCCCTACAACCTCTCCCTCGCAACAAACGTTGTGCCGACCTTATACAAAACGAAACTCCAAAACCAAACATTAAAATTTGATTAAAAGTTGCCAAAAGCGCAACTTTTAACATTAAAAACTTGCGCTTTTGGCAAGTTGTTTTTTGCGTTTTTTCGTGGCATGATATTTCCTGTAAATATAGAACATTATTTCTATTTAGGAGGATCCATGCCAAAAAAGACCGACCCTTACGGCGATCTCGAGAAACAGATCGAGACGCAAATCGACCTGGTGGCCGAGATCGCCGCCGACCCCGACCCCAGCAACCGCCTGCAGCGTCTGGACACATCGTGCCGCGCCCTGCTCAACATCGCGCGCTCGCTCAAAACGCTGCACGAGCTGGCCGGTGCCGCCGAGGACCCCACCGCCCTACTTCGCAAGGCCCTGGCCGAACTCGAAGCCGAATGGCCCGAATTGCACGACTGCAAAGAATTGCTGCGCAACGGTGGCGCGACCCAGGCGGAGGCGAGCAATGCCTCCACGTAAACCCGGCACCCTCGACCGCGCTGAGCGCGCCGCCCTGCGCCTGCTGCGCGATCTGATCCGCGAGCAGCAGCACCCACGCGCCGCGATCAAACCCGTCCACCCGAAACCCACCACGAAAGGGCGTGAATGAGCAAACTCGAAAGCGGTATCGTCAAGGTGTTGCGCCGTCCCACCGAATACGCGCGCTACATCAACGGCACGCGCCTGCGCCGTTACCAGAGCGGGGTGTGCGACGCGGTCTGCGAATCCATCCTGCATAACCTCGGCATGAGCTTCGTGGTGATGTTTCCGCGCCAGTCGGGCAAGAACGAACTACAGGCCCAGCTTGAATCGTACCTGCTGGCGCTCTTCAGCGACTGCCCGGCTGAGATGGTGAAGATTTCGCCCACGCTCAAACCACAAGCCCAGACCGCCATGCGCCGCCTGGAGCGCACCCTCAAGAAGAACCTGTTGCTCATGCGTTCCTGGAAAAAAGAGAGCGGTTCGCAATACAGCGTGAACCAGGCGCGTATCAGCTTCCTCTCCGGCGCGCCCGAGAGCAGCATCGTGGGCGCCACCGCTTCGCTGCTACTGGAGGTGGACGAAGCCCAGGACGTGCAGCCCGCCAAGTTCGACAAAGACGTCGCTCCCATGACGGCTTCCACCCACGCCACCCGGGTGTTTTGGGGCACCGCCTGGACCAGCGCTTCGCTGCTGGGACGCGAACTGCTTGCCGCGCTCGAAGCCGAAAAACGAGACGGCAAACGACGCGTCTTCAGACTCAGCGCCGACGACGTCAGCGCCGAAGTCCCCGCCTACCGTGAAACGGTGAAGGAAGCCGTCGCCAGACTGGGACGCAGCCATCCGCTGGTGCGCACGCAGTACTTCTCCGAAGAGATCGACAGCCTGGGCGGGCTCTTTCCGCCGGATCGGATCGCCCGTATGCAGGCATCGGGGAACCCGGTCAGCACGTTCGACCCCGAAGGCGCGTACGCGTTCCTGCTCGACGTGGCCGGCGCGGATGAAGGCGTTCGCTCCGCTGAAGGCAGCATCACCCTGGCCAATCCCGGCCGCGACGCCACCGCCCTGACAATTGCGCAAGTGCTGCCTGCCGTCGAAGGCGCGCTGCCCGCCTACCGCCCGGTGCTGCGCCGTCAATGGATCGGCGCGGCAACTTCCACGCTGCTGCCGCAGGTACGGGCTCTGGCGCTCGAATGGCGCGCCCAGGCCGTGGTGGTAGACGCCACCGGGGTGGGCGCCGGGTTGGCTTCGATGCTTGAAAGCGCTCTGCCCGGACGGGTGATCCCGTTCACGTTCACCGCTTCCTCCAAATCCGAGCTGGGCTGGAATTTCACCGGTCTGGTGGACGCGGGACGCTGGCAGGAAGCGCTGTATCCCGCCAACTCTCCGGAGGAACAGGCCGCGCACCAGCGCGAGTTCTTCAGGCAGCTTGCCGCCTGCCAGTTCGAGGTCCAGCCCGGGCCCGGTCATCTGATGCGTTGGAACGTCCCCGATGGCAGCCGCGACCCGCTCAGCGGCGACCTGTTGCATGACGACTGGGTGCTCTCCGCCGCGCTGGTTTCCGTGCTCGACGGTCGCGATTGGCAGTTCAGCCACGCTCCTGCCCTTATCGTCCAGGGGGTGGATCCGATCAAAGAAATGGATCGCGGATTTTAACCTGTAGGGGCACGGCGCGCCGTGCCCCTACATACCGACCACGTAGGGGCGTATCGCCATACGCCCCTACCCCAACACGAAAGGAGTCTCACATGCTACCCGGAATAGACGTCAGCCATTACCAGGAACTGATCGACTGGTCGAAAGTGAAGGCCAGCGGGGTCAGGTTCGCCATCATCAAAGCCAGTGAGGGGATCGAGTACGTCGATCCGCTGTTCGAAGAGAATTTCAACGGTGCCGTGGCCGCCGGGATCATCCCAGGCACCTACCACTTTTACCTGCCGCGCTACGACCCAGTGGAACAGGCGCGCCACTACTGGAGCGTGCTGCGGGACGTGATCGCCAAGAACCCCTGTCTGCCGCCCTGCATCGACCTCGAGACCGCCGGCGCCACCAAGTCGCAGATGAACGGCGACGTTGCCGCCTTCATGAAAGAAATGCAGCGCCTCGACGGGCGCGCCGGACTGTTCTACACCTCGCCCGGCTTCTGGAGCACCTACCTGCCCGTGCCTGTGCTCAGCCAGTACCGCCTCTCCATCTCGCAGGTGGATTGGGCTGAGGCGTATCCGCTGTGGGTGGCTCACTACACCACCGGTTGGCCCAGCCAGGTCTACCCCTGGGCGGGCTGGACCTTCTGGCAGTATTCCAGCGCTGGCAAGATCAGCGGCATCCGAACGCGCGTGGACCTCGACTACTTCAACGGCAGCGCCGCGGATCTCGAAGCTCTGGCCGCGAGGGGGGCGCATGACTGATACTCTGCTCACCCGCCTTTTCCGTCCGCGCCAACGCGCCCGCCTGGCCGCCGAGACCGAGTCCACCTTCCCGGTGGGGCGTCGCGACGCCGCCAACGAATTGGACCGGCTGGATTACGACCGCGTCACCCTGCTGCGTCAGTCCCTCGAAGCCTGGCGCGTCAACCCGCTGGCAAGGCGCATCGTTGGTCTCACCTCGCAGTACGTCGTCGGCGGCGGCATCGCCTTCTCGTGCGATCACACGGCAACGGCGGCTTTCCTCAAAGCTTTCTGGGAGCATCCACTCAACCGGCTGCCTGTGCGCCTCTACGAATGGTGCGACGAATTGACCCGCACGGGCAACCTCTTCTTGCTACTCACCACCGACCCTGCCGGCATGACCTATGTGCGCGCGGTGCCCACCCTTCAGGTAAAGACCATCCACAGCCGCGCCAACGACCTGGATCAGGAGATTGCCTACGAGTTGCAGAAGAGCGAGGACCTGCTGGATACAGTCACCTGGCCCGCCTGGGACGCGCGCTCCGGCGGCGACGAAACCACGGTCATGCTGCACTACGCCATCAACCGCCCCGTCGGCGGTCAGTGGGGTGAATCGGACCTGGCACCGCTGCTGCGCTGGTTGAGTCGTTACGCGAGCTGGCTCGAAGACCGCGCCCGCCTCAACCGCTTCCGCACCGCCTTCCTCTACGTGGTCAAGGCGCGCTTCAGCAGCGAAGCCGAACGCCGCGCGCGCCAATCGGCGCTCAATGCCGCGCCACCCTCGCCCGGCTCCATCCTCGTCACCGATGAAGGCGAAAACTGGGAGATGCTCAACCCCGAGCTGGCTTCTGACGAAGCCGGGACCGATGGGCTGGCGCTCAAGAAGATGATCTGCGCCGGAGCGGGCATCCCGCTGCACTTTCTCGCCGAACCCGAAGGCTCCACCCGCACCACCGCCGAGGCTGCCGGAGGACCCACCTACCGCCACTACGAACAGCGGCAACGATTCTTCCTGTGGATGCTCTCCGACCTGCTCAAAGCAGTGGTGGCCCGGCGCGCCCGCGTGGACGGACGGGTCTCCCGCCGCGCCGAGATCGCTCTACACGGCGCCGACATCTCCGCCCGCGATAACGTATCGCTGGCTATGGCATCGAACAATGTCCTGCCTGCCCTGCGCGAACTCCGCGACCGCGGGTTGATCGACGACGCCGAAATGCTACGCCTGGCCTACCGATTTTGCGGCGAGACCGTCGACGTGGAAGAGATGCTGGCGCGCGGTCAAGCGGCCAAACCCACCGCGTCATCGTCCGCCGGGATCAAACAGGAAGCCCAACCAGTCAAAGTGGACCCGTTCACCGGCGAGGAAAAATCAGTTTCCACAGGAGAAACAATGTGAAAGAAAAGAAAGGAGCAACCACGCACCGCGTCCATCTCGCGGGCCAATCCAAATGGAACGGCGAGACGCCACTGCGCATCCTGGCCATCAGTGCCGGAAACGGCAACGGCTGGGATTTTGAAGAAGCCGTGCTGCGCGATTCACTGCCCCTGTGGCAGGGAGCCGAATGCTTCATCGACCATTCGTGGAGCGAGCGATCCGTGCGCGACCTGGCTGGCATCTGCACCGATCCGGTCTGGCAGGCGGAGCAGCAAGGCATCAGCCTCACCCTCACCCCGTCCGGTCCGGCGGCGGACCTGCTCACAGAGCTTTCGGCTGAAATGTGTTCCAGCCGCGAACCGCTGCCCGACGTTGGCTTTTCAGCTGACCTGCTCTTCAACGCCAGTGGCAGCCACGTGGACCGCATTTTGCGCGTCTTCTCGGTGGACCTGGTGGTTCACCCGGCGCGCGGCGGTAAGTTCATCCCAACCCAATCAGAAAAGGAGATCGAAGAAATGGAAGAAGCAAAGACCAGTTTAAGCCAGAACGCCACCCCAACCACCCCCCAGGAAAGCGTCTCGCGGCAAGAGCAAATATGTACCTGCCTGCTCGAGACCATGCTGCAGGCTGCCAACCTGCCCGCCGCGGTCAGTGAGCGTATCCGCGGTCAGTTCAGTGGCCGCGACTTCAACGCTGATGAGCTTACCCGCGCCATCAACGACGCTCGCCAGCTCGTGAGCGACCTGAACGCCGGCGCACTCATCCAGGGAGCGGGGCGTATCAGCGAGATGACCAGCTCGGAAGACCAGATCAGCGCCGCCCTGCACGACCTGCTCGGCGCCAAACGCCCCACCGGTCTGGAATCCGTCCAGCCTGCCCGCCTGAGCGGCATCCGCGAGTTCTACACCCGCGTGACCGGCGACTTCGACTTCCACGGTGGCTACGATCGCAGCCGTGCCCAGTTCGCTGCCACCACCGACCTTCCCGGCGTGCTCAAGAACGCCATGAACAAGCTCGTCGTGGCCCGTTGGGAAGAATTGGGGCGCTCCGGCTACCGCTGGTGGGAACCGGTGGTGCAGGTGGAACACTTCAACAGCTTGCAGGATATCACCGGTGTGCTCGTCGGCGAGGTGACCGTGCTGCCCTTCATCTCCGAAGGTGCTGACTACACCGAGCTGGAAGTCAGCGACAGCAGCGAGACCGGCACCTGGGGCAAGTACGGTGGTTACGTGGGGCTCACCCTCGAAATGTTCGAGCGCGACGAGACCCATAAATTACGCCAGTACCCCAACAAACTCGCTTCAGCAGCGCTGCGCCGTATCTCCGCGCTGGTCGGAGGCATCTTCACCGCCAACAGCGGGGTTGGCCCGACCATGGCCGACAGCTACAACGTCTTCAACGCCGCGCACCACGCCAACCTGGGCACGACCGCGCTGAGTTCAGCTGCCTGGGAAGCTGCCAGCAAGGCCATCTATGAACAGCCTATGGTCATTCCCAGCGGTGGCACGGCTCCCAAGCTCGCCCTGGATGCGAAGTATCTGCTGGTGCCGCGTAGTCTACGTCTCACTGGTATGCAGATCCTCTACCCCTCGTTCGCCCACGAAGCCAACATCTTCTCTGAGAACATGCAGCAGGGGCAGATGGGTGACGTCATCACTGTGCCCGAATTCAGCGATGCCAACGACTGGGCAGCCGTGGCCGATCCGCGCCTGGCGCCAGGCATCATCCTCGGCGAACGTTTCGGTTTGCTGCCCGAGATCATCATCGCCGACGGCGAGACCAACGGCGCGCTCTTCACCAACGACGAGATTCGCATGAAGGTGCGTCACTGGGTCAGTGTTTTCGTCGCCGATCATCGCCCGTTGTTCAAGGCTAACGTGGCGTAATGCCGCAATCCATAGTAAGGGCACGGCATGCCGTGCCCCAACAAAACCAGGAGGTAAATATGTCTTTTCTCGAACAACTCAAAAAGATAGTCCGTTCGCGCAAGTTCTGGGTGCTGATCGCCGCCCTGCTGGCTACCGCTGCCGCCTACGTCTCCGGTCAGGTGGACATGTGGCAGGCGCTGCAAGCAGCCGTCGCCGCCCTGGCTGTTTACTCCACCGGCGTCGCCATTGAGGACAACGGAAATGCCTCAAAAAGCGCGTCCTGATCTCCTCCTCGCGCAAACCCTGGCTGCGCCATTCACTCCCCGCAGCCAGGGGACGCCTTTATCCATGCGCCTGCTGCCTGATGGCGGCATGGTCGTTATCGCCGCGGATGGGCGCAAACTTTGGTTCAGCGCGGAGGAAGTCGCTGCCACTCGCGAGAAACTGGCTGAAAAGTGCAGATCCGTCAAGAGCAACCTGCCGCCGGTGAAACTCGTCAAAACGCCTAACGCAACACCAACCGCCAGCAAAGGCATGCCTCTGTGTGTCTCCATCGCGGATAACCTGAAGGTGAACCATGATCACACTGAACACCCTTAAGCCACGACTCCTGCAAACGCTCCAGGACACTTCCGGGAAGCGATATGACGACGGCACCCTGGATGAAGCCGTGCGCCAGGGCCTTGATCTCATCAATCGGCGCCTGCCTAACATCGTCACCCGCGATTTCACCGTCGCTGCGAGCGGGCGCTCCCAACCGCTGACCGGGTTGGAAAACTGCCTTTACCTGGTCAGCCTGTGCGTCAACCCCGCAAAAAATTCACCCGAACTTGAACCGGAAAACGGGTTTTCCTACCGCTTTGAGGATGGCTCGCCCATCCTGCGTTTCACGGGTACGTCGTTCCCACGAAGCGGCGATGTGCTGCGCGTCACCTGCGCAGTACCACACACGCTGGCTGGACTCGACGAGGCAACAGAAACCACTCTGCCGTCCGTATGCGTCAACGCGCTGGTAGATGGAGCCGCCGCCCAGGCCTGCCAGCAACGCGCTGCCAATCTGAGCGAAGCCTACGGCGCGCGCACGGTGGAAGTGAGCCATCTGCTAGACCTGAACCAAACCTTAATGGAACGCTTCGAACAGAGCCTGAGCCAATTTAAGACCCTGCAGGAATTTGGTTTTCCGCCCGGCTTCTCCCTTGACGCTGACGACGACCAAACCAGGAGGCGTTAGATGAGCGCGCCGATCATTGGCCAGGACTGCCACATCACCCTTACCCACGCGGACGTGAACGGCGGTCTGCCTTACGGTTTCCTCGTCGAGGCGGACGAGAAAGGCACACGCCCCGGTGGCGTGCAGATCACCCACGAAGTCGACAGCGCCGGCACCACCCGCCTGTGGCTCTACTTCGACGTACTGCTCTCAGACCACTCGATCAATCCGGATGGATCCGCTCACGAATTCAGCCGAGCCGCGGATTACGCCGCCCTCCTGCAATACCTGGGTAAAACAGACGGGCTCATCCTCGATACACCGATCGGTTCGTTCCTTAACCTGGGCGCCATAGGCTGGACCGCTGACGAGCGTCATCTACCGAAAAGTTCGGTCATCAAGTGCCAGGTCAACAACATTGGCGTCTACTGGCCTCCTGTCGATTCCGCCACCCTCGAACGCTGCCTCTGGGACGGCACTCTCACCTGGGGCACCTCGTACTGGCGCTGAGATGTAACCACTGTTCTCCCAGTTACTAAGTGCCTGTTACTATTCTCCACTCTCCATTCTCTACTATCGAGGTTTTTTTATGACTTATCCCCTCTCTTCCCCAGTCACTGCCGGTCAGCCCACCGCCGCCGCGCATTATAACAACCTGCGTGCCGACGCGCTCTACCTCGGCAACGAAAGCGCTGATTCCAAATCGCTAGCCGGATTCCTCAACCGCCACGCCGAATTCGTCAGCCTGGAAGTGCTCAACTCCACGCGTCTGCGCGTGCCCTATTCCATCAACCAGCCGCCCACCCTGATGATCAACGGCTACCTTCTCCAGGCCTCGGCCAATGTGGACCTGGCGTCCAACCAGTTCAGCGGTGGCGCGGCTACCTGGTATGTGTTTGCCGTCCGTTCCGCAGAATCGACCACCTTCACCCTGGCGGTGAACACCAGTTCAGCGGAAGCTACAGATCAACGTCTCATTGGAGAAGCCTATTGGGATGGCTCGGCGATTACCATGGTCACCTGCTATTTCACTCCGACCGCGAAACTCGCAAAGGCCGACTACGACTCGGGATGGTTTGGAGTCAGCTACAACAACACCTACACCAAAGCTCATGGGCTGGGTCAAACCCCTCGGCAGGTCATTCTGCTTTGGTCGGCTTCCTCCACCGGCGCGTCTGAGAACATTCCGGTTATATCAGTCGGAAATAACAGCAACGGTTTTCCGGTGCTCGGTTTTGATTCGACGTATGTCTATGCCACTACCGGTGACAGTGCTTCCTCCGGAACGGTCAGGTCCACCCGTGTCACATCGGGGTCGGGGTATTACCGATTCCTGGCCTGGAAGTGAGGTTGCCGTGACGTGCGTTCTTCTAAACTCAGATGGCACCATCAAATCATTCATGGAGCGAGTTGTTGATCTACCACTGCAGCCTGGTGAAACAGTCTCCATCTCGCCACTGACCATGGCGGAATACGCTCAAAAATTTATGTTGAGCTGCCGCGGCAATACGTGTCAGACCGTCAAAGCCAGAATCAGCGACCCCTCAGTCGTGATCGACGTCAATGTTCCCGATTGCGAAACTGTCGGAGTATCAATCAATGGCGAAGTACAGACGCTCTCGCTCAATCACGGCGCGGGCAGTTGACGGTTTCTACCGATCAGACCGGGATTTTCCTCATTGAACCCGCCGACCGAAGCCTGTTTTGTGCTGCCGGAAACGGTTCACTTTGTGTCGAGATCGTTGAATAAACTCGAATCACCGATTTCTTGAAGATACTGAAACCCAGCATTCACTGCCGGGTTTTCGGTTACAATTGCCGAAAGGCAGTCGTTATGACCTCAAAAATCGAAATCCCACTTAAAGCGATACGGAATCTCCCCTCCGCTTCACTCGACCTGATCACTCCAAACCGCTGCAGCCGTTGCAACGCGGTCCCGGCACCGTATTTTGAAACCCACCCTTTAAAATATCAGGGTGGGTTCATCCGCACGCAAATAATTAGAAAGGATTTTCACTGCTCAATCACCTTTAAATTACGCTTGCCGCTTTGCGAAAAGTGCTATCAAAACAACTTCGTCGAAGCTCCCGAAACGATGACCGGGGATTCCGGTCCGCTGGCTGTTGCTGCCCGTCTGCGTTCTACAGGCATCCTCATTGGATCGCTCATTGCCTGCGTGGGATTTATCCTGCTCATGAAGGTGATCCCATTACCAGCAATTCTGGCCAACATAACCTACCTGTGGTTATATCCCATCGCGTTGGCGGCTTTGATCTTCGAGATCACCTTCATCCTTTCCTCTCTGAAAAATCGGCAGATCGTAAATATGCTGAAAAAGGAAAATTATGATATACAATTGCATCGTGCCATTGTCTTTGCCAAAACTCAATACAATAAACCAGCAGAAGAAGATACGGCAGTAGTAATCGAAACAAAAAACGACGGCTGGGCAATGGAATGCGCAGAAATTAATGGCTGGAATTCTTCGGCCTTAGAGACTCAGAAAAAAAAGGATAGAGAAAAATGAAAGCAATTTTGATGGACGAAGAAACTCCGGTTTACGCCTCGATCGAGGATAACACGATTTCGATTGCCACCATCCACAAGGGTGAAGAGATTGAGCTTGGCAAGGTCATTCAAAAGAAACGAAAATCCTGGGTGGAAGTAAACCTGGGTGGCGAAAGAATGGGTTACATCACCGGTGACACCAAGATTTTCGCCATCCGCAAAGCCACAGTCATGAATCCATCAGTCGATGTGAAAGAAGCTGCAGCAGACGATGCCCCGGTAATCAAAACCCTCACCAAAGGCAGCGTTTTAACCGTATGCGGCGTGGAAAAACCCGAGGGTGGTACCGACTGGTTTAAAGTCCGGGATGAAGCGGAAGTTGAGGGTTTTGTCCCCACTTCCACCAAACTAAGAGTCGTTCCGGAGCTTTCACAATCCAACGCCATTCGCAATCTGGTAACCGGCTTAATCTTCGCGGCTATTGGTGTTTTCTTTGCGGTGTCCAATAATTCGTCAAGCTCCGGCAGCAGTATGATCTGGATCTCTTATGCCGTGATCTTCTTTGGCTTGCTGCAATTCGGCCAGGGAGCTTATGAATACATGCAGATTGTCAAGAAGAAAAAGAAAGATCAATAGGCTATTTCAAGTTTTTTAATCTGACCGGAGAGCAAATATATCGCTCTCCGGTTTTTCTACTCATGCGGTTTTTGGTAATTTGCCACCAACAATTCCAGACACTTTTCTACAATGGATGGATCAAAATGAGACCCGGATCCTTCTCTGATGTAATCGAGGACTTGCTGCAATTTCCAGGCTTTTCGGTAAGGGCGATCCGACATCAAAGCGTCAAACACATCCACGATGGCAAATATCCTCGCGGAAAGGGGGATTTCCTCGCCCTTCAAACCGCGCGGGTAGCCACTACCATCCCATTTTTCGTGATGGCAATAAGGAATATCCAACGCTGGCCTCAAGTAAGCAATAGGATAGAGCATCTGGTAAGCGAACTCCGGGTGTTTTTGCATGATCAATCTTTCCTCGGCGGTCAAAGGACCGGGCTTGTTCAAAATGGCATCCGGAACGCCGACCTTCCCGATATCATGCAGCAGTACTCCCCGTCGAATATCCGATAGCTCCTCCAAACTGTAACCAAACTCCGTGCAGATCAATAAGGTCATGTCCTGGGCACGCAAGGTATGACCTTCAGTTTCTTTATCACGTAAATCGAGGAAGTTGACCCAACCAATCAACGTATCATCGTATGCCTGGATCAATTCCTTGTTTGTCCGTTGTAATTTTTCAAAATTTTGAGTGCTTTCCATGGCGATCGCTGCAGATTGGGCGATTGTCTCGAGGAAACTGCTGGTTTCATCGTCCAATAAATCAACATCTCTTGAAAATATTTCAAGTACACCCTTGACGGCACCCTTGACGATCATAGGAAAGGCAAAATATCCAACAATATCTTCATTTTTGAAAAGCACATGGAGCGGGAAATCATTTCTCACAATCGTGTCCCCAGATAGCGAGACAACTTTCCGTTCCAGCGCTGCTTTAACCAGTAATGGATCATTAACGAGTTGTGGATGTAGCAAAATTTCAGGAGTGATAAAACCAGATGTTGCGGCAATTGTGCGAACGGATGGATTTGGCTCGAAAAGGACAATCGCGGCAGCTGATCCTTTGATCAATGCGACCACTTGTTCAAGCAGGATCAAATATGTAAAGCTGATATCTAAACTGGAATTGATCGCCGTATCGATCGTATGCAGTGATTTTAATTTCTGCATTCGATTTTGCAATTTGGTTTCGATCTCTACTCGTTCAGTAATATCGCGGATGATCGCATCCAGGTGTTCCGGTTGGTTCTTCTCGTCAAGGGTCACTCTGCCACGCATTTCCAGCATGATCCTGCGGTTATCCTTTGTTGTGAATGGGAAGACCAATTCGGGTTTGCTATTCGCTTTGATCATGCGCAAAAAGCTTTTAAACGATGGGATACTTTCAGTCAATGGTGCCAGCACAACACTACAATCATTATATGCTTCATCAGGTGAAAAACCGGTGATACTCGCAAGCGCTGGACTGATATACTCAAATCGAATCGAAGGTCTGAATCTGAGACGAAAAATAACATCAAGAGCGTTTTCAGCCAATAGACGGAAACGCGCTTCACTCAATGCCAGCGCCTCTTTTTCGTGGTAGAGAGATGAAAGATTCTTGGCATTCTCAAGCACTGATGGTAAACGATATAAATAACCTTCCGATTTAACCAAATAATCCGTCACCCCGAGCTTTAGCACCTTCACAGCGGTTTCTTCATTACCTTGCCCGGTTATCAGGACCACAGGATAGCTATAGTGGGTGTCTTGTATAATATGGTGAAGTAGATCCTGAATTTCCTCACCCGGTAAGTGAAAATCGAGTAGGATGACATCGTACTTTATCTCATCGATCTTAACATCCAATTTACTTACCAGTGTTTGCGCGTCTTTGGCAATATCCATCTGGATATGCGGAGCATGTGCTTTTATATGCCGGAGGGTAAGCTCGATATCTACCGCGTTATGTTCGCCATAAAGCACACGAATGGGTAGTCCTCCTCGGGTTTTAGTCTTCTTAAACTGTTCATACGCGTTTTCAAGAGTCTTGGGCAGGATCTTTAAATAATCTTTGTGTTTGATGATATAGTCATCAGCACCAGCTTTTAGAGCAGCCACCGCTGTATCTTCATCGCCCTGTCCAGTCACCATCACCACCGCGATTGGAACGCGCATACTTCTAATCTCGGCCAGTAACGATAGACCACTCCCATCCGCGAGATTCATATCTGTCAGGATAAGATCGAAATCAACGTGGGTTGGATCATAGAAAAGTGACAGGGCTTCCTGAATGGAAGAAACATGCGTGACTGTAAATCTGTCGCCATGTCTTTTAAACTCAATGAGAGTTAATTCAGCATCGACCGGATTATCTTCTATGTAAAGGACTTTCATCGTCATTCTGCACCTGTCACATTCATCTTTATCCAGTAAAGTGTGATCCGCCTGATGATTTCAATGAAATTATCAAGGTCTCCTGAGTTAACTATATCTGAATTTGCTCCAAATTTAAATGCTTTTCCAATATCGGTAGGTATATTTGATGAAGTCAACATGAACATAGAAATGGTCGGATTCTTATGTTTAAAAACTTCGAGCACTTCCAAACCGTTGACCTTCGGGCATTGATTTCATGGAGAACGAGACAGGCCTTCTGGCTATGTATTGTTTCTCTTCCATCAGTTCGAATACCTCAACCCCATCGCGGCGAACCTCGATCGGGTTAATGAAACTGGATTTGGAGAAAGCCTACCAGGTAAAATCCATGTCATTTTGGTTCTCTTCCACCAATAAAATCGGATGAGGAGTTGATACATCACTCATTTGACCACCTCAAGGTAAAACGTCGCGCCCTTCCCAGGTTCCCCTTCTGCCCAGACTCTGTACCCTAATAATTCCGCGGATTTCTTAACCAGAGCTAATCCAATTCCGGTTCCCGGGAAAACATCCTGAGTGTGCAAACGCTGGAACACCTCAAAGATTTTCTCCTTAAATTTTTCATCAAAGCCAACTCCATTGTCTTTTATTGAAAACAAGCTCGTATCACCGTGGTTTTCATAATTCAACCAGATCTCTGGAGCCGATTGTCTCTGTGTGAATTTTAGTGCGTTATCAAGATAATTTCCTATGATCTGGGTCAATAACTCGTGACTGGATTTGATCGTCTCGCTCACACAATTAACATGGATGACAATATTGCGATTCTTTATCTCTTCCCCTCGCTGTTCCAATAAAATATTCACGATCGATTTGACTTGCACATCACCATAGATCAGCGGACGCCGTTCCAGACGTGAATAAGAGAGTAAATCCTCGATCAATTGGCTGAGTTGCTGAGAAGACTTGATCAATTTATTAAGATATCCCTTCCCATCTTCATCCAATTTATCTGAATGATCCTGAAGCAAGATATCTGCATACCCCGAGATTCCTCTTAAGGGAGCTTTAAGATCATGTGAAACTGTGTAAGTGAAAGCCTCTAATTCCTGGTTTTTTAACCTCAATTCTTTTGTGCGACTTTCTACCTTCTTTTCCAAATCGGCGTTCAATCGGCGGATCTCTTCCTCCTGTTTTTTACGTTCAGTAATATCGCGAATTACGCCAAAAGTGCCAGTTATATTACCCTTCTCATCAAAAAGAGGCATCTTTGTTTTTGAAACCCACCTGATTTGTTTGTTAGGCCAGACTTCCATTTCCTCAATTCCAATGATAGGCTGACCGGTTTGAATGATCGTTTGTTCTTCTTCATCTGCAATTTTCGAATTCTCATCATCAAAGAAATCATGGTCTGATTTTCCAATAATCTCGCGTGGATCGGATAATCCAAATTTCTTCAGTGTGGCCTGATTCGCGCTGGTAAAGCGGCTATTCAAATCTTTGAAATAAACGCTATCAGGCACAGTATCCATCAGCACTCTGACCTTTTGACGTTCTTCAGCCAACTTTGCCTCAGAAAGCTTACGTTCTGTAATATCCTCGACCATGATCAGGTAAGATCTCACTTTTTGGTCTTCATCAAGAATCGGTTTAACGATCGTCTTCGCCCAAACGATACTTTTATCTTTTTTAATGTACCGCTTCTCAACCGAAATCATCTCGATCTCACTAGAAGCGAGCTTTTCCATCAATTTGACGCTCTCGGCAAGATCTTCAGGATGAGTAATTTCCCGGAAGGACATCTTGGTTAACTCTTTTTCAGAATACCCAACCATTTTACAAAAGGCAGAATTCGCCGAGGTATAAACCATATCAAAATTTGATGTAAGGATCCCTATCGGGCTTTGTTCGAAGATGCTACGCAATTGTGTTTCACTTTTTTCCAATTCAAGTTCGGATGTGATCTTCTTCAATGCAAGGGTCGCGAGGTTTATCACCGTTTCCACGCTGTCCGCTTTATCCCCCAGGTCACGTTGGCTGACCACCGAGACCCCACCTAGATGTCTACCTTCAAAAACAAAACCTATTTTATAGATGAACTTATAGTTCAGTTCATCCTCGATCACCTTTCGGATAGCTTCAGGGATCTTCCAAGTACCCAACTGTTGAAAGCCGAACTTATAACGCTCAAATTTTCCACTACGAAACAGTTGCAAGTCATCTTTGGGTATATCAGATATCAAATAATCTACATTCTCAGCCTGACAAACTCCAATCTTATCCAACCTTCTCCTTAATGCCTTATTTAGCATCAATTTCTTTATGCGAATGGTTCCTTTTTCGTCATCTACCTTCGTGACCCAGACAATACAATCACCCAATAACGAATAAATACCACTTGCTACAATCTCATAAATATCATCCGGTTTTTCTGCATGAGCAATTTTCCATTGAATATCACTGACCTTTGTTCTCACCCTATCAATTTCCATGATTCTAGAAATATCTAAGTTGATACCGATCAGTTTTTGAGGGCAAAGGTCTTTGCCCATTACCAATTGCCCAAATGCCTTTATATGCCGTAAACCCCCATCCAGGCTATGAATTCGAAATGTTGTCTCGTAATCCTTTTCTCCGTTGATGACTTTCTTGATTAATTGATCCATCTTTCGCCGATCAGCCGGAACCAAACAAGCCAACCAGTTTTGATAATTCGGAGCAAAGGCATTCCGGTCCTTTGAGTACAATTCAAACATGCGATTGTCCCAGATCATATTACCGCTGGCTAGATCATACTCAAACACGCCTAAATTCGCAGCAGAGACTGCCATATTCAGACGATCATGCGCCAGGCGTAATTCTTTCTCAGCGTCTCTTATCGCAGTCATATCTACTAATGAAAGGATCACTCTGTCGAGATTTTTTTCGTGACCCGGTTCAGCCACCCAACGGATGCGTGCTGAGATTTTCTCTCCGGATAGAGCCACATTTGTCGCTTCCCAATTGAAAACTGGAATCCGATCAGCGATATGCATCAATTCATCCACCAGGGTTTCATGATCTGATTCAAACATGAGTGGCTTCAAATTTCCTATTACCTGCTCCTTATTTTTCGCTTTGAACAGCTCCAATGTTGCCTTGTTCACGTCCAGCACTTTAATCCTTTCAAAGCACCGAAAGATTTCATCTGGATGTGTCAACAAATAGGAATGGAGATCCTTTCCGTGTTGCTCGCGAAGTAACGCCAAATATTGAATAGCTGCAGAGAAGTCTTCTTCCCAAAGCGAGATGGGTGATTCTTCAAACAATTCTTTATAACGGTATTCACTATCCTTTAACACCTGTGTCTTTTTGTTAACCTGCGCCTGAAGCGTTCGGTTCCAGATGACGAGGAGTAGAAATCCTGCAAGAATGGCAGCAATGACATATATTCCATACTTTAATGTGTTGAGATTAAGCACCTCAGAGCCAAGATACTTTTGATTAATAACCTCATATTCAGTCTGAGAAATATTGGCGAACCCGGCGTTGACCAGGTTAAGAAGTTCCGTATTCCCCTTTTTAACAGCTCGATGAAATTGTCCACTGAAAAGAGGTTTTGTTGAATTGAAATCCTTCTGAATTCCATATTGATAAAGAAAATAATCGGCGGGAGGTTTGTCAATTGCGAAGACAGTCACCGTATGCTCAGCAGCCGCCTTAATAATATCTTTATAGTTCTCGTAATAAACAAGGTTCTGTGAACCGGCTTGCTGAAGCACATCGATTACCGCATCACCAGACTTTACCGCCACAGTAAAACCGCGAACCGTGGATGCGTCGGTTATTCCTGATATCTCATTATTGAAATATATGGGCACATCAATCGTCGCATAAGGAGGCGTAAAATCAAGTATTTTTCCCCTGGACTCATTGTAGAATATAGTATCGATTACATCAAATTGACCATTTTCCATGGCAGTAAGAGCGCCGGACCAACTCATTCCTACTATCTTCACCTTTACGCCAGTTTTCTTCTCCCACAAATCCCATTGATCAATGCTGATCCCGACCAATTGTCCATCAGCATCAAGAAAAGAGTAGGGTGGATAATTATTATCAACTACAACAGTAATCGACTTAATATCTGTCTGCGGAATGGGGGTTTGTTCTGTTCGGCAACCATGCAATAATCCCACGAGTAAAAACAGGAATACCCAAATAAAATAACCAGGAGAAATATGTTTCCAGTGAAAAGTCTCCTTCGGCTGCTTTTCTTGATCAGGCATGGAATTCCTCGTATTTGATAATTGAGAATGGATCAGTTTAAAGAATTAACTTATGTTCTATGGGGGTCACAAATAGTCGAAAATTCTTTCTTTGCTCACCTCTATGAATGGATACTCTCTCATCAGGAATTGAATCCTTATACCTCCTTAAGATCAATTCTTCCCCCAAAAAGAAATGACTCATTCTTATTACCTGTATAGATGATACATAGAAATTGGATTGATTTCAAGCAAATTACGTTATGAATAACTAATATCCAATAATTTATTTACCAAATACTGGCAGTGATTTCACAAGGAAATGATGCAAGCCTTGAATAATCCGAGACAAAAAAGGTTAATTATTGAGTAGTCGACCGTCGTTCTGTTCATTTAGAGGTTTTCCACTATCACTGTCTAGAAATTTTTTATCATGCAAGCGTTACCACAAAATTTCCAGAGCTCAAATACAAGCATTTTGATGTGATTCATTGACCTCGTAAAGAACCCAGGACTCTCAATAGCAATATAAACAAAAGTGAGCGCGAAGGGGCTCGAATAGTATCCCTGTAAAGGGACCCTAACCAATAATCATCATGTGTGATTTACGAATTATCTCTTTAAAACAAAAGTGGGCG
>Ga0208695_1000803_pt1 | contig 30821 bp, 24 predicted proteins | sample AD_UKC111_MetaG_FD_184449 | JGI IMG/M metagenome (GOLD analysis project Ga0208695, IMG submission 184449) | Active sludge microbial communities of municipal wastewater-treating anaerobic digesters from Hong Kong - AD_UKC111_MetaG (SPAdes)... | ecosystem: Engineered > Bioreactor > Anaerobic >...
TCATATTAGTTACCCTCCGTATATTTGATTTGTGCCTTCACTTGCCGTGCTTCAGCACACTTCATATTGTACGGTAGGGTATCTATTTTTTCAAAGATCATTTTTCTTACTTACAGGAATGCTCCTTTAATCATAATTTTCCTTACTGCTTTAAATACGTTAATACTCTTAATCTTACATTTAGCAAAGCAAAATAACGATGCTTATATGAATTTTGCGATAGATAAATGTAAAAGATTAATCGTATTTAATATAGTATTTCAAATATTTACTTAATGCATTACAAAAATTCGAAAAAGTTTTCTTATCCATCTATTGTTTGTACCTGCAATATGTATAATCATCTATATACTATTACAATAAAACCGCAGTGTCAATGATTGTCTTTGTATAATGCTTACATTTGAATTTGCTAGCAATTTACATTAGTATAAAAATTCTAAATATTAAAAATTCTAACTACCAAATTAAATTTTGTAACACAAAAGTAATAATATTTAACAATTTATTCATAATTTATTTATTTTATTATTATATTATTTATATAACAGGTAACTCCCCCTGATTAAAATATAAATATATGTTCACCCCAACGATAAAAGAGCCACCCAACATAGGCTCTTTTATTATATGGTATATTTTAATTCCAATTAAAATAATAAAGTATTCACTTATACAAGTACTTATTAATATAATATTGATATAAAAGTAAAAATACATATATATAAAAAGTAATTATTTAGCCACAAAAATATTAATAGTTTGTTCACAATTTATTTAATAATATCCATTATACTTAATAATAAATTGAACCTAATAGTTTGCAACCTCCTAATAAATAAGAGCTTTTCAATTAAGCTCTCTTTTTTTGTCATTAATGTTATCGTATATTTTACTACAGCTTTATCTCCGTCCATTTACCTTTAACAAACCTAATATGCATTATGACACTGAAAATAACCACGCTTACAATCTCTGCAACCCATATGCTTTCCACACCCATCCCGAGATATTTGACAGATATAAATGAAAGGGGAATGAACAAAACCCACAGCCTTATAGTAGTCAGAATCATAACCGTTATAGTATCACCAGCTCCCCTTAATGCCCCGGAAACTATAAATATATAGTTCAAAAAGGGCTGATCTATTCCAACTACCAACAACGCTCCGGCTAATATGGCTATAATTTCTGTCTCGGGTGTAAATAAAGCTGCTACAAATGAAGGAAATGCTATGAAGATAGTACCGATCAATGTTCCCCACAATATACCCATTCCAAAGCATACATATCCTGTAAAACGAGCCTTCTTTGGTTCACCCTCTCCTAATGCTTTACCTACAAGGGTAGCGGCCGCTATGGATATTCCTATGGCAGGCATTGTTGAGATCTGTTCTATAGTTTGCAATACTCTAAGGCTTGCTTCCTGATCCGTACCAAGAAACTCAGTAATAAAATATCCCGAAAGGAAAAAAGCAGTATGAATTAAAAGCTGCTCAATACCTGCCGTACTGCTCAACTTTACTAATGGAAAAAGCACGTCATTTTTAAATATTAATGCTGATGCCTTAATTTTTAGAAAGCTGTCGTTTTTAAACAATATCAATAAATATAAAAGTGTACCTGCTACTCTCGATATTGTTGTAGATAAAGCAGCTCCTTCCATTCCCATTTCAGGAAATATCCATATGCCTTTAATCAATATATAATTTAGAATAATATTAAGAACATTCGCACCTGCTGTAATGAGCATAGGAGTAAGAGTATTCCCCACTCCTCTTAAGGAAGCGGCAGCAGCAAATGAAAAAAACATAAATACAATTCCTATTGAATTTATCTTTAAATAAGAAACGCCCATTAGATATATTTCTTCGGTGGTATCAAAAATGCTCATTAGATTCTTTGCAAATAAAAATGTTAAAAGCATAATTACAAATCCAATAATAGTATTTAAAGATAAATTTTGACACGAAGTATCATTTAGCCTCTTATAGTTTTTCTCCCCAAAGCTTCGGGATATTATAGCCGTCGCCCCCACATTAAATGATGAAAAAATCAGTATTACAGTGAATATTATCTGATTGGCATTTCCGGCAGCAGCGAGTGCTTCCTTTCCTACAAAAAAACTCAGCATAACGGTATCGGCTATACCCACAAGGGTATTTAATGCCATTTCGATTATTGCGGGAAGGGATATTGTAATTATCGATATAATTAAAGCTTTATTGTTTTTTAGTGCATTCATATTATGTAAATCTCCAATCATTATACTTTCCAAAGTAAATAACCAACTATATAAAAACTATAAGTTGGTTACCTTTATTAAATACGTTATTAAAGACATTTTTAAAATACATTTTATGTATTTTGGTTAAAGCATTAGTCCAATATAATCTCATTGCTCCAAAAAACCGGACCGTCTTTGCAAACATGACTGTACTCCCAACCATCATCGTTCTCAGCCTTTGTTTTGCAAGCACACACAAGACAAGCACCTATTCCGCATCCCATTCTCTGCTCCATAGAAACCTGGCACTTTGTTCCATATTTATTTGTCAACTCTATTACCCTTCTTAACATAGGGGTAGGACCACATGCATAAACTATATCAATGCCTTTTTCACGGAGCTCTTTTTCCAAAAGATCGGTTACAAGTCCCTTATAACCTGCACTGCCGTCATCAGTTGAAATAAAATACTTATCGGATACATTTTTAAACTCATCTTCCAAAACAACATAGTCCTTATTTCTATATCCTAAAAATGTATACCTATTGGCATGGGAACTCTCTTTTAACAAATATAATAGAGGAAATACACCTATGCCACCACCGACTACGGCTATATTCTTATAGTCATTAGATAAATGAAATGGATTTCCTATAGGTGCAATTATATCCAATAACTCACCAGCTGTCTTTCTTGCTAGATATTCCGTTCCTATGCCCTTTATCTGAAAGCACACATCAAATGTACCGCCAGCCCTGTCCACATCGCAGATACTGATGGGACGCCTTAAAAGTGCTGTTAATCCTTCGCTGCATTTTATATTGATAAACTGTCCCGGTAGTGCATTCTTTGATACATACTCAGATTTTATTGTAAGTTTATAGATTTCCTGGGCAATTTTCTCTATACCCACTATCTCTTCTTTAAGTAGCTTTGACATTTGTTCCTCCTTCTTTAACACAGAACAATTATATATCAAAAACGCTCAAATTTACAACATCCATATCGCCTATATCTTTGCCAAGCTTTAAGCATTTTATTATTGCCTTTGCAGTGTCTAAGGAGGTAATACACGGTATGGAGGACTCAACCGACTTTCTTCTGATCTTAAATCCGTCTCTTTCAGGCTTTCTTCCCTTAGTAGCAGTATTTATAACCATACTGATTTTGCCCGATTGTATAAGGTCGAGAATATTAGGCGATCCGTCATCAATCTTTTTAACGGCATTTGTTGCTATTCCGTGCTTATTGAGCATGTTTGCAGTCTTACCTGTACCGTAAAGCTCAAATCCAAGCTTTTCAAACTCTGCAGCCAAATTGACAAGCTCAAGCTTATCTGTATCACGAACCGTCATAAGTATACCGCCGCTTTTCTTTGGAAGCTTGATACCCGCAGCTGTAATACCTTTATAAAGTGCCTCAGGAAAAGTTTTAGCTATACCTAAAACCTCGCCGGTAGATTTCATTTCAGGTCCCAAACTTATATCAACATCATGGAGCTTTTCAAATGAGAATACGGGAACCTTGACCGAAACATAATCAGCTTCTCTGTAAAGACCTGTTCCATACTTAAAATCTTTAAGTTTTTTACCCATCATTATCTTCGTTGCCAAATTAACCATGGGGATACCGGTCACCTTGCTTATATAAGGCACTGTACGGCTTGAACGCGGATTAACCTCAATTACATAGACGGTATTGTTGTAAAGCACATATTGTATATTTATAAGCCCTACTACATGAAGAGCTTTAGCAAGTCTCTTAGTATAATCTATTATAACTTCCTTTATTTTACTGTCTATTGTCTGGGTAGGATAAACAGATATACTGTCACCGGAATGTACACCGGCTCTTTCAAGGTGCTCCATGATTCCGGGGATTAATATGTCTTCGCCGTCACATATGGCATCAACTTCAATCTCCTTACCCATCATATACTTGTCTATAAGTATCGGATGCTCCTGTTTAACCCTGTTTATGATTTCCATAAACTCTTCAACATCCTTATCGTTGTATGCAATTTCCATACCTTGTCCGCCAAGAACATATGACGGTCTTACAAGAACAGGATACTGAAGCTCATTTGCAGCTTCCAATGCCTCTTTCAAAGTAAATACCGTTTTACCCTGTGGTCTCGGTATTCCTACTTCCTCCAAAATGGCATCGAATTTTTCTCTGTCCTCGGCAGCATCAACATATTTAGGCTCTGTCCCGAAGATCTTAACACCCATTTCATTTAATGCTTTTGTAAGCTTTATAGCAGTCTGTCCGCCAAACTGAACTATAGCCCCTTTCGGCTTTTCTGTCTCTACGATATTCTCTACGTCCTCATAGGTAAGGGGTTCAAAGTAAAGCCTGTCGGCTGTATCAAAGTCGGTACTTACCGTTTCGGGATTGTTGTTTGCAATAATGGTTTCATATCCCAATTCTTCAAGAGCCCATACCGAGTGTACCGAACAGTAGTCAAACTCTATACCCTGACCTATTCTTATGGGTCCAGAACCTATAACCAGTACCTTTTCCTTATCCGATTCCCTAACTTCACATCTTTCATCATAAGTCGAATAGTAGTATGGCGTTACAGCGTCGAACTCTGCCGCACATGTATCAACCATCTTATATGTTGCACATATACCGATCTCTTTTCTTCTTCTATAAATATCCTTCCTGTCGCATCCCGCAAACTTTGCAATTGCAGCATCGGTAAATCCCATTTTCTTTGCTCTTCTGATCATATCAACTGTAAGGGATGTTAATGTGCATTCCTTGAGCTTTTCTTCCATTTCTACTATTTTCTTGAATTTACTCACAAAGAACTCATCTATCTTAGTTATTCTGCATATCTCTTCAACAGAAACATTTCTTCTTAAAGCCTCAGCAATTACAAAAAGCCTTTCATCATTAATGTCTTTTAGCTTTTCCATAATCACGTCAGTTTCCATCTTTGTGTACATATCCTGCTCAAGTGTAAAAATTCCAAGCTCCAATGACCTTATAGCTTTCATTAAGGCTGCCTCAAAGGAACTGCTTATTGACATAACTTCACCGGTAGCCTTCATCTGAGTTCCAAGAGTTCTCTTAGCTTTAACAAATTTATCAAAAGGCCATTTGGGTATCTTAACTACAACATAGTCCAAAGTTGGCTCAAAACAAGCATATGTCTTTCCTGTAACCGCATTCTGTATTTCATCAAGGCCATAACCTATGGCAATTTTGGTAGCAACCTTTGCAATGGGATAACCTGTGGCCTTTGACGCAAGAGCAGATGAGCGGCTCACCCTTGGGTTAACCTCAATAACACCATACTCAAAGCTTGTGGGATGCAGTGCAAACTGTACGTTACAGCCTCCTTCTATTCCCAACTCGGATATTATCTTCAATGCTGCAGTTCTAAGCATCTGGTATTCTTTATCTGCAAGTGTCTGGGAAGGAGCTACGACTATACTGTCACCTGTATGCACGCCTACCGGGTCTATATTTTCCATGTTACATACAGTAATAACATTACCTTTTCCGTCCCTCATTACCTCATATTCAATTTCTTTCCAACCGGCTATACACTTTTCAATCAATACCTGTGTAACCCTTGATAATCTTAATCCGTTTGTAGCAATCTCCTTGAGCTCCTCAACATTCTCGGCAATACCTCCGCCTGTTCCCCCAAGAGTATATGCCGGACGGACTATTACAGGATATCCTATTTTCTCGGCAAAGGCTAAGGCATCCTCCACTGTAGTAACAACCTCACTTGCAATACAGGGCTCTCCTATCCTTTCCATGGTATCTTTAAATGATTGCCTGTCCTCTGCCATTTTAATAGCTTCTGTAGCCGTACCTAAAAGCTTGACACCATGTTCTTCCAGAAAACCTGTTTCTGCAATTTCCATTGCCAGATTAAGGCCTGTCTGTCCCCCTAGTGTAGGAAGTACGCTGTCGGGCTTTTCCTCAATGATAATCTTTTTTAAAACATCCAAGCAAAGTGGCTCTATATAAACCTTGTCGGCAATATTAGTGTCAGTCATTATTGTGGCGGGATTACTATTTACCAGTACAACCTCTATTCCTTCTTCCTTAAGTGCTCTGCAGGCCTGAGTCCCTGCATAATCAAACTCCGCTGCCTGGCCTATTATGATTGGTCCCGAACCAATAACCAGTACTTTCTTTACATCTTGTCTCTTTGGCATTATCTATCCTCCTTAAACATTCCTGTGGAATGAAATAATCTATTCATTGAACTTTTTCATCATGTCAATAAACTCATCAAAAAGATATGCTGTATCTTCAGGTCCCGGTGAAGCCTCAGGATGGAATTGAACCGTAAACATAGGCACCCCTTTGTACCTTACACCTTCAACAGTATTATCATTCATGTTCCTGTGGCTTATCTCTACCTTTTCGTGATCCAAACTTTCTTCCAATATTGTGTAGCCATGATTTTGTGATGTTATATAAGTAAGATCCTTTTTAAGATCCTTAACAGGATGATTGCAGCCTCTGTGCCCGTATTTAAGCTTACCGGTATTGGCATTGTTAGCCAGTGCCGTAAGCTGATGTCCCAAGCATATTCCAAATATAGGCTTTTTACCTATCAAATTCTTTATTGTTTCTATTACTTCTTTGCAGTCCTTTGGATCCCCAGGGCCATTTGAAAGCATTATTCCATGGGGATTCACGGCCAGTATTTCTTCCGGCTTCGACCATGCGGGGAACACATACACTTCACATCCTCTTTTTAACAATGAGCGTACAATATTCTGCTTTATTCCCAAATCTAAGAGTGCTACCCTAAAGCCATTGCCTTCGTAGTGAATTACTTCTTTTGTAGTAACCTCATATACCGGGTTTATTATTCTATAGGATTTTATTCTCTCGAGACTGCTTTCAAAATCAAAGTTCTCATCAGTTGTCACAATCCCGTTCATAGTTCCCTTACTTCTTAATATCTTTGTAAGTGCTCTTGTATCTATACCCTCTATACCTATTATGTTATGCCTTTTTAAATAATCATTTAAAGTTTCAATTGATCTCCAGTTGCTTGGAGTTTCACAAAGCTCCCTGACTATGAAGCCCTTTACCTGGGGCCTGTTAGACTCAATATCTTCAAGGTTTACACCATAGTTGCCTATTAATGGGTATGTCATGGTTACTATCTGCCCGCAATATGATGGGTCTGTCAATACCTCCTGATATCCTGTCATTCCTGTATTGAAAACTATCTCACCGATAACTTCCCCTTCTACACCAAAACTCTTACCTGTGAAAATTGTGCCGTCCTCCAAAGCAAGTATTGCCTTCATTCTACCACCTCATATTTAATTTAATTTTAAGCTTTTATTGCACTGTTAATGTCATCTCTCATGCGAATAGCTTCAGCTCTTGATGCATCCGCATATTTCTCCGCACTATACTGGTTTTTCCAGTTGTCGGACATATAGGCACACATAATGCTTCTTGAAGCATTGACAATAGCACCAAGTCCTTCCCCGTCAAAGGAATGTGCTACATCCCTTGCCGTACCTCCCTGTGCACCATATCCCGGCACTAATATATATGCATGCTTCATCTCTCTTCTTAATATTTTGGCCTGGTTTGGATAAGTAGCACCGACAACTGCACCTACGCTGCTGTATCCATATTTCCCTCTAAGGCTCTTTCCCCATTCCTCAACTAACTCAGCAACAACCTCATATATGCTTTTTCCTTTATCTGTCAATATGTCTTGAAGCTGCCCGGAAGACTTGTTTGATGTTTTCACAAGAACAAATATACCTTTTTGATATTTTTTACAATCATCTATAAAAGGCTTAATACCGTCAATACCAAGGTATGGATTTACAGTTAATGCATCCACATCAAATATAGGTTGCAGAACAGCTTCATCAATACGGGTTCTTCCCAAAAATCCGGCTGAATAGCTTTCAGCAGTAGTTCCTATATCATTACGCTTTCCGTCGGCTATTACTATCATTCCTTTTTGTTTTGCATATTTTACTGTCTCTTCAAAGGCCATAAGCCCTTCAATTCCGTACATTTCATAATATGCCAGCTGAGGCTTTACAGCCGGTACAATATCATGCAAAGCATCTATCAATCCTTTATTGAATTCAATTATAGCCTGTGCAGCACCCTTCAAATTTACACCATGTTCCTTGAAGGCTTTTTCTTTTATAAACTGAGGAATAAAATCAAGCTTAGGATCTAAGCCCACAACCGTCGGATTATCTTTTTCCTTTATAGCATCAATCAATAAATCAATAAACATGAAAATCACTCCCTATATATACTATATATAATATTAACTACTGCTTTATAAAAGCACCTTTTCTCTTACAATAAATTTACCGTTCACAATTGTATAATAAATAGCACCTTTAAGCTTATAGCCGTTAAACGGCGAGTTCTTGCTTTTTGACTTGAATTTTGCCGTATCAACAATTACATCCTCATCAACGTCAATTATTGTAATATCTGCAGCTTTTCCAACTTCAAGAGAGCCTTTATTAAGCCCTAATATCTTTGACGGATTTACACACATCTTTTCGACTATCTGCTCCAATGTCAGCACACCGGTTTTATAAAGGTATGTAATAGCCAGTGGCAACGCTGTTTCAAATCCAACCATACCGTTTGCTGCAGAAGCAAACTCCACATTCTTTTCATCTATGTGGTGAGGTGCATGGTCAGTTGCTATTATATCTATGGTACCGTCTTTCAGACCTTCTATAATGGCATCTACATCCTTTTTGGTCCTTAAAGGCGGATTAACCTTTGCCAATGTGTTGAATCCCTCACATGCATCTTCCGTTAAAACAAAGTAATGGGGACATGTTTCACAGGTCACCTTTACTCCGCGTTTTTTGGCATTTCTAATGAGATCTACCGAAAGCTCCGTACTTACATGAGCTATATGGATGGGTGCATTTGTGTATTCAGCCAGTATCAAGTCTCTTGCAACCATAACCTCTTCCGCTGCTGACGGAATACCTTTAAGTCCCATGACGGTAGATTGATATCCCTCATTCATATAACCATCCTCAGCAATATCAAGGTCCTCACAATGTGAAATTACTGTGATATCAAACATGGATGCATATTGAAGAGCTTTTTTCATTATTGAAGCTTTCATGACAGGCTTTCCGTCATCGGATACGGCAACAGCACCTGCAAATTTCAGTTCTCCGATTTCCGAAAGCTCTTCCCCTGCTTGTCCCTTTGTAATTGAACCGATGGGATATACATTTACAAAGCCGTCCTGTTTTGCCCTGTTTATAATGTATTTAACTACAGATTCATTATCAATTACAGGATTTGTATTAGGCATGCAAGCTATGGAGGTAAACCCTCCAACTGCAGCACTTTGCGTTCCTGTTTCAATATCTTCCTTGTACTCAAACCCCGGCTCCCTCAAGTGGCAGTGTGCATCAACGAGTCCCGGGATAACATACTTTCCTGTAACATCCACTATATCGCCTGTAGTAAACTCCAAGTCATTACCAATTTCAACAATTTTACCCTTATCTATAATAATATCAAACAAACCGTTTTTCCCTGATTTGGGATCGATTACAAATCCACCCTTAATTAATGTTTTCACCGCTATTCCTCCTAGTCAAAAGATATAAAACAGCCATCCTTACGGCAACGCCATTTGTCACCTGTTCATTTATGCATGACTGGTCTCCGTCAACAACATGAGTCGAAAGCTCCAATCCTCTGTTTACAGGTCCCGGATGCAGCACTAAAGCATCTTTCTTTGCAAACTTGAGCCTCTTGTTATCCAGCCCGAAAAACTTCGAATACTCTCTAGCTGTAGGGAACAACCCTTTCTTTTGCCTTTCCAACTGAATCCTCAATCCCATTACTACGTCAGCATCGATAAGTGCCTCCTGTATTGTACTGAACACCTTAACACCTGTTTTTTCTATTCCAACAGGCATCAAAGTAGACGGCCCGGCCACACTTACCTCTGCACCAAGCTTTGTCATTCCCCATATATTGCTTCTTGCGACCCTGCTGTGCATTATATCTCCAATTATGGCAACCTTGAGTCCTTTTAAGCTTCCTTTCTTTTCATATATTGTAAACATATCAAGCAGTGCTTGAGTTGGATGCTCGTTCATACCGTCACCTGCATTTATAACCGATGCATTAACATTTTTAGCTATCAGGTGAGGAGCTCCCGACATGGGATGTCTTAAAATTATAACATCAGTTCCCATCATATCAATTGTTTTGGCAGTATCTATCAATGTTTCACCCTTTGAAACACTGCTGCTTGATGCAGAAACATTTGCCGAACTTGAACTCATATATTTTGAAGCAAGCTCAAAAGACAATCGAGTTCTTGTACTGTTCTCATAAAAAAGAGTTACAACTGACTTGCCCTGAAGATGTGGAGTCTTTTTATTGTTAGTTGTGAGAATATACTTCATTGTCTTTGCTGTCTCAAGTATGTGTTCTATTTCCTCCGCCGATATGTCCTTTAACCCAAGAAGATCTTTGGATTTTAACATCATGTAGTCTCCCCTCCGCTTTCATAAACATAATACTTATATTTTAAATAATCTTGTCATCCGTTAATCACATTTGTGTATATATTAAAAATCATTTTTATACATAATAAAAATAGTAAGGACTATATACCCTTACTATCGGAAACACTTGTATTATAAATGTTTGAATTATTAATTGTTGAATTACAAATTGTTGAACAACAATAAAAATTGACAAATAAGGAAAGCAGTTTGAAAACTTCCCAATCCATATGATTTTTTATATAACCTGCTAATCTCATTTGCATTTTTAAATGTTCCTCTCCCAACTTAAATTTCTACATTAAATACTTTATTAACCTAGTGAGCTATGCTTTTCTCCATCTCACTTATTATTACTACATTCTCATTGTCAATTTCTTGTAATTTGACATGAATGATCTCATTTTTAGAGGTCGGTACATTTTTACCGATATAATCTGCTCTTATTGGAAGCTCCCTATGTCCTCTGTCTATAAGTATGGCCAGTTGAATCCCTTTAGGTCTTCCAATGTCCATTATTGCATCGATAGCAGCCCGAACGGTCCTGCCGGTAAATAAAACATCATCTACCAGAATAATCTTTTTATCGTTTACCGAAAAATCAATTTGGGTTCCGTTTATAACAGGATGCTCGGCCAGCATACTAAGGTCGTCTCTATAAAATGTTATGTCCAATATCCCTACAGGTACATATACTCCTTCTATTTCATGTACCTTCTTTGCAATCCTTCGAGCTAGCGGTACCCCTCTTCTTTGTATGCCGATGATGGCAATTTCACTGACCCCTTTATTTTTTTCAATTATCTCATGGGATATCCTTACAATAGCTCTATCAATACTGCTTTGATCCATAATTTCTGCTTTACTGACCATATTTATGCCTCCAGGCTCAGATTATTAACAGTTTCACAATAATATAAATTGTACTCAAAATATATGACAAACTAAAAAGCTTCCTGCCAAAAGGCAAGAAGCTACATATGCTATATAACAACACTAGTTTATTACCTTTCAGCCTCACTGGACTAATTTAAAGGTTCCATATTTAAGTTCAATTAATAATATCACAACATGAGTTTATTGTCTATAGTTAAAAAAATTTATTCACGACATATCTTCAATACTTCTTTGAAATAATCGGGCAAATCCACCTCAAACCTCATATTTTCGCCACTTACGGGATGTACAAATTCCAGTATTTTTGCGTGCAAAACCTGCCCTTTGGTATCTATTTTCCTGCTTCTTCTTCCGTACACTTCATCACCCATTACGGGATAACCTATATAAGACATATGTACCCTAATTTGATGAGTTCTTCCGGTTTCAAGTCTAACCTCAACTAAAGTTGCATCCTTGAATCGTTCCATCACCTTGAAATAAGTAACTGCACGCCTTCCATTCCTCGTGTTGACAGCCATTTTCTTCCTATCAACAGGATGCCTTCCAATGGGTGCATCAATTTTACCCGATTCCTCCCTTATAACTCCATCTACAACCGCATAATACACTCTTTTAATTTCATGGGCCTTGAGCATGTCCGTAAATTTCTCATGTGCCATGTTATTCTTTGCAACAACAAGGAGCCCTGAGGTGTCCTTATCTATCCTGTGAACAATTCCCGGCCTTATAACTCCGTTTATATCCGAAAGCTCATCCCCGCAGTAGTCCATAAGCCCATTCACCAGTGTACCCGAATAATTTCCAGCTGCCGGATGAACAACCATTCCCTTCGGTTTGTTAATAACCAAAATATCCTTGTCCTCATAAACTATGTCCATATCTATCTTCTCGGCTTCTACATCAAGCTTTACCGGGTCGGGTACATGAATTAAAACCTCATCGTTTAGCTTCAATTTGTAGTTTGACTTAACCTTTTTACCGTTTACAAGAACCGCTTCATTATCGATAAGTTTTTTTATGTAAGTTCTGGAATGCTCAGGCAATTTTTCACTAATCCACGAGTCAATTCTTAAGTCCTTGGTATCTGCAATAAGCTTTATCTCTTCCATCAGGATTCTCCAACCTCTTTTTTCTCAATTTCTTTTTTCTCAATTTCATTTTCAGAATTGTCCTTCTGCATAAAAAGTATGTACCAAACCATTAGACTCGTACCAATAACAACAAATGAATCTGCGATATTAAATATGGGGAACTGGTAAGATCCGAAGAAAAACTGAAGGAAATCCACCACACTGCCCTGATAAACCCTGTCTATGAAATTACCCATTGCACCACCTAATATTATTGAAAGTGCAAGCTTTAAAAACCTGTTGTCCGATTTAATGTGAATGCGTATAAGCACTATGGAAAGTATAATTGTAAAAGGTATAAAGAAATACCTTCCATTTTCAAGTATACCCCAAGCTGCTCCTGTATTTTTCCAATGGGTTATATAAAAAAAATCATTAATAACCGGTATCTGTTGACCGAAATCCACATTGCTCACTATCAGAAACTTGCTTATCTGATCTAATGCAACTATTGCAACAGCAATTGCTATCCATAACATATAAAATAACCTCCACGTATCGTAAAATCATCTCACTGGTGCTGTAATGTACCACTTTGTAATATCATTATACTTGCTCCACTGGTAAGAACTTAAATCTCCCCTTACCCTTTTATTGAAAAGAACGGCATGATTATAGAAGTACAAGCCTATATATGGCATTTCATCGCTTATTATACTTCTCATATTAAAAAACATCGTCTTTTTCTTGGCATCGTCATTTTCACTTTTAATTTGCTTTAAATAAGCATCGACCTCAGGATTTTTATAACCTGCGGTATTAAAAACATAACTGTCTGAAGAAAAAGCATATGATATATCGGAATAATCCGGTATGCTTACTCCCAATAATGCCATTTCATATGTTTTGTTATTTATTCTCTTTAATTCATCCTCCCATTTCATCTTCTTAACCTTTACGTTAATTCCACATGCCTGCAGCTGGCTTGCAATGTTTTCTGCAACTCTAAATCTTATATCATTATCCTCATTCACAAGCATTTCCAATTCCAATTTTCTATATACCCCGCCTATTGTCTTATACATAGTTCCTGATTTGAGATCCTCCTTCCATCCGTTTTGAAGGAGAATATCCCTTGCATTCTTAGTACTGGCAGTATATGAAAGAGCATTGGACTCATAAAGCCATGTGTCGGGAATAACAGGCAAATCTGCCGCTATGGCTTCGCCCGGTATAATTTTATCAATTAACTTAACTTTGTCAATAGCATATGCCATGGCTTGTCTTACGGCTTTGTCGCTCAATATGGGATTCTTAAGGTTTAATGATATATACTCATAATTGTTGCTGGGAAATTTCTTTAAATAAATATCGTTTCTTCCGCTGAACTTGCTGAAATCACTATTTTTTAAATAAGTTAAATCAATTTTTTCGTCCTGAAAATCATTGATAGCATCCTTGCTGTTTCTGTTGAGCAGTACATCTATATCTTCAATATACGGTAATAATTCTTCCTTATTTAGGGCAGCTTTCCACCAGTTTTCATTGAGCTTCAACTTTATAAGAGTTTTTCCATCGGATGATACAAACTTGTATGGACCTGTTCCCATAGGACTTTCATTTTTCTTTGAAACAGAAATACTCTCACCATTAAAATATCTTTTTGATAAAATTGGAAACGTCATTAATTCCGCCAAAAAGGAATTGGGATTTTTTAAAATAATCTTTATTGTGCTTTTGTTAACTGCTGAAAAAGTAGATATATCTTCAACATTTTTCTTGTATATCGTGTCTACCTTTGGGTCTAATATGTTTTTCAATGTAAATTCAACATCTTCTGCTGTAAATGGAGTACCATCCTGCCAAACCACATCATTACGCAAATAAAATACCCATGTTAACCCGTCCTGTGATACCTCCCATTTATCCGCTAGAACAGGAATGGGTTTCTGTGATTTGTCAAGCTTGGTCATGCTCTCAAATATCAGTTCGGAAAAATCCTTAACATAGAGGTTTTTGGTTAAAATTGGGTTAAGGGTATCGGGAACAGTGCTGAATAATCTTAAGTTTCCTCCCCTTACAGGTCCCTTGTCCATTATATCACCGCTATACTCTGTCTCTTTGTTATTCTCTTTTTCCTCAATATTTACACTATCTCTAAGGCTGCATGATGTAAACAATATATTTAAGCCTAATAGCACCGCAACTATTCTAACAAGCCTGCTTCTCATTCGTATTCTCCTCACACACTTATTTTACAAAAGCTGCATTATGGAAGTCATACTCCCTGTCCTTCCATTATCCCCTCTATGGGAAAAGAATATATCATTGTTGCATTTCGTACAAATTTCGCTCATACAAATATTCTCTTCCCTAATGCCCTGGTTTATCATTGTTCTTTTAATAAACCTTTGCAAATCTATTTTTAAATTATCATCGTTTAACCATTTGCAATACTCATCTATGTCTTGATGCCTTGCTTTAAACTCGTCATAGACCTCCTTGCCCACTTCAAAACAGCATTCTCCTATAGAAGGCCCAATTGCTGCTATTATATTTTCTGCATTGCATCCATACTCCCTATTCATCGCAATTATGGTTTCCTTTGCAATCTCTTTTAATGTACCCCGCCATCCGGAATGAGATTCTGCAATAACTTTCTTTTCAGGGTCAAAAAATAAAAGAGGCACACAGTCAGCATAAAAAGTAACCAATGCAACATTTCTTTTATCGGTCATTAATCCGTCATAGCCGTGAAGATCGTTTTCCTTAAATATTCCCTTTCCCCTGTCTTCCTCGTCCACAGACTTTATTTTGCTGTCGTGGACCTGTTTAGACAATACCATATTGTTACAGTCTATATTTAAAGCAGAAGCTACTCTCCTGTAATTCTCCAAAACATTTTCCCTGGTATCATTACGGTTAAAACCCATATTAAGAGATGAACACTCCCCTGTACTTACTCCGCCTATTCTTGTAGTAAATCCATGGCTAATGATGCTTTCATATTTCTTTAAGTTGTTAAATTGGATAATTTCAACACCATTTATTGAATTATAAGTAATATTTTTATTGTATTGAAAGTTTTTTCTCAAAATGTGCACCCCTTCATTTGGATTTACTTTTTAATATTTTTTTACTTTTTAATATCTTTTTACATTGTCTTATTACATTATCCTATATTATAGCTTATTATATTATGATTCTCAATATAACTTAATTCCATACCGATGCCATAGCTTCCTACATACAAGTTGACAACCGCACATTAATATTTTACATTTACATATCTCTAAATGTAAGATTAATAACGTGTTTAATGTAGAAGGATATTAATAATATATTGTCGAATAAATCTATAAGATTTTGCTTAAGATTTTTGCGGCAAGCATTATTACATACATTTCAGTGTTTATATTAGGGAATACAATAAGATTTGAAAGGAAATTGTCGTGAGTTTTAAAGGATTTAAAAAGATAAAAAAGTTATATTACAGTATATCGATAAAAAGTAAATTAAACATGCTTATATTTGTATTGATGGCCTATTCTTTCATTTTTATGGCCTATTTCGGATATAAAAGCTATGCATCGGTATTTAAGGAAAAATCAACCGAAAACCTTGTAAAAAATGTTGAAGGTCTATCGACAATACTATCGGATAGACTCGACAATGTGATTAAAAATTCAGCCAAAATACTTATTGACGATAAGCTGTACAACGCACATGAAACATTGAAAGCAGGCTTTGATGATTCTATCCTGTCCAATTATCAAACATTCAAGTCGGACATAGAAATTTATCTCGGAAGCTATGTTGCTTCAAGCCGTGAATTTGATTTCATGGCATTCAGATTTAATATTAATAATGCTACTTACTATGCTGATGACAATTTTGAATTGGATAGTGAAAGTATAGCTTCAAATAATGAATTATTTCAACTTGCAAAAAACTCTTCGGGAAATCCCATATGGTATTTTCAGAAACAAGAGGGAAAGCCTGCAAAAATATTTCTCATTAGAGAAGTTCTTAATCGGACATCTAATGAAGTACTCGGTACATTAGTTTGTAAAGTCAATGAAGATTACCTTTTTGGAACCATACATGATTTTCTCACTTACAATATTCAAAATGTAAGTATATATAATGAAAAAGGATTAACGTTATATAGTTATAATACATTTAATGAAGACTATAAAAAGGCTTCAGAGGAACTTTTAAAAAAATCAAAACCCAACGGTTTTTATAGTGAAAGCTATAATGGAGACACCATATATCTGGCCTACAATGAGATTCCGAAATTAAACTGGAAGCTGGCAGTATTTATTTCATCCAACCAACTGTTAGCCGATATGAAGAAAGTTCTTTATACAATACTAATTCTTTGCCTGATAACGCTCCCGATCTGGCTTGTGCTAATTTATACCATTTACAGGGATATTATAAATCCTATATATCTTCTGGTAGACAGTATGGATAAAATAGAAAAGGGCAATACCGGCATAACGGTTTCTCATGACAGGCATGATGAACTCGGTTACGTTTTTAAAACATTTAACAGAATGTCTGAAGAAATAACCAGATTAATCAATAAAGTATACAAAGAGAGCCTGATGATGAAGGATGCTCAAATAAAAGCTCTACAGGCACAGATAAATCCTCACTTTTTATGCAATACATTAGAAACAATCAACTGGAAGGCCAAGCTCTATGGAGTAGACGATATAAGCGAAATGGTAACGGCCCTTTCCTCAATAATCGATGCAAACCTTGACAGGAATAATGAAAAGATGATACCGATAAGACGAGAGCTTGAATATATAGATAACTATAACCTTCTTATTCAAAAAAGGTTCGGCAAAAAAATTACATTTATCAAATCCATAGATGATGCTGCTTTAGACTACAGAATACCAATGCTGCTTATTCAGCCTCTGATTGAAAACTCAATATACCACGGTCTTGAAACAAAAAAAGGCGGTGGAACCGTAGAGCTTATAATTTCAATTGAAGAGGATATGCTTCTTATTATCGTTGCTGACGACGGAAAAGGTATTGATGACAATACTTTGAAAAAATTAAAGCAAAGTATGGAAGAAAATGTAGAAAATCAGTATGAAAGCAGGACGAAAATTGGTATAATGAATGTACATAGAAGAATTAAACTTATATACGGAAGTGAATTCGGTCTTAACATCTTTAGCGAATCCGGCAAAGGGACCACAATAATCCTTAAGCTTCCGTTCAACGAAGATCAAGGAGTAGGTATATGATAAAAGTTGTTATTATCGATGATGAAGAAATAATTCGTGAAGGGCTCAGAAAAATAATTGACTGGAACAGCATGAATTGTGAAATTATCGGTGAAGCTGAAGACGGCGAGGATGGTTTAGAGCTTATTAATTCATTGCAGCCGGATATTATTATTACCGATATAAGGATGTCTTCCAAAAGCGGTCTTGAAATGATATCCGAAATCAAAAGCATAAAGGAAGATTGTCGAATAATAATATTAACCGGTTTCAGGGATTTTGAGTATGCTCAGGAAGCCATAAGGCTAGGTGCTTTCAGGTACTTGCTAAAACCTTCTAAAGTTGATGAAATTACCCAAGCTGTCAAGGATGCAATAAAAGAGATTAAGAAGGTTAAAGAAAGGAAGGAGCATTATAAATTATTAGTCAAAAGGGCAAATGAAATCCAGGGCTCACGTAAATATTATTTGCAGGATTTATTAGTACCAAATGATAATAATGGCAATGATTCTAACGCTAACTCAGACGAAACAAGCATCACAAGAAACGAAACCGGCGAGACGTCAAAAAACTCCAAGTACCTTGTAAACAGAGCTCTTATTTATCTTCGTGAAAATTATTCCAAAAATATAAATTTAAAAACATTATCGGAAGAACTGTACATAAGCACATGGTATTTAAGCAAATTACTAAAAAAGGAAACAGGTAATAATTTCATAGACATCCTCAATACAATAAGGGTTGAAGAAGCCAAAAAGCTCCTTAGTGACCCTAAGTATAAAATTTATGAAATTGCTGAAGTGGTTGGTTTTTCTGATGTTACCTATTTCTACAGACTCTTTAAAAAACTTACCGGTATGACGCCTATGGAATATAAAAACAGTATGCTTTAATATTATTTACATATACTAAGAAGCTTTTCATCTCCACATAAAATCAATTGATTTTTATGCAGGAATGAAAAGCTTCTTTAAAATATATCAATTATACCTTCCACTTCTGGAAAAGTATATTAGTCCTATAAAGAATCTTCTTATGGAATAATTCGGCACATCCTATGGTCTTGCTATAATAAGGTATATCCTCAAAATCCATATAAAAATTCTTATCTTTCGAGTTATATTCATTCTCCTTTTTTAATGATTCATATCTGCTATGTAATGAACCCTTTTCCACATAATCTATGAAAACAGGAACACGATAATTCTCTTCAAGCCATTTTATCATTTCTTCAGTTATTTCATCATCATCCTCATGCTTCTCTATAATGAACTTTATACCATTCTTGTAAGGTACCGAAAGCCACATGCCATTAACAGGCAAATATGAAATCATTTCCTCCAGTATCCATATATCGAATTCCCTGTCTTGAATTACAACACTATCCCGCTTTCTTCCCTCTATTTCCATTGATACCTTTCGTCCGCAACTGCATTCCTTATATATCATTTTCGCTCTATCACCGGTCAAATACCTGATTAGGGGTGTAGCCTTTTTATTTAAAGTTGTAATGGCAAGAATACCTGTTTTTCCAGCTTCAACCTCTTTATTAAGATCCTCATCCAATACCTCAAAAATGAAATTTTCATCTAACGGGTGGGTATTTCTGTGCTCGCATTCGATCATAACCGGACCGACTTCTTTCGTGCTGAAATAGTCATATATGGGTACTCCCCACATTCCCTCTATGAGCTTCCTCTTTGATGGAGTAAGTGCTTCACCGGCAGTATATATAGCCCGCAATGCCTTAAAGTCAGATTTTAAATTATAACCCATCATCTGTGCAGTTTCAGCAATAAGCAAAGCCTGAATAGGCATAGTCGCCAATACTGTAACATCCAGCTTTTTCATCATGTACACTATTCTTGTAAATGGAGTTATATTGTTTCTCGAACTGGTAGGTATTACACATGCATTCTTCATCTGTGCAGCAATATGGGTAAAATGTGCTGTAGTTGAAAGTGTATAAGGAAACCTTATAAGAACTCTGTCATCTTCATTAAATCCAATTCCACCGGAATTTATTCTCTTTGCACAATCAATAAGCTCACTTTTAGTAAACCATGAAACCGATGAACCACCGGAAAAACTAAAAGTATCGTGATATTGATATAATTCCTTCTTTGGCACACATATAAAACTATTTGGGGAATTGTTTATTATATCATCTTTTGTAGTAAACGGTAAATTCCTGAACTCTTCTATTGATGCAATTTTTTTGTCAGGTATTCTGTTCTTATTAAAATGTGACTTTCTGGATTGCGTAAGTGTTTCATTCAGTTTTTTCAATACATTTTCATTCAAAAACATCCTAAACCACCCCCATATAAAAGAAAAGTCAAAGAGCAATAAATCAATGGAAATACATGCCAACAAAAAGATGAAAATCAATTCAATTTTAGATTATTAAAAAATACCTTGGAAATTAATTATATTATTTAAATAAAAAACTGTCTACATTTTTTTTACAGATTTTTATTTAACTATACTCTAATTTTTTTTACCTTTGTTTACAATGGAATTTATTGTTTACGGATAGCACAATATTGTCATCTTTGATATTGACATTCAAATTACTAGCACTATTTTGCTGTTTCGACATTTATCAAGCTAATTCGATAAATTCCTCAGCACTGCTCATTACAATTAAATTGTGATTTCAACAATGTTTCCTCCAGGATCTAAAATTGCACTCTCAAAATAACCATCCCCTGTAGTCCTTGGCGGAGAAATTAATTTATATCCGTCTGCTGTAAGCAAATCAGTAAGCCTTATGACCTCCTCACAGCTCCCTACTGAAAATGCAATATGAGCAAATCCCGTCATCAACTGTTCTTTTTCATTTATGCCCAATGATGGCTTTGTCATGATTTCTAACCTGGTATTATCATCAAAAGTCAAGAAATAAGACTCAAATTGTTTTTGAGAATTTATGTATTTATTATTCCTTTTTCCACCAAAGTATTTCTCGTAGAATTCCGCAAGCCGTTCAATATCGTCAGTCCACACAGCAATATGTTCAATCCGCACTATATCACCTTCAAATATGTTCCGTTAATAGATATCAATTTTGCTTGACACCAAAATAACACTTCATTTGTAAATTTAGTTTTACGCACCTCAGATAACTTTTAAAAGGTCACTTCTCCTTGATTATCTTCCTTAGCTCATCCATAAATGTGTTTATATCCTTAAATTGCCTGTAAACCGATGCAAACCGCACATAAGCAACTTCATCCAGATCTTTTAGCTTGGAAATAACCAATTCACCCAATTCATTTGATGTTACTTCCCTCTTTAAAGAATTGCAAATCTGACTTTCTATACTGTTAACAAGCTTTTCCAGATCCTCCATTGATACAGGCCTTTTTTCACAAGCACGCATTAGACCGTTCATTAGCTTCTGTCTGTCAAATGCCTGACGAGTTTTATCCTTCTTTACCACCATTATAGGCAGACTTTCGACCTTCTCATAGGTAGTAAATCGCCTCGCACAGTTGGTACATTCCCTCCTCCTTCTGATGGCGGTATTTTCATCAGTTGGCCTTGAGTCAATTACCTTGTCGTCAATAAAGCCGCAAAACGGACACCTCACAAAATCCCCTCCTTGCATATAGATGTACTGAATTAAATTAATTGGGTTAATCGGTATATACTAAAGACTTCGTTCATACTTTTCTTAATTCTATCATATTGAAGGATAATAAAGCAAATTAAATATATTTTTTCATATGCATTAATGCAGTTTTTTCAAGTCTTGATACCTGTGCCTGAGAAATTCCGATTTCTTCTGCCACCTCCATCTGTGTCTTGCCTTCAAAAAACCGCAAATTCAATATATGTTTCTCTCTTTCTCCAAGCCTCCTCATTGCTTCCTTAAGTGCTATCTCCTCAAGCCAGTTTTCGTCCTGATTTTTTTCATCCTTAACCTGATCCATAACATAAATAGCGTCGCCTCCGTCATGATAGACCGATTCAAATAATGAGATGGGATCCTGTATTGCATCCAATGCAAAAACCACATCTTCTTTAGGAATCTGAAGCTCCAATGCAATTTGATCTACTGTAGGCTCTTTAGAGTTGCTGTTTGTCATTCTTTCCTTAACCTGCAACGCTCTATATGCTATATCTCTCAGTGATCTGCTAACGCGTATGGAATTATTATCCCTCAAATATCTTCTGATTTCACCTATTATCATAGGCACAGCATAAGTGGAAAATTTTACATTCTGCGAAACATCAAAATTATCTATAGCTTTTATAAGGCCTATGCAGCCAACCTGGAACAAATCGTCCACGTATTCGCCTCTATTGTTAAACCTTTGTATAACACTTAAAACTAGCCTAAGATTACCCTTGATAAATTCCTCTCGTGCCGTGGTGTCCCCTTTGTGCATTCTTTCAAATAAAACTTTTTTTTGTTCGTTGGATAGTACTGGTAATTTAGACGTATTTACTCCACAAATCTCTACTTTATTTATAAGCATAGAATAACCTCCCGGCAGCTAATATTTTGTCAATATCATTATTGCCTGAGAGGTTTTTTTTATACTGTAAAAAAACATAATTTACACTAAAGTTTTTTAAACACATAAAATATAGGTGTTTTACACACATTAACTACATCATTCTGCTTATTTCCTTTTTTAGCCTGCTTATTATTCTCTTCTCCAGCCTTGAAATATATGACTGGGAAATTCCAAGCATATCGGCAACTTCCTTCTGTGTTTTCTCTATGCCGCTTTCCAAGCCAAACCTCAACTCCATAATCTTCTTTTCCCTGTTCGTCAGTTTTTTAATTGCTATGTTTAGAAGCTCTTTGTCTACCTCGTCTTCGATGCTTCTGTGAATCAAATCATTTTCAGTGCCTAATATATCCGACAAGAGAAGTTCATTGCCATCCCAGTCGATATTTAAAGGCTCATCAATTGATATCTCTGTTTTTATCCTATTATTTCTCCTTAAATACATCAAAATTTCATTTTCAATACACCTTGATGCATAAGTAGCAAGCTTTATATTTTTTGAAGGATTAAATGTATTTATGGCTTTTATAAGACCTATTGTTCCTATGGAGATAAGGTCCTCCACGCCAATACCTGTATTTTCAAACTTTCTGGCTATGTAAACCACAAGTCTTAGGTTTCTCTCTATAAGTATTGTTTTAACTCCAAAATCACTGTTTTCAAGTTTGTTTAATAAAAAGCTTTCCTCATCGGTGCTTAAGGGTGGCGGCAATGCATCGCTCCCGCCTATATAATGTATGGGTGCCCCCTTATACTTTCCAAACTTCTTTAGAATATTAATGTACTTTATTAACAGTATTAACTTAAGCTTTTTGCCTACAAACATTCCTTCATCCCCTTTTAATTTGATATTTTTTATGCCGACAAAATAATGGCCAAAGTTGTACTTACATGTAATGCAATTAATCAGCATTTTAAAATGTATCACTGACAGGTCAATTTTTTTGCAATAATTAAACCAGTTCAGGATTTAAAAGTGCCCTATACCTCTCATTTCTTGACAGCGTTTTATTGCATATGCCAACAACCACATCCTTTACCCCCTTCTTCTCATCGTCTTTCCCTATTTCAATATAATCAGGCTTAAAACCGATCAATATTCCATTATCCTTTCCTATTGACATAAACGGTATAAGTCTGAATCGAGAAAACCATTTTGAATTGGATATTACTTTAGATATATTGTCCAGATCATTCTCTTTAGATTCTTTAAATATATCCTGGATGTCAGCCGGTAACACATCCTTGATAGCCAAATACTCTACAATAATGACAGGCATATTGGTCAAAGGGTCATGAAGTGAATTTCCCGTGTCAACTAAAGCTGCCAGTTCTATTACGTTGTCTTCGAAAGATATTTTTATTGGCATGAGATATTTTTCCTTTGCTCTGCTTTGAATAATCTCTATCAGTACCTTTATAATTATTCCAACCGTCATTATGGAAAGAGCCAGTAAAGTGAGCTTATACCTCCAAAAAACATATACAATCCCATTTCTAACAAATCCACCTGATTGGTTGAAATAAATAAATGCAAAAGCAGCTCCTGCAAAAATAAATGTTGAACCATAAAACATGACAAGAATTTTCAAAAAGCTTTTTAGCTTTTCAGGTGTAAATGTAACAGCAATAATTCCTGCAGACAGCAAAAGCTTTGCAACAATTGTGCCGTAAACCTTCATACCTGGCAGCAGAATCAGAACCGCCACGTATAAAGCTCCGATTGCAGCTCCTCCCGCAATTCTCAAGCTAGATACCCTTACTTTTGAAAATATAGAAGTTACATACAGTATAATATAGTTGATTACAAAATTTTCTAAAAACAATACATCCAAATAAATTTCCACGCTTTTTTACCCCGTACATCTTGTTTATTTTCTATTACATGCCCAAGTATTAATAAAACAGATTTAATAATATACTTATATTCAGCAGGTCTTAAATTTATGTTTATTATATAATTTTTATTAAATAGTTTTTGTCAAACCAAACTGTAGAAATATAAAAATCAATTGACAAAATATACCAATTTTATTTACATATATATAAGCACAAAAGACGGACTGTACTTTTAAAAATACAACCCGTCTTTTATTTCTACTATATATTTATATACACTAACATTTACTAATATGCACTAATATTTACTAATACATACTAATTATTGCTTTTGATACACACGTACATAATCAATATAGTACTTTAAAGGAAATGTTGTTTTGGAAGGGTCTCCACCGTTATTTCCTCCTATGGCAAGATTTATAAGCATATAGTGAGGCTGGCGAAAAGGATTATATGTGCCGTTTGTTGCACTGCTCACACTGAATGTATTAAGAAGCTCATTATCACAAAACAGTTTTATATTATCCGCATCCCATTCCATAACCCAGATATGAAAATTATCTGACCAATTTGAATTAAAATTTGAAATTTGTTTTGTAAAGGAATCCCAAACTATAGAGCCTTGAGGATTCTGATAAGCAACATTTGCCAGAATCATCCCTCTGTAAAATTCCATAATATCTATTTCACCACATTTAGGCCATCCATTGTTAACTCCAAGTGTCCACCATGCAGGCCAGCTGCCTGATTGTGTCGGAATTTTGGCACGCAGTTCAAAGCGGCCATATTGCCAGGTTCTTTTTCCTCTGGTATTTAAACTTGCAGAAGTATATTTATATCCGTTATAATCCTCTCTTCGAGCTTCTATTACCAGATTGCCGTCTTCCAGCCTGGCATTCTCTTTTCTGTTTGTATAGTATTGTGCTTCATTGTTTCTTATATAACCTATCTCATATCCCCAATCTGCAGTATTTATAGAGGTACCGTTAAATTCATCGCTCCAGACCAGCTTCCATCCCGGAATATCACCTACGGAAGGAGTAGAGGTAGCTTCAACAGATGTAGACACTATCGAATTAAACTTTTCTGCAACTTTAATAACGTCGGCCATATTAATTGCACCATCGGAATTTATGTCACAATCATCTCTATATCTGGCTTCTCCTCTTACGGCATTAAAAGACATTGCTATTATTATTACATCGGACATGTTAATAACACCGTCTGAATTTATATCCAATGATTTCGTTGCCGGTATTTGTGTCGGAGTCGGAGATGCTTTTGTCGGTGTTGGAGGTGCCTGAGTAACCTTACCGTCATCAACCGGAATCAGTTTCCAGTGCTGATTCTTACCGCCCGCATCGGACCACTGTTGCAATAAAGCACCTTCTTCAAGGGACTGCTTAGTGACATCTAACAGCTTGCCGCTGTTGCGGTTTATAATTTTATAATAGCCGTTGCCTATATCGGTAAGAGTCCATTGTTGATTATACCCGCCTGTATTTTTCCATTGTATTACAGCCCCGCCATTATCCTTGGATTCACCGCTTACATCAAGATTTTTACCGCTTTTTACATTTATAATCCTTTTATATCCGCCTTCAATATCGGCAAAATACCATTTCTGGCTGTCTGACCCATTATCTCTCTTCTGTATAATCTTTGCTCCGTCATCCATGGAGCCGTCCGCTACATCTAAAGCCATTCCGCTGTTTTCATTGATTACTTTAAAGCATTCTACTTTTCCCAGTTCTTCTGTAATTGTTCCCGCAGCTGCATCAATCTTTATTGCACTGTAGTACGGAAGTTCAAGTAATGTATCCGATTTAAACAACAGTGGAAGCCAAACATATTGAGAATCGTTAACCTTGCCGCCCCAAGCACCTGCCCATCTATCTCCTGTATAAAGGTAAGTAGTTCCGTTTGTTCCCTGAATCGGGAAAATATAGGCAGGTTGTGATCTGTAAGTAGTACTGTCGCCAAGATTTATCAAATCGGACCATCCGCTGCTTAAGCTTTTTGAATATGCATATTTGGTTTGATTTGGAGACCAGCCTGTACACCCTGAGGTAATAAGATAATAGTAGTCATTTCTTTTTATAAGGCATGGAGCTTCTCTCTGCTTGCCTACAAAAAGCTTTGCTTTTATTGAAGCGATATTTTTATAGTCACTTGTCAGCTCATACAATATTAAATCCATATTCTCATTAGCTGCAGATATGAAATATCCCTTACCGTCAGTATCTACAAATACACTGCAATCTCTTGACATATAACCCGGTCTGTCATGATCTATTACTCCGCTATTAGCAAAAGACCGGAAACTTCCCTGATATGTAAAATTACCGTCAGGTGTGCTACAGTATGCAACAGCTGCCCTTGCCTCTCCATAATGAACACCGTTTTCCCAATGCATCCACATTACAAACTCTTTCGTAGAGGCATTGTACATGACCTTTGGCCTTTCAACATTACACTTGTTGAGCTCTGCTGCAGAACTGGGCTTCAAAACTTCTCCCCTGTACTCCCAATTCATAAGATCAGTTGAACGGTAACAGCGAACGCCTAAAAAATAGTTTGAACTATCACGGTATTCACCATACCAGTAATAGTAATTTCCATACTTAAGAATGCATCCTCCATGTGCATGGATTACATTTCCCGAAGTGTCCTTGAACTGAGTACCGTTTGTTAAGCTGGATACAGCAGCATCAACTGTCGAATTAAATGATATGCAGGTAAATAACATCATAATCAGCATAACTAATATAAGCCTGCATTTTTTAACTCTGTCAACCTTTTCTCGGGCTGAACTTAACAACATTTCCGACATTTTTATCCCCCTTTACCGGTAAAATTTTATATAATATATAAAATATAAATAAAAAATTTACTAATATGCTTGTTAATGGGTAGTTATATACTTCTAATATACCATTTTCTCATATAATTTTACATACTTTTATATTCTTCGTTTAATCTTTTCTTTTCTTTGCTTTGCTTCATCATCAAATAAATGTTTATAACTGTTTAAAGAAATTGGATAAACATTTTTTTAAGATAATTTTTTGAAAGATTTGTTTTAGAAAAAAATTAGATTTGTGAGACTTTTAATTTAGCGGATTGACCGCAGCTTAAAGTAAGTATAATATATTATTATGACTATTAAAAGATTATGTGCTTATATTTGTTAAGAGCATCAACAAAATTTCTTGTCAAAATACTAATATAATTAGGAGATCTAAACATGTTAGCCATTTTGTATTTAATTTTTAGTTCTTTCATCGGTTACAACTTGATGAAAACATTTATTCCAAGACTATTTAATGTCTCAAAAGAAATAAGCCTTATGGGGAAAAAAATAAATTTAAGTAACTGGATGGTTACTCTACCTGCCGCATTTCTTACAGGTACACTATTCTCAACATGGTTTACTTATCTTATAACTTATGGAATAGCAGTTTTATTCTCAGGTGTTGAAAGGCCACTGTTATATGGAAATATAATTACATTTGCCATTTTTATTCTGCTTACAGTGATATTTTTAATAAAATATAAAGAAGATTTTAAACTCTTCTTCAGTAAATTTAAAAATATTCGTTTGTCGGTATTTATTAATTTTGTTCTATCACATAAAACTGAGTTAATTTATGTATTGGTATGCCTTTTTCTGTGGAGCAATTTAATGGTACGCTCCTTCAATATAAACAGTAAAAATGAGATGATGTTGGGAATATCCGTTTTTAGCGATTTCGGAGCCCATATACCAATGATCCGCTCCTTCTCGGAAGGCTCAAATTTTCCTACAGAATATCCCCATTACAGTGCAAGCGGATCCGACAGCATTACAGGTAATAATGTAATGTACCATTTCATGTTCCATTTTCTTTCAGGTAATCTTGAATTTCTCGGGCTGCGTATTGATTGGGCATTCAACCTGCCAAGCATACTAGCCATGATGGCGTTTTTAATGCTGCTATATTCACTTGTAGTCTTGATATTCGGCAACAGACTTACTGCCGTCCTTGCAGCTGTGTTATTCTTATTCCGCAGTTCATTTGCCGTTTTTACATTTACGGCAAATCTTAAATTGGAAAGCCCAAATGAAACAGGAATTAATAAATACATCTCAATAGTTAAGCAATATCTTGATATTATTCTAAATAATACCACCAATATTGGAAAAACTACACATGAAGACTGGGGCTTTTATGCACAGAAGGTTTTTGTCAACAAACGCCATTACATATTTGCCCTTGGTATAGCCATGCTGGTTTTGATTATTGTTTTCCCCCTCTTTAAGCAAATGATTATTAAATTAAGAAAAACACGTGTACAAGCTGTTGAGAAAATTAATGAATTAGAATTGCAATTAAATGCTGAAGAGCAATCTATTCAAGTTGAAGATGAATCTATTCAAGCTCAAAATCCCATTGTCAAGCCGTCCCTGACCTCACTAAGGCGAAAATTATGGCTTGATGAGTTTATTCTAAACAAAGATGCATGGATGCCTGCTAACGTTTCACGTTCTGTTGTTGCAGGTTTGCTCCTTGGTTTAATCGGATTCTGGAATGGATCTGTAGTAATTTCAATGTTGCCTGTACTCTTCTTTATGGCAATTTTATCCAAAAGAAGACTGGAATATCTTAGTATTGCCGCAATATCAGTCATACTGGTGTTTGCACAGACCCTATTTTTCACCTGGGGGCAAATATCAACAAGCAGCGTTAACCTGTTCATAGGCTACCTTGCCCAATTTCCCGACGGTATAAATACTATGGCAAAAGACTATCTCCAACAGGGTAATTATAGCGAATTTATTAAGTTAATACCCGATTTGTCATACAATATACTATTATTCTATTTGGAACTTCTAGGATTCTTCTTATTACTCCTTGTAACAAGTATCCCATTTTCAAAGAAAGGCGGAAGATGGCTTACTTTAGCGTTCGTATCTCCATTAGTTACCGCAACATTGTTTTCCTTCTCATCAGACGTAGGTGCTAATCACGTTATAATTATTTTTTCAGTTATTCTTTTAAACATAATAATTGCAAACATGCTTACTAAGTTGTCTGTTTCTAAAAATATTATGGTACCCGTTTTTATATTGGGGCTTGCAGAAGTCTTATTTTACACATCCTCAGTTTTATTTAAATTTGAGATGCTATTTGTCCCTGCAAACATTTTTGCCCTTATAATAGCAGTTATAGTTTTTATCACGGTAATCATAGTAAAACGAAAATTTGATATTGTCAGAGCCATATCAATATCCGTTGCTGTTATACTTATTGTAGCGATTACTTCTTCTGGAATTTTAGACGGATTGGTGCTCTATAACATGGATAAACCATCCACACCGGGAAGGCTATACAGTATGAATAATCCCGTAATAAATTGGGTCGAAGACAATACGGATAGAAAAGCTGTTTTTCTAATTAATCCGGATTTTCTACATCTGGTGTTGATAGCCGGAAGAAGTGTATATTTGGGCGGTGCTTATTTTGTCAGCACTGCAGGATATGATTGGGATAAAAGAATGCGGATTGTAAAAAATATATATGGTGCTTCAGATGCCAATACTCTTAGAGAGTTAATTGAAGAGAATGAAATAGACTATATTGTAATTGACGATTCAAACAGACATACAGAGGATTATACATTGAATGAAGATCTTATCAAAAGTACATTCGAGCCTGTATTCAATGATCCTGTTAGTAATACTCAGATCTATAAAGTTAAGTAATAAAATAATTTATTTACAATCAAGTAAGTGTGAATGTATTCTCTTTCCCTATAAATTCGATAGCTGGAGAATCTACAATGTTTTTTATATTGCTTATTTTTAAGTCGTCTATTTTGTCTAGATAAACTTTAACCCTATTACCATCTATAGATATACAATTTATACCTAATTCAGGCATCTTTTTAGACAATTTATTTGCTATAGACTCAAGCTCTTCTCTGGAATATCTTACTGGCTTTTGAGATTAATTTGGGCTTGGTGGAATATTATTAGGAGTAACATCAACACTTGATGAATTTGAATTTCGGGAAAAATTATTACTCGGTGTAACAGCAGCACTTGATGAAGTTGAATTTATACTTGGAGAAAAATTGTTACTGGAAATAACATTAACATTTAATGAAGTTGTATTTTGGAAAAAAACTTATTAGCAGCAATAACAACACATAATAAGAATAAAATACCACCTAAAACAAATATACTTTTCTTTATCAAGATAAAAACCTCCCTTACATTAATTTACCATTTGATAATGTCACATCAAATACTATAATTACTATTAAATTTTATTTACAGACCGTCCAATCATTCCGTGCACACACGCAAACAGAGCCTTATGCTGTATGCACAAGGCTCTGATATAAATCTGGCGACTACCTATTTTACCGAGACGTGTCCGTCTAAGTATCGTCGGCACTAAGAAGCTTAACTGCCGTGTTCGGG
>Ga0208695_1000806_pt1 | contig 30606 bp, 21 predicted proteins | sample AD_UKC111_MetaG_FD_184449 | JGI IMG/M metagenome (GOLD analysis project Ga0208695, IMG submission 184449) | Active sludge microbial communities of municipal wastewater-treating anaerobic digesters from Hong Kong - AD_UKC111_MetaG (SPAdes)... | ecosystem: Engineered > Bioreactor > Anaerobic >...
TGATCCCACTCTTCTAAAAATTGTACTATTTGCTCACATACCTTCTCCCGAATTCCCTTAATCAATTTCGCCTCAAACTGATTGAAATTGTGATACTCATTCTCTAAATTAATCTTGAAATTAATCTCTTTCATGGCTTCTTTCCTTTTCTAGGTTTTTAAACAACATCTATCCACCTGTCGGGTAGACAGGTCAGACAGGAAGGTGAGCCATTTTTTTGTCTTTTGCCACACTTTTTGAGATGCTTCTGTTATTCAGATATCAAATGGTTTCACCCATAATAACCCTTAAAAAAATATTCGCGCTCTTTTAAAATATTTTGGCTATTACAATCATACTTTTTAACCACTTGTGTCTTTGGTCATAAACCAGTCCTCACTCTCTAAAAATAGTTTGAAAATAGACGAAGATTTACTAATATTTGCCATAAATTGCGAAGCTGATGTGGCACTAGTAAAAATTTTACCCTCATTCTACCAACAATTTTTAACTCAAAATAGTGGAAATAATATAACGTGAAAGTATTGACGCTTAATTCAGGTAGTTCGTCTGTCAAATATCAATTTATTGATACCAGCACTCGAACCGTACTTTGCAAAGGATTAGTTGACCGAATTGGCATAAGCGGCACTAGTCTTACTCATAAACGCCAGGATGGTCACCAGGTCGTTATCACTGATAACATTGTTGATCATCAAACGGCGATTAATTCTATTATGGACATTTTAATAGATCCTACCCACGGCGTAGCCCAGAGTCTTAAAGAAATTGAGGCGGTTGGTCATCGTTTAGTGCACGCCGGGGCTAGTTTTAAGCAGTCAGTTCTAATTAATGAGGCTGTGCGTGAAAAGTTGTACGAATGTATCGAATTCGCCCCTCTGCATAATCCACACAACATTAAAGGTATCGAGGCAAGTTTGAAAAAACTGCCGCACACTCCTAATGTAGGAGTCTTTGATACTACCTTCCATATCAATATGCCAGACTATGCTTATCTGTACGCCATTCCTTATAGCTACAATGAAAAATATGGGATGCGACGCTATGGATTTCACGGAACATCGCATTATTACGTTGCTAACCGAGCGGCTGAAATCATTGGAAAACCTATTGAACAATTAAATATAATCACCTGCCACCTGGGCAACGGTTGTAGCATTGCGGCGGTCAGAGGCGGTATTTCGGTTGATACTTCGATGGGCTTTACTCCGCTGGAAGGTTTAGTAATGGGTACACGTTGTGGTGATATAGATCCTGGATTGATCTTGACTATTATCGATCGTGAAAATTTTTCTATAGAAGAGGCTAATACTTTTTTCAATAAACAGTGTGGTATGAAAGGACTTTCCGGGCTTTCCAGTGATATGCGTGAAATAGAAAATGCGGCGGCCGCCGGGCATCAACGCGCTCGCCAGGCGCTGGATATTTTTTGTTACCGCGTCAAAAAGTATATCTCCGCTTATATCGGGGTTCTTAATGGTGCTGATTTGATCGTTTTCACCGGCGGCATAGGTGAAAATTCTGCCCTTGTACGAGAAAAATCTCTATCTAACCTTGAAAACCTGGGCATCTTGGTTGATCCGGAACGCAATAAGATTGCCCATGGCGTCGAAGGTATTATCAGCAGTGCAGAATCAAAAATTAATGTCCTGGCAGTCCCGACTAATGAGGAGTTAGTGATTGCTTTAGAGACTGAAAAAGTCATAATCACCAGTCAATGAAGCCAATTTTTCCACTTTTTTTACATTAAATGCCGAAAAAAATGCTTTTAGACGGAAGATTTTCTTGACATTTTACTTTTTGTCCCTTAACATTTACCCATAAATGTTGTAAACAAACTTTAGGAGGAAATTACTATGGCAGAAAAAGTCATGAAATGTGGTGTGAAGAAGGAAAAGGGGTATCTGTATTACCTCGATAAGAACGGCGATATTGCTCGTTCCAAGATGGCTCGCGGCGGAAATAAAGGCGGCGGAGCTCAAGTTATTAAGAAATGCGGCATTAAAAGACAGGAAGGCTATCTCTATTTTATAGATAAAGATGGCGATGTCTCACGCGCCAAAATGGCTCGGGGCAGAAAGTAATTAAGCCGTAATTCTGTTGTTATTCGTTACTAAAAGACTCCGTTTCAACGGAGTCTTTTGTTTTATATAAAATGGAATTATTTTAAAGCAAGTTTTTTAGAACACTATGAGTGAAAATAAACTGACGCGCAAAGATTGGAATTTGCTGGCGATATGTGGGGCATTGCTCCTGATTTCAATTATTTATCTCAGCCGCAATTATCGCAAAGCTTTTCCGGCTTATGACCTTCAATTTGATATAACACGGATTGAGTCGCGTGATTTAGCTGAAAATTTCCTTAGACGCCAAAATATTAATTTGAGTGACTATCGCTATGCTGTGGTTTTCGATTATGATGAACTGCCAAAGACTTTTATCGAAAAGGAAGTAGGCTTTGAAGAAGCCACGCACCTACTATGTCAGGACTTCCCCATCTGGCACTGGTCAAATCGCTGGTTTAAGCCCCTTTCACCGGAAGAAATCAAGGTCAATCTCGCGTTGAACGGCAGGATAACTTACTTTGAGCATTTTTTGCCGGAAGAAGCGGCGGCAGAGCGCATTTCAGTTGAAGCGGCACGCCTGATTTGCCAGGATTTCCTAATGACAACCATGCAAATGAACCCGGCCGAGTGGGAGTTCATTGAGGATAAAACCGACATCAAGCCTAATCGCGTCGATCATTTTTTTACTTACCAAAAGAAGGGGGTTGAAATTTCCAATGCGACTTACCGGCTTGAGATCGGCATAGTGGGAGGCAAGGTCGGCAAGTATCGTGAATACTGGAAGTTACCCGAACAATGGTTGAGCAATTATAAACACCTGCGTTCGCTGAACTCGACTACGGCTTTAGCCGCGGACGTTTTTTTCGGATTAATTCTAATAGCGGCATTGGTTGTATTTATAATTCAACTTAGCCGGCAAAATGTTCACCTCAAGACAGCGCTCGGGTTTGGCTTGATTACTTTTATACTACAATTTGCTGGTAACATCAACGAATTGCCGATCACAATTTATGCCTTCGATACCAACCAGTCACTCGGGAATTATTATGGAAATTATTTCATTCAGACTTTTGTAATCGCCCTGCTTTATGCCCTCCTGGTGGCAGTAATCACTGGAGCCGGTGAAGTGCTTTATCGTCGTGCTTATCCCCAACATCTTTCTATGAGTAAGCTATTTAGTCCAACCGGTTTGCGCACCAAATCATTTTTAATCAATTCAACTCTGGGGATGATCCTGGCGGTTGTTTTCATTGCTTTTCAAACGGCTTTCTATCTCATTGCCAATCGTTTCGGGGCTTGGGCGCCAGTCGAGGTGAATTATTCCAATGCTATTAATACCTATTTCCCATGGATTTTTGTCCTGCTGATCGGATTTATTCCCGCCGTAACGGAGGAATTTTCCTTTCGTCTTTTTGCTATACCGTTTTTCGCGAAAATTTTTCGCTCTAAGCCGCTGGCGATTCTGATCCCGGCGCTCATTTGGGGATTTGCTCATGCCAATTATCCCAACCAACCATTCTGGATTCGAGGAGCCGAGGTTAGCCTTTTTGGCATTTTTGTGGGTGTTTTATTTTGGCGATATGGAATTTTGACCGTTCTGGTTTGGCATTATACGGTTGATGCCATTTACACCGCTGTATTTTTAGTTAAAACTGGCCAGCCGTATCTGATCGTAACCGCTATTTTAGCGGCTGGCGTGATAGCTCTACCTATTATTTATAACATTGTTTGCTACCGGCGCAATCGTAGTTTCGCTGATTCGTCCGGCTTGCTTAACGGTGAAGCGGTGTTTATTATCAAGCCAGAAAAAACCATTACTAATGAAGTCCCCGAAATTTCGGAAGTGAAAGAGTACCAGAGCTACTCTCCGCGTAAAATCCGCAACGGTTTAATAATAAGCGCTTTATTTTTACTAATTCTATTAATACCCGTTCATCGAGTTGGTGATTTTTATCGCTTTCCGATACCGAAAAATGAAATTAGACAAACTGCTCAGGAATTTCTGGCGGAAAAAGAGGTTGTGCCGAGCAATTTTAGAATTGCTATCGGGCTGGATAATAATTATGATCCATTGATGGGTCAGTATGTAATCCAGCATTCTTCCTTGAACCAGCTCAATTTTATAATGCTTCAATATTTACCCGATCTAATTACTTGGCAAGTGCGTTTTTTCCAGCCCAACCAACGAGAGGAAAATCGCATTTACGTTCACCCAATGAAAAATACGGTGGCGGCATTCAGCCATATCTTGGATGAGACTGCCCCCGGAGCGAGATTGTCAAAAGCTAGTGCCCAGCGCAAAGCTGAGGAATTTTTAACCTTCAAAAAATACGACCTGAGTAATTTTTCACTAATTGAATCGAATTCGGATGTTTTGCCCAACCGCACCGATTATCATTTTATCTGGGAGAGTCGGGATGAACATCCAGCGAGTGTCGCTGACGCCCGTTTACGACTTACGGTAACCCTCAAAGGTGACGAAATTGCGGCTTTCGCCACCGATTATAAAATTCCCGAGGATTGGCTTTTGGCTCAAACGCGCCAAACGACTTTTCAATCCATAATGACCGGTGTGCAAATTGCTCTGATTATCCTAATACTTTATAGAATTATCAAGATCCTATTAAAAAGGCCTAAAATGGTTTTCAGCGGCTGGCAGACCGCTATTCGGGTGGTGCTCTATCTTGCAGGCTTGACAATTATCGTTAGCGGGTTAAATTACTCGGCGGCTTTGCTAAATTACGACACCAGCTGGACGCTGACTAACTGGAATTTTCTGTGGATTTTATCAGTTTTGTTGAAAGCAATCGGGGTTGGTTTATTGACCGTTTTCATTTTTTTAACTGTTGGGTTTTTATACCCGGATGATATTCAAACTTTATCGAAAGCGCATCGGCCGCGATACACGCGCGACGCTCTGATTGCATCCATTTTGATCATTTGTGGACTTTTAGCCTGTAATCGCTTATCAAACTACATTATCTCAATGATAAAGCCTGAGCTTCTCGCCAATCATCAAATTACATCCGGTCTGGAAGATTCGCTCTTCCCATTTTTCGGTGCTTTACAGAGAATAATAATCATGTCACTCCTGTCGGTTGCCACCATCGCCTTTATCGGGTTCATATTACAAAACCTAAAAGGCCAGAACTTCCGGAAAGTAATGACTCTTATTATGCTGACTGCTGTTTTTCTACCAGATAATTACCTGACACTTTCCGGTTATCTTGTGGTTTACCTACAATTCATTTTGCCGATCCTATGGCTATATTTTTGCCTGAAGTATTTCGTCGGTGCCAATCCATTGGCATATCTCTACGCGGCGGTTGGTTATTTTATGATTAATCAAATTTTCAGCCTATTAAGGGCAGGTTCACCTCAAGGTCGTCTGGCGGCTATTTTGTTAATCCTGCTGGGATTGATTTTGAGTTCGTGGCTAATTATCGAAAAACAGAATGTAAATTCTAAATCAACGATATCGAATTGAACTTTATGGAAACAAAATGAGTATGAGGATATAAAATGGAAAACACCTCTGGAATTGACATAGGTTATCAATTCTCCGATAAATTAACTGATGACCAGACTTTGGCGACTGAGATTAGCAATGCCTCGCCAGCGGTTCAGCATTTTATCGCCGATTTGTGTGATAAAATTGATAATCTGTCCAAAATCGGTGCGGCACTATCCGCCGAGCATAATCTCCCGGTTCTGCTCCAGATGATTCTGGAAGAGGCGCGCCGCTTTACCAATGCCGACGGTGGCACGCTTTATCTGATGAGTGATGATCGCAAATGGCTCAATTTCGCGATTGTGCAGACCGGCTCGCTTAACATCAAGATGGGCGGCACTTCCGGCAACCCGATCAACTGGAAGCCAGTTCCTCTATATCTGCCGGATGGTAAACCCAACCACGCTATGGTTTCGGCGTATGTTGCACTAACCGGAGAAATTATCAATATCCCGGACGTTTACAACGTTAAGGGTTTTGACTTTACCGGGACACGCGCCTTTGATAAGAATACCGGGTACCGCTCCAAGTCAATGCTGGTTGTCCCTTTACGCAACTACGAAGATGAAATCATCGGCGTTCTGCAAATCCTCAATGCTCAAGACCGCCGCACTGGCGAAGTTTGCCCCTTCTCATCTACCGATCAGAAGCTGATAATTTCGCTGGCTTCACAAGCCGCGATAGCCATTACTAATGCCCGCCTAATCCATGACCTTGAAAATTTATTTGAATCTTTCATCCAAGTCATTGCCTCTGCTATTGACGAAAAATCACCCTACACCGGCGGTCATATCGAACGTGTTGCCCAATTGACCATGCTTATAGCTCACAAAGTCAACGATGTTAATTACGGAAAATATGCCGATTTCTTTATGAATGAGGATAATTTAAAGGAATTGCGCATAGCGGCTTGGATGCACGACATCGGAAAAATTACAACCCCCGAATATATTGTTGATAAAGCAACTAAATTGGAAACTATTTACGATCGCGTGAACACCATCCAAGCCCGTTTCGAAATCCTAAAACGCGATATCAAAATCGAATTGCTCGAAAAATATCACTCTTCCAACAGCGAAGCAACTGAGCATAATAATAGCTTCTTGGCCGAATATGCTAAAAATATCCAGAATCTAAATGAGCATTTCGATTTTATCTGCACTGCTAATATCGGCAGTGAATATATGGCTCCCGAAAAACAAGAACACATTCGGCAAATTGGTAAATACGAATTCGAGTTAAATGGCAAAAAGCAACCGATTTTAACCGCCGATGAAATCGAAAATCTCTGCATTCCGCGTGGAACTTTGAACGATGCCGAACGCCAAATTATTAATAATCATGTCAATGTTACGATCAAAATGTTGGAAAAATTGCCCTACCCGAAAAAACTATGCCGCGTGCCGGAAATCGCTGGTAGTCACCATGAAAAACTAGACGGCTCCGGTTATCCCAATCATATCAAAGATGAGCGGCTTTCCGTGCAAGCCAAAATTTTAGCACTGGCTGATATTTTTGAGGCGTTAACTGCCCGTGACCGACCATATAAAAAAGGCAAAACTCTATCTGAAGCGATGAAAATAATGAATTTTATGGCTTGCGATCGCCACATTGATCCGGAACTATTTCAGGTTTTCGTCAAGGAAAAAATATATCTCGACTATGCAAGAAAATTTATGGATCCTTCACAAATTGATGAGGTAAACCTCGATTTTTCAGTAATGAAATAAAATCAGGATTTTCACTTTTGAGTTATCCTTTAAAACGCAATCAGATGCTGGAATTGACTATCGAAGACCTGGCTTTCGGCGGTCAGGGGATTGCTCGGCTGAATGACTTTGTCATCTTTTTCCCACGCAGTGGCACGCCAGGTCAACGGGTGACGGCGCGTATCAAACGGGTCAAGGAAAATTATGCCGAAGCCCAGATCGAATCGGTTCTGGAAAAAAGCCCCTTAGAAATAACAGCGCCCTGCCCGTATTTTAATTACTGTGGCGGATGTCGTTTTCAGAATTTGCCTTATGAACAGCAGATCAAATTCCTGGAACGTCAGGTTATTGAACTTTATTGCCATCTCGGCGGCTATCAGGATGTCCGGATTGATCCGATTATTCCGGCTGTAGAAATTTTTCGCTATCGCAATAAAATGGAATTTGCTTTTTCTGACCGGCGCTGGTTAGTCGAGAACGATGACTTGAGTCGGCCAATTGATTTTGCTATCGGTCTTCGCACCCCGGATAATTATTACAAAGCCGTTGATATTGACGATTGTCTAATTGCACCACCGGAAACAACCGAGATTATTCGACTGGTTCGCGAGTATGTTCGCTACCATAATTTAACGCCATATAATCACCGACGTCACACCGGCTACTTGCGACATTTAGTATTGCGTAAAGGCATTTTCACTGATCAAATTATGGTAAATCTGGTAACTTTTGCCGATACGCCGGAAGTTCTTGAGCCGCTTGCGCATAATCTAACTCAAAATCTGAAAAACATCACCTCGGTAGTTAATACTGTTACCGATAATGTTTGTGGTACGACCACCGGTAAAGTTATTCGTCTTCTGACCGGTCAGGCATTCATCACCGACCGAATTGGTAACTTGACTTTTAAAATTTCTCCGGCTTCCTTCTTTCAAACAAATACCCGAATGGCAATCAAACTTTATGAGATTATTAAGCAATTTACTCAACCGGAGCCTCACCATGTAATCTGGGATTTATTTTGTGGCACAGGTAGCATCGCTCTTTTTTTAGCACGCGATTGCCGCCAGGTGATCGGTTTCGAGGTTGTGGCGGACGCAGTTGCCGACGCTCGTGAAAATGCCCAACTCAATGTAATTGAAAATGCTTTATTCATTTGTGCCGATCTCGAAAAAGACGTCCTCGCTATGCCCGATTCAGTAAAAGATTTACCGAGACCAGACATCATTATCGTTGATCCACCCCGAACTGGATTAACGCCCCAACTCATCGCAACAATGCGTCAACTCCTGCCGAACAGAATAATATACGTTTCCTGTAATCCAGCTACGCAAGTTCGTGATTTAAAAAAGCTAACGGCTGATAATATGTATCAAATTATTAAAGTTCAACCAATAGATTTATTTCCGCATACCCCGCATATCGAAACTGTAACTTTATTAGAGCGATACGACTTTTGTGGTTACACCGTTGCGACAGAAAGTAATCCATAAAGTTTTGATTCACTTGAAAAATGGAAAAATGTTTGGATTGAAATAAGAGACCAAAGCAAGGCAAGCGAGATGAATTCAATTTGTTCTCGGCATAGCGCCACAAAGAAAGTGGAAATTCTTCGTGAAACCCTTAGAGAATTAGGTTCCTATTCGTAAAATTATTCCTCGTCATGTAAGGCTATATCGTTGGAACGATAAGAAATCCTCCTCTAAAGATAATGAATTTCTCTAATCCAAAGCTCTCCCGAATACCCGTTTGCCCGATTAGTAGGTAAGCTTCATGATACTAAATTTCAATCATCAGGGCTTACTCCTTGTTTAAAAGGTATTTTACAACGGTTAAAATACCAGAGAAAACCCTTTGTTAAAAAGCGTTCAAAAAACTGTACTGAGTTAATCCTATTTATCTCTAAAAGGTAGATACCATGTATTGATACTATACCAGCGCTAAAGATTTTCAACTTGTCAAATTCATGTTTAATAATTAAAATAAACGGGAGTTAGTAAAATGATAGATCGCAATAACTTATAAATAATTTATTCTTTGAAGATTATTTGACAAACACATTTAGGCTTTTTCTCTATACATCAAAGGTGAAAATGATTCTTATATTTTTTGGTATCAGCGAGTGAGCATTAACACAAGATTAAAATTAGGAAAATCCCTAATATCAGAGCAGAAAGATTAACGATTTATGATATAGATAGCTGTAAATGAAAAAAATCCTGATACTATTTAGTAAAAATTGTTGGTTTAATTTTCCGAAATCTATAAAAGATTTTTTTTACTATTATAAAGATTTCAATGATTCAAACAAAATGCTCGATTTTCCAGCTTCGTTCAGATTTGAAATTACAAATAAATGTAATGCTGATTGTATTTTTTGTGCTCGTCAATATGATAATAGTAAAAAAAGCATTATGGATCTTGACTTATTTACTAATGGATTGAAACAATATTTTGATTTGGGGGGTAAAGAGATTTCATTGACTCCGACAATTGGGGAGCCGTTTTTAGATCCATTGCTTTTTGAACGAATTAGGATTATTAAAAACCTTAATTCAGAGGCGAAGATAAGTTTTAATACTAATGGCATATTACTTGGAAACGATGATAATATCAGCAAATTATTTGAATTAGGAGTAGATGGGATTGCAATAAGTACGGCTGGATTTGATTCAGAAATGTTTACCAGAATCTATCGAACAAATGGCTATCTTAAAATAATGAACAGTCTTAAAATATTGTTAATTGAAAACAAGAAGAGAGGGAATCCGATTAATATATCCATAGAACTCCGACCTGATGTGAATATTTTTCAGGTCTTTAAAAGTGCCGATTTTAAGAATTATATCACGCCCTATTTGAGTTTGAAAAAAATAAATTGGACATACCATTATGACAATTGGGGCGGGTCCGTTAAACAAAGTAACTTATCGGGTAATATGCGATTAGCTAAAGAACCAAAACGGAAATTAAAAACGTGTAGAATGCTCAATCACTTAGTACTAAAATTAAATGGTGACATCCAGGTTTGCGGTTGTCAGATAAATCCTGAAAAACCTGACGAATTATCTGTGGGTAATATCAAACAGCAATCTTTAAAAGAAATCTGGACAGGCGCCGAGATCAATAAAATTAGGATGTCATTTAAAACTGGACATCCGCCATCGGTTTGTGAAAAATGCCTTGGGTATCGTCCATAAAATGATTTGATAAATGGTTAAAATGATTCTTTAAATAGGGTTTATAAAAGATTCTGGATTATACAAAGGTTTTAAAAGGATTCAATGCATAATATCCAGAATCATTAATCACTTAAAATTACTTGTAAATGCTGAATTAGCAATAAAAAAATTCTAATTACCCAATCTTACTGCCTTTTTTGGGATAATTACAATTCTCCGCCCGGTTAAAGTAATAAAAGTACTAATGGATTAGGTCTCAGTCTATGTCTTATCCTTCTTTTAGCCAAAATGAGGACTAAGTTTGAGGGGCAAAATTTGAATATGTAGGGCGATTTGCTAAATCGTCACATTGGCATTGGTTGAATTGCAAACTCGATCTATATTATTTTTTTACTCAGTCTTAGCCTTTTTTCTAATGACCAATGACTTATCTCAGTCTCTTTTCTCAACCTTAACCTTTTTACTTGTATCAACGCCGGTGTGTCGAGACCAGGCGAGATTAGGTGAAGTCATCGATTCTAATGTTCATTTATTCCATTTTGTAGTATTGTTCAACCCCTACTGGGTTGCGTGGTGTTTCGTGTTTTTATGACTCAGGATATAATCCTGAGTTATTCAGGTTCAACTCCTGACGGAGTTGGAGAGGATTCAGGGTCAGGTTTTTAGGCTCAGGATATAATCCTGAGTTTCCATAATCCCGAAGAATAGATCTAGGTTTGTTTGCATATTCCTGTTCATGTAGCAATTTCACTAACTCTTCCTGAAGTTGTATAGTTTCAAGACATGGTATCCGTCTTTCGGATAAAAAAAACATTCAGAAGGTTTTATATATTGATGGACGCTGTGGGATTCCCCGCCTGACCGATTGACATCAGTCAGTCGGGCAGGCCCACCTCTAGGAGAGTTGGGCAGGGAACCTACGACCCCCGTCCCGCCATTGCGGGAGCGATGCTCTGACCAGCTGAGCCAAACGTTCAGTCTGACTAATATTTTCCCTAGGATTTGTGGACGCTGTGGGATTCGAACCTACGACCCCCGTCCCGCCATTGCGGGAGCGATGCTCTGACCAGCTGAGCCAAACGTTCAGTCTGACTAATATTTTTTCCTAGGATTTGTGGACGCTGTGGGATTCCCCGCCTGACCGAACTCAATCGGGCAGGGAACCTACGACCCCGTCCCGTCACTGCGGGAGCGATGCTCTGACCAGCTGAATTAAACATTCAGCTCTGCTAATTTTCCCTTGGATTGGTGGACGCTGTGGGATTCCCTGCCTGACCGATTGACATCAGTCAGTCGGGCAGGCCCGCCTCTGAGAGAGTTGGGCAGGGAACCTACGACCCCGTCCCGTCACTGCGGGAGCGATGCTCTGACCAGCTGAGCCAAACGTTCAGCCTGACTAATATTTTCCCTAGGATTTGTGGACGCTGTGGGATTCGAACCTACGACCCCCGCCTTGTAAGGGCGATGCTCTGACCAGCTGAGCTAAGCGTCCGTTTTACCTAAGAGCGGGCAAATTTACGCAATAAAATTTAAACCGACATTTATTTTCTAATGGCAAGGTTGAGAACTTCTGACATTTCCTTTACAAAATCAAATCGCATCTCATTTTTTATCTGCTTTGGGATTTCGATTAAGTCCTTGCGATTCTGGGCTGGTAAAATTACCCGGCGCAATCCCGCCCGGTGAGCGGCAAGAACTTTCTCTTTCACGCCACCAATTGGCAGAACCGCCCCGCGTAAAGTAATTTCACCGGTCATAGCCAGATTGTCTTTGACCTTCCGCTTTTTTAACAACGAATAAACCGCTGTTAAAATCGTTACTCCGGCCGATGGGCCATCTTTCGGTATTGCGCCAGCCGGCACGTGAATATGGATATCGATTTTCGAGAAAGCTTCCTCATCGAGTCCCAATAAAGTCGCATTTGAGCGGATAAAGCTGAGTGCGGCTTCAGCCGATTCCTTCATTACATCACCAAGCTGACCGGTGAGATTCAACTTGCCGGTGCCTCGCATACTGGTGGCTTCTACAAAAAGAATATCGCCGCCAACCGAAGTCCAAGCCAACCCGATAGCAACGCCAGGCTTTGAGAGTCTTTCAGCTATATCTACAAAATAGCGCTGTGGACCAAGAAAATTTTCAACAGCTTTTTCATCAATTAGAAAGTTTTTTTTGCGTTTATTAACAGCGACTTCACGGGCGATTTTGCGACAAACGTTGGCAATTTCTCGTTCGAGATTACGAACTCCTGCTTCTCGGGTGTAGCTATTAATAATAAAACGTATTGCTTTATCAGTAAACTCAACTGTGACATTAGTTAAGCCATGTTCCTTAATCTGTTTTGGAATTAAAAAAGTCTTGGCAATGTTCAACTTCTCTTCTTCGATATAGCCGCTAAATTCCAGTATTTCCATTCGATCCCTTAAGGCTGGTAAAATAGTGTCCACCATATTGGCAGTGGCAATAAACATAGTTTTAGAGAGATCGTAGGTAACTTCGAGGTAATGATCACTGAAGGTCGAATTTTGCTCGGGATCAAGGACTTCCAGTAAAGCAGAACTCGGATCACCGCGGAAATCCGCACCGATTTTGTCAATCTCATCCAGCATAAAAATCGGATTGCTCGATTCCGCTTTACGGATGCTTTGCAAAATACGGCCGGGCAAAGCGCCGATATAGGTGCGCCGATGGCCGCGAATTTCAGCTTCATCCCGTACTCCTCCGAGCGAAATGCGAACGAATTTGCGACCCATAGCGCGGGCAATTGACTTCCCCATCGAGGTTTTGCCTACACCAGGAGGCCCAACAAAACAAAGGATTGGGCCTTTGATACTGGCGTTGGGATCCTGTTCTTGCTTCAATTTGCGGACTGCCAGATATTCGATAATTCGGTCCTTGATTTTTTCCAGACCATAGTGATCTTCGTCGAGTATTTTCTGCGCACTTTTAATATCTACATTATCCGTTGTATAAATGCCCCAGGGCAAATCTACCAACCAGTCCAGATAGGTACGCGAAACCGTGTATTCTGGAGAAGCCGGGGGAATTTTTCTAAGCCGGTCGAGCTCTTTCTCAGCAACTTTACGGGCTTCATCGCTCATTTTTGATAGGTTAATTTTTTCTTCTAATTCTTTTAGCTCTAAGGTGCCTTCGTCTTCGCCCAGCTCCTTGCGAATGGCTTTCAGCTGTTCCCGCAGAAAATATTCGCGCTGAGTTTTGGAAATTTCATCTTGAACCTCAGACTGAATTTGCTCCCCTAGCTGGATGCGCTGGATTTCTCGATTAAGAATTACGGTAGCTTTTTCCAGACGTTTACGGACGTCCAATTCTTCCAGAATTTCCTGTTTTTCACTAACCGGCACATTGAGCAAGTGAATTATTCGGTCAATTAGACGGCCGGGATGCTGAACTGAGGAAAATACCGAAGCCTGTTCTTCGCTCAAGTAAGGGGCGATTTTAATCAATTTTTGATATAGTTGACGGAGGTTAGCCAGCATCGCGTCTATTTCGATGCCTGGCTGATAAATTTCCTGTGCTTTGAGGATGGCTCCCTTAAAATAAGGCTCAACCTGAATAAATGATTGAATTTTGGCGCGTTCTAGCCCCTGAACAATTGCACTTTTACTGCCATCTGGCATATTGAATATTTTTAATACCTGGGCAATCGTTCCCCATTCATACAAATCATCTACCTCTGGATTTTCTAAAGTACCTTCTTTTTGGGCAACCACAACGATTCGTTTTTTAGTTTCGGGTAAATCCTCTATTAAACGCAATGAGCGTTCGCGCCCGATATAAATAGGGATGACTTGTTGAGGAAAAAGCACGGTGTTGCGCAGAGCCATTATCGGCAATATTTCCGGTACACCATGCCCCGTCTCATTTTTTTCATCTTTATTTTTTATTGTTTCAGCCATATTTAATACCTTTCAAATAAACACTTTATGTCATTATCCAATTCGGTCTATTTCACTTAGAACCACCATAACTCTAAAAGTTACAGCATAATCGCCTTCTTTGGAACGTCCGGCAATCGCTGGCCAGAGACCGGAAGGCAATTGCTGACCGATAAGCCAGTCCAACGCCTTTTTAAAGTTAGGATGAGAATGGTAATTTGGCAAAGGGGTCAGGGTTTCCAGAAACCGCAATGTGCCGCCGCGGAATAAGCCGTTTTCAGAATAATCAATATATAAATGGTTCCAGGCATCCGGCTCGGGGAAAAGCGTCGTGTGATTCTGCTGTAAATACACATTCAGCAAAAAATTTGCGGCACGCTGGCAAGTCTCGGTGTTACGTAAACGGGAATGAGCGCTGAAAGCCTGAGTAATTACCAGAGTAGTCCATATTCCACTGCGAGCAGTTTTCGCCGATTCGCCTGTGGCTAGCATAGTCGGCGAGAGCCAACCGCCATCTTCTCTTTGGCGCTTTGTCAGCCAGCGGAAACCCTTTTCGACAAATGGATTACCGGCTAAACCGTACCTAACCAATAACCAGAGAGTCAAGCCCTGATGATGTTGAAGTAAAGGAAATTTTCCATCCGGTTTCTGATACTTCAAAATAGCGATTAAGCCTCTCTGAATAGCTGGCATATCTTTGGTGCAACCGTAATCCAATAACTGCATCATATTCTGCAACTGTAACAGAAACTGCATTGATTTCTGTTGCTCTTCGATTTTGTAGTTTTTGTTCAGTTTCCAAAGACCGTCTTCCTGCTGAGTAGCCAGCAGGCGTTCCCGCGGTTTGAAGAATTGCAGTTCTCGTTTAAGTCGCTCGACCAATTCGTTATCATGAGATAGAAAACGCTCAGCGGTAAAATATCGGATTGGAAGGGGAGCTTGCTCCATAAGAATAGGAATAGGATCGATTTTTACTAATTTAGTTGGGTGTTTTTTCATATAGGATTCTAAGCCTTTATCATATTAAAAAGTGATCTTTAAGCGTTTGCTACGGATACATTTTGTATTAATTGTTGGATTTAATTGTTCGGGCAATTTCGCTAAAATCGCCCTTTTATAAATGGGTTCTGTATAACAGATGAGTCTTGTTCTCATTTTAAATATCGAAAAAACCAAAAAGCGCCTTAATATCCTCTTAATCGGCTTGAAATGCAAGTATTTTTTAGCGGATCAAAAGTCATAGTATCCAATTTATTAGTACTCTAAACTTTCCCTATGAGATATCTTGCTTATAATTTTATATTTGTCAAATTAATTTTCATTGAATTTATCTAAACATATAATCGGAATAATTGAATATGAAAAATCCTACTTATCATAGGTCATTTTCATTTAATCGGGTTAATATAGTTTAAACTTCTATAATTCAGTCGTCGTTAATTCGATCGAGAAAGTAGCAGTTTCTTCCGGGTTCAATCTGACATCGAACCACGGAATTATTACTGAACTTTGATAAATGCGCTCGAATCCGGCTTCCGAGAGCGAGACTGTTTCGATCGGGAAGCGCCAGAATTCGACCGCCTGGGGCGCAATTACTTCGGCTTGGAATTTATCCCATTCATTGACAACACCCAGAGACTTAATACCGGTTAAAATCCCGATCGAGTTCAGCGCCGGTTCGGCGGTTTTTTCACCGTCGGTGATGTAATAACGGTCGGGCGAATTGCCGCCCAGAAGAGCAAAGTTAAACTCCGGTCCGAAGCGGAAAACATTCTCACGTTCGCCGATATTGGTCAATATGTAGGTAACTTTCAGTGCCTCTTTTCCGAAAGTAATCGTCTTTTTTATCCTGAATCTTTGCCAATTTACCCAGCCGTCTTTGGAGAGAGTCAACGTCCGGGTTTTTTCATTGAGTTCCGGAGAGTAATGGCCGGTGATAAAATCGCTGTCTTCGTAATAATCGCCGTCACGGAAGCGCTCCAGCGAAACAGACGAGTGAATCACGTGATCCATAAGATTTTTTCGAGGGTATTTATCATACTTGAGGTACTTATCCAGTCCCTTTTCCTTGGAAAGTACCAGATCATGGATACTGCCGCTGGCATTGGAATTTTCTACTTTGTCGGCTAATGCCACTTTGCGGTGATAGGATTCGTGATAACGCTGAATATTATTCAAAAGATTGAAGGCTTTGTTTACCAGCGATAACTCCGTTATCATGCCGCCACGATGTGGTGCAATAGCAGTATGAAGGTTGCCGTATTTTATAATAATTTCATTTTCACCGTCGGTATCGAAATCAAACACCTCCGCTCGGAAGCCTTTTGCACCCGTGATTTTATCTAGCAGCCGTTCGCAGATTAGCAGTTCGGTATAAATTGCATGGCGCAGGTGCGGCAGATAAAGTCCGCCGAAAATACCATGCCAGTAGGCGCAGTTACAGGTACTACGCCAGAGATGCAGACGGGCTTGTCCCAGTTCAGCTTGCTGAGGCTTTGTTAGACTCGTCGGATCAATATCGGCAAAGCGTTCCGAAAGGTGCAACATTTTCTTCTGCATCCAGTTGCTTTCGTCGTATTTATAGAGAAAGTTGCGCCATATGCCACCTTTGATAAAAGGTCGGACTTCCTCAATACGCTTCTTGCTTTCGAATTCGTGGACTAAATCGGCAAATTTTTCGCCAGCCTCCCACGGCAGAGCCCACTCACTCATTTCAAAGTAGGAAGCCGTTGGTAGATAAATGCGGCCTTTGGGCGGATGATTTTCGTACCATTCGGCAAAGGTCAAAGTCTTGAGCCACTCACTATTTTTCAGCAAAGCCGCGAAAAAATTCCTCAGCCAGCCTTTGGTAAAAACCTGCTCGTGAGTTCCAGGCCAGACGCCGAATTTTTCGCCGTCATCCGCCATAACAATGACATTTTCACCGTCGTCGGTGGCGAATTTAGCCAGATGATCAATAGTTGCCTGCGGATCCTGGAATGGAATGGTATAGCGCAACCGCTGACTGATTGGGAAAATACCGAGGGTCTTGCCTTGTTCCTCAGTCAGAAAATGGCCAGTCAGTTCGCTTTCCTGTTTACCATTGCTTAAAAAATGATAATCGTCAACGGTGATGTATTTTATTCCAGCTTCGGCAATTGGTTTGGCGAGATGAGGTTCCCAGACTCGTTCCGTTAGCCACAGTCCTTTAGCCGTATAATTAAAACGCTGTTGAATATAATCATTCATCATTTTAATTTGACCGACTTTATCGGCGTCGGGAATCATAGCCAGCACCGGTTCGAAAAATCCACCGGAGATAATCTCGACGTTTCCGCGTTTAACCAAAGCGGCAATGCGATCGAGGTAATCCGGATGATGCGCCTCGATCCATTCCAAAAGACAACCGCTGAAGTGAAAGGTGATGTGGATCGAGCTGAATTCTTCGACGATTTCGATAAATGGCAAATAACTTTGCCGGTAGGCAGACTCCATCACGAAGTCAAAATTACCTACCGGCTGATGGTTATGAATGCCGAAGATAAAATTTACGGTTTTCAAATGTATGCTATTGAGACAGTTTTATTTTAAAAGGCCCATTTTTACAATTAATTCGGCCACCCGACAGCTGTAACCCCATTCGTTATCATACCAGGAAATGATTTTAGCGAAATTGCCGTCGAGGACTTTAGTCATACCGGCGTCGAAAATTGAAGAGTGGGGATTACCGACAATATCAATGCTAACGATAGGATCTTCAGTATATTCGAGAATGCCTTTCATTGGGCCTTCAGCGGCGGCTTTCATAACGGCGTTGATTTCTTCTTTGGTGGCTGGTTTTTCCAACTCGCAAGTCAAATCAACAACGGAACCATCGGGAGTCGGAACGCGCATAGCGAAGCCGTCCATCTTTTTGTCAAGAGCCGGAATAACGAGGCCGATAGCTTTGGCCGCGCCAGTTTTGGTCGGGATAATTGACACCGCTGCGGCGCGCGCCCGACGCAGGTCTTTATGCGGAAAATCAAGAATGACCTGATCATTCGTGTAAGAATGAATTGTATTCATTAAACCGCGCTTGATGCCGAAATTGTCATTCAGAACTTTAGCAACCGGGGCGAGGCAATTAGTCGTGCAAGAAGCATTCGAGACGAATATTGAATTTTTCGTCAGCATTTCGTCATTGACACCGGGGACGATAGTTACGTCCACATCTTCCTTGGAGTCAGCTGGAACAGTCAGGATCACTTTCTTGGCACCGGCCGTGATGTGTTTTTGCATGCCTTCACGATTGCGGAATTTGCCGGTGGCTTCGACGACAATTTCCACACCCAATTTGCCCCACGGCAATAAGGAGGGATCTTTTTGTGCGAAAACCTCAATCTTTTTTCCGTTAATAACTAAATAATTGCCGTCAACGCTGACGGTACCATCGAATTTGCCATGAACGCTGTCGTATTTTAGCAAATGGGCTAACGTCTTAGCGTCGGTCAAATCATTGATTGCGACGATATCAACCTGAGGATTCTTGTAGGAAGCCTTTAAGACGAGACGTCCGATGCGACCAAATCCGTTGATTGCGACTTTAATTGCCATAATTATACTCCTTTTGTTTTATTTTTCAATTTGTTCGGATGATTTTTAAAAATGATTATTAATTTTCAAAAAGCCGACCTGAAATTTAATTTTCCAGCAATTTACTTCCAAAAAAATTGTGGGAAATGGACTTTAATTCTTTAGAAATTCCGCCAATTCTCGGGAAATCACTAATACCCCAGCCTATTTTTCCATTTCCTCATCAATATTTTTTTGCCAATAACTTGTTTTCTGATTTATTACTTTTCAAAAAGCGCCCTATTTTCATTTTATAGAACTGTCAATCAAATCATTTAGCCGTCAAAATTTAAAAACAAGAGAAATGACCGAAAATTATGTCAATCCGATCTGGAAAACAGCTGATAAAATTCATTCAAAGTCAATGTTGGAATGCCCTCAGTTTCAGCCTGGCGGATTTGTTCCTGATTCGTATATCCCCAACCGGCTACAAACAGGCGAATTTTTAGGGGCTTGAGTTTGATTAAAGTATCAACCTGGTCGTCAATAAAGTAAAAACTATCTGGTGCTAATCTCGTTTTTTGTAAAAGATCGGCAATTATTTCTGGTTTACCTTTTTGGCTATTAGCCGCGAATAAATTTTTCCGTTGAAGAGGAATGCCGGCTGTGTCTAAAATTACCTGAACATATTCGAGTTTCTTGGTAGTAATTATGTATAAATGTTCCGGCGGTGAGAAATTTTTGAGGAAATCCGCCATTCCGTCATAGAACGGATTAAGAGCCAGCCAGCGCAGTGGTTCCTCGCGCAGAAAGCGAGCGCGTTCGAGGTAAAACTGCGTTCTAAATTTTTCTTTGACATCAATATTTTTTTCAATATAGTCATCGAGATCGTTCTGATTATGAATAGGAAAGTCATCCGCAATTGCTTTAAATATATAGACATAATCCTCACCGTGCCGAATAAAATTGCGTAAGCGGCGACTCTCTTGTTGGATTTCGCGCGGCAATTGACTTAGATCGTTGATCTTTTCCGAACGGCCGATGGCACTATGGAAAGCATTGTGTCCGACGACTAAACATTCCGCGATGCTATCAATGATGACACCGTCGAAATCCAGTGCGAGAATATCATAGAATGGATTAAAAAGAGATTTAGCGTTGGAAATTTGTGACATTTTTTAGTTACTTTGGTTCAATTATAATTTCATATTCTTTTTAGAAACCCAGGCTACTGCGGCGCCCACCGCGCTCTTCATATTTGATATCGCGGAGGGTTGGTGATTTAATATTGATTAGGAGAAGGTATTGTTTACCATAACCGGACGGTGTCCAGCTAAAAGCCAACTGCCAGCAGTGCAGATCACGAGTTACCGAGACGCTCTGACTGACGATTTTTTTATCTATTAGATTCATACTGTTTTGATAGACTACTTTCCATTTAGAGGTCAAATTCAGAGTGAGATTAGTAGTCATAAAGAGAGTTTCGGTGCGTTTATGTGGATTAGTCTGGCTCAAAGAGTAACGCAAATTGAAATTGGCGGTCCAGAGCTCACTTCCCAGCCTGGGCGCACTTTCTTGCAATTTATTGATGTCCGTTTCGCCGTAAGACGGCGTAATTATATTTATGTCATTTGTATCCGATGAAATGTCGGAAGTGGGTATTATCTCATGCCGAGGACTTCCAAAACGTTTACCGGAAAGTGAAAAGCCGGTCGAAGCGCTGACGCTTGTCAAACGCGGTATTGGGATGCCGTTCCAAGTTTTGTTCCATTCATTGACGCGACGGTTGTTTTGGTAAGCATAGAGGTCGTGAGTTGCGTTCAGGTTGAGAGCTATTTTCTTGGTAACCTGAGTTCGGAAGGAGCTCGAAATCACTGACCAGTTTAGACTATCGGCGGCAAAATTATAGCCGGTCGAAGCATTCAGAGTAAAAAGATCGAGCTTGCGAGTTTTTTCGCCTTGTCCCAGTTTAGCCTGAAAAAGATTACTGAGACTCATAGACATTGTGCGGGTTTCATAAGAAGACAAGGCGCCCAGCATAGTATTAGTCAGTGGGTCGAAAGTCCGGGCGGTGCCGGTTGTATCAATTCCGCCAATGATATAGCCCGGATCCCACCCAAAAATTTCTCGGCTGAAGTCAGGCCTAAATGTCATACTGACCGATGGTGTAACAACATGGCGAATAGCCTGCAAACCGGCAATCCTGACGGGAAACAGGCCATAAGCTTTGGTTTGGGCACTGATTGTGGCGCTACCGGTATGGCGGGCTTTAAACCCTTCTACGGTTTCGGTTTTTATTTCACCGTTTTCCAGATGAAAGCGATGGGCTTCATCATAAAGTGGCATATCGTACTTGAAAACCCAACCTTCATCGAGGTTGACCGTTTGATTGGTAGTTAAAAAGCCGAAAATTTTCTGGGAACTGGTGAATGAGAAGTTATATGTCACGGCATTTTTTTCAATGTTCTGCTCCTGCCATTCCAGTGAATCAGTAGCAGGATTATAAATGCTCTGGTAAAAAATATTCTGGTTATTTTTTAGATAGGAGCTGGCGCTGAAGTAAATATTATTATACCATTTAGATCGAGAAACATCCTGATGCGGTTTGAGGGGAATCAAAGGCTTACTGCTTCGAGTGAAAGAAATATTCGGCAATGAACGACTAATGTGCGCAATGGTCAAGTTGGAATCGGTCGGTTCGATTTGACTGAGAGCATTGGCTTGCAGGTTAGTGGTTTGATTAAAATTAACTGACAATGAATATGGTTTCCCCGTCCATGATTTGGAGAGTGTGGCATTGCTAATCAATTGCTGGTCGAGGCGGTCTTCCAGATCATAACTGTATTTTTTATATAGACTTTCATTGCTGACAAATTTGCCGTTGACTGTTAGGCGAGTGGTTGGGTCTATCGTCTGATTATGAGTAATGTTGAAAGTCCATTGCTTTTCGGGATAGTTGCTGAAAAAGTCATTGGTATATTTACCGCTGATGGTGCCATTCAGTTTATAACGCCAGGCATAGCGTAGGCGATAGTCGAGAATAACGCCTTGTTTATCGTAAAAATCACCAGTCAGACGGAAATCGTAATAATCGTTCGGCGCCCAAAAATAGCCCAGTCCTCTGATGAATCCACCGCCAATTCGGCTTTCGCCATAGGAAGGCATAATCCAGCCAGAATGACGCTTGCCGCTCTGATCCGGAATGATAATAAACGGCAATCCCAAAAGCGGTATATCATGAATATAAAAAATTACCGGCCGAGCGATCACTTTATCTTTAAAGATAATTTTTAGTTGTTTACTACGGAAATAATAATGTGGCTTATCCGGAATATCACAAGTCGTGTAAACGCAATCATTGACGTAAAAGACTTTTTTATCTACTTTACTGATTTTATCGCCATAATAATAACCGTCCTGTTCCTTGGTTTTGCCACTAACGATGCGACCGCGCTGAGTTTTTAAATTATAAACCATACTTTCGCCGACAAATGGTTCTCGCCCGCGCTGGTTTAGGACCGGCAAATCAACGCTGGTGGAATCGTAAGGCGGGGGACTAAGTGGATATGCATACAATAAATTTTCATTCCAATTGATATTAATCTTGCCGGCGGTCAATTCGATATCGGCATACTGAATTCTGGCGTTTAGATAAAGATCGGTCAGTTTGCGATCAACAAAATAGTCTATCCGCTCGGCGCTATAGATAACGGTGGTATCCAAGTCGGTGTTGGTTTCGTGCGGAATAAAGCGTCCCTGCGTGCCGCCGACAACGGTGATTGTATTGATTTTCCGGTCAATGAATTTTAACCGGATTGTGTCGCCGCTGACTTCATTAATGCCCAGAATGATACTGTCCTCCAGCATGTTATACAGGCTGGTCGCCATAACGGCAACCACGATCGAATCGGCTTGATCGTCTCGAAAATAAATTTCCATGAACTTGCCAGTGATTTCGTCATAAGTTTTAATAGAATCGCCATGAGCGAGACTATCGGACTCGGCTGGCAAATAAGCCTTGCCCACGGTATTGGCATGTGCATCTTCGTCAATATACAACGCTGAAATTTTTTCATTCTCAAAGTGTAAGCGCATAACTTTGCCGGTCAATTCCTGGCCGTCGCTCAACACCCGTGGATTATCGGTCAAAGTGGCGACTTCCAGCGAATCAATATAGGTCAAAGTTTTAGAATAAGCGGTAAAGTCCTGGCTCTGAATGCGCACGTTGCCAATTGCCTGAAAATTACCTTCTTTTTCAACGAGGCGAATGGTATCGGCGTAAATCCGAAACGATTCGACACCAGCAGTATCAAAACGGGTTAGCATCGGTCGGCTCAAGGCAAAAATATCGCCGGTCGCATTGAAATAAATCAGGCTATCGGAAGCCATTTCTAGGTGTCGCTTGACATCGTATAAAACAGCCTGCCCGATGGCGACTGATTTCTTTTCGTTAGAATAATAGTGAATCAGGTTAGCACGAACGCTCCGACTGCTGTCCTTGAGTAGAACCTTCCCCTCGGCATGAGCGATTTCGTCTTTGACTAAATATATCAAGCGACGGGCTGTTATTGACAAAGTGCTGTCATATAGAATCGGGTGGCCACGGGCGACGATCGAATCATTTTCGCTGAAATAAACCAGCGAATCAGCCTTCAGGACTTTATTATCACTGGTCGCGATGACGTTGCGATAGAAATCAGCGCGCTGATCCCTTTCGAACCAATAAGCCAGATCGCAAGCCAATTGCAATCCACCTTTCTGAAAAAGGACATTGCCGGTCAGTCTTTTAATCGGTGTATCAGCGCGATAAAACTGCTCGAGCCTGTCGGCGCGAATGAGACGCAGAGGCTCATATTTTTCGACGGCGGCGGCCGAATCAAAGAACACTAACCCAATCAGCATAATTAGCAAACTAATTATTACACCCAGTCGAGTAATTTTCAAGAGTGATTGCTGGAAATTAATCCTTACACTATTCCAATATCTACCATTTACCTGAAAACACATCAATATTAAATATAAAAATTCTTTTCCTTTGTTCTTAGGTTTAATTAGTTTTTACCTTGTTTTTATGCCTTTATAATTGAAAATTAAGCGTAAATGACGAGTAATTCCAGGAGAAATAATATGAAGCGTTCCACCCTTGTCCGGTTTGCTATTTTCTTTTCTTTGACCTTAGTGTTAATATTTTTCTCCGGGTGCGCGACTGAAGCGCAGAGACATTACGATCTCGGCAAATGGTATTACGAAAAAGGCTTGATCAATGAAGCCATTCTCGAATTCAAAGCCGCTACCCAGAAGGATCCCGATTTTTACCAAGCCCATCAGAGCCTGGCGATCGCCTACGCCAAAAAGGGCTGGTACGATTACGCTCTGAAAGAAGCCGAAATATCCTTCGATTTACATCCATCGGATGAAGCCTACAATCTTATCCAGATTATCCGACATAAGAAAATTCTCGAACCGGCTTTCGAGTCAGCCTTAACTGATACTCTTCAATAGTAGATTAAAACCACGACTATTTACTACCGGGCGAGGAGCAATTGCTTCCGGTCGTTAAATTTGCGTCATTTTGAAAGGGAGGATTTTTAAAATTTTATTTCGTATTCTTTGCGATCTTTGCGGTAATTTATACCGATGAAGCATATTCTATCCGTCAGTCGGCGTAGTGATATTCCAGCTTTTTATGGGGATTGGTTTCTACAAAAAGTCCGCGAAGGCAGTGTTACCTTGTCCAGCCCATTTTCCAACCGAATCCAGTCGGTTTCTCTATGCCCCGAAGATGTCAGTGCGATTGTATTCTGGTCGAAAAATTACCAGCCATTTTTGCCGATCCTTACGCAGATAAAGTCGCTTTATCACGGTCGGTTTCTGTTTCACTTGACGATGAATGGTTTCAGCGGTCCAGCAAAAATCCTGTTGGAACCCGGTGCGCCTGATACTGAAAAGGCTTTGAAAACAGCTCATTTATTGTGTGATGAATATAGCCCGGAAAAAATTTTATGGCGCTTCGATCCCATCATTTTTTCCAATCTAACACCGCCAGAAGAACGTCTTGAGGCTTTCAGTAAATTAGCCGAGCAGTTACGGGGGCTGACTCAGCGTTGTTACGTGAGTTTCGTTGATCTCTATGGCAAAGTCAAACGCCGTTTTAACGCCGTAGAAGCTTCCGGCAAAATCCAGTTTAATAAGCCGGAACTGCCTGAGCAAGTCGCCTTTCTCGAAAGTTTGAAACCAATTGCCACCACAGCCGGAATCCAGCTATTTACCTGTTGTGAAGATGCCGTTGGCGCGGCGGCCGATTTGCCGAAAGGCCATTGTATTGACGCCGAATTACTGAAGCGCATTTTTCCCGATGAGGAATTTCCTACTCAAGTGCGACCCACTCGACCGCAATGCGGTTGCTATATCAGTCGTGACATTGGAGCCTACCGCACCTGCCGTCACGCCTGCCTTTATTGCTATGCACAATGAGTGGAACAAATATCACTTTTCATTATTTAATGGGTAGTTTTTTGATTGATGAATGAATAGATATTTTTGGTAATTATGGGAAAATTTTTGAGATGATTATAGAAGAGAAAATGCCCATTAATTTCGAAAATATAGAAATTAAATGCGAATGTAATTGACAAAATAGAAAAATAACCTTATTTTTAATCTTGAATGAAAAATTAAAAAGTAGAAAATGAGTAAGACAACCAAAACCTCCAGCCGCGATTCCAGCCGAACCTTGAGTCGGTATCTGGAAGAAATCAGCCATTTTTCACCGTTGTCGCCTGAGAAGGAAATCGAGTTGGCGCGGCGGATCAAGAACGGTGATCGTCAAGCGGCTAAGGAATTGACTGAAGCCAATTTAAGATTTGTTGTCAGCGTAGCTAAGGACTACCAGGGGCAAGGATTACCTCTGATGGATTTAATTAACGAAGGCAATCTTGGCTTGTTAAAAGCCGTTGAGCGTTTCGATGAGACCCGCGGTTTCAAATTTATTTCCTATGCCGTTTGGTGGATCAGGCAATCAATTCTGCAAGCGCTTTCTGAACAATCGCGTTTAGTGCGGCTACCGATGAATCGAGTCGGCACTCTCACCAAAATTGCCCGGGAAGCCGAAGTGCTCGAGAAACAAAATGAACGCTCACCGCGCTATGATGAAATTGCCGCCGGTCTGGACGTTGATCGCGAAGTTGTGAACGACACCCTCCATATCGCGCGCCGTCACCGCTCCCTGGATGAACCTATGGGCGATTCTGATAGCAATAGTCTGATTGATGTACTGACGGATGAGAATGTTACCGATCCGGATTGGCAGTTGATGGTAGAATCGCTAAGCCACGATATCAATACCTCGTTAGCCGCCTTGAATAAACGTGAGCGAGAGGTGTTGAAAATGTATTTCGGAATTGGCAGTGAATATGCGCTGACTTTGAACGAAATTGGTGAACATTTTAATCTGACGCGTGAAAGAGTACGCCAGATTAAGGAGCGAGCTATTCGTCGGCTTAGACATAAATCGCATAGTTCGTTATTGAAAACACATCTGGGTTAATTCTGTTTTCAATATAAGATTAGAAAAACAGTTTCTGTTGGTGAGTAGAGGGGAAATTATTTATCCAGAAAGAAGCATAATAGGTTTAAGACTGGCAACTTGTGAACTTGCCGGATTGATACTATATTATTAAAAGTATGCTTGATTATTACTTAGTTAAAAATATAAATATATCTGACAGGAGGGAAGGAATCGAAAATGTTGATTGAAAGTCTATCGGGGGTGCGCGGTTATGATACGGACTTGACAAAGGAACTAATATCGTCGTATGCCGCCGCCCTAAAGGAATTGCTCGCCTGCCGAAGAGTCGTCCTTGGACGTGATACGCGCGCCAGCGGCGTTCGCATCCGGGAACAATTAACTGAGGCTCTGCGGCGCTATGGGGTTGCGGTAATTGACCTGGGAATTTGTCCTACACCGACGGTCGAAATGGCTGTAGTTCAACATCGAGCCGATGCCGGCGTCGTCATAACTGCCAGTCACAATCCTTTGCCCTGGAATGGATTGAAATTTCTGGGAGCCGATGGGCTTTTTCTTGATCCCGAGCAGATGCTCTGGATTAAACAAAACCGCCAAAGTCTTTTAGCGAAATACAGTGATGCCCATTTTAGTCCGGGCGATTTGATATTTTATGAGTGGGCAAATCGTGACCATATTAATGCTATCTTGAAATTACCGTATGTCGAGATAGAATCTATTCGTCGTCAACATTTTAAAGTTGCCGTGGATGCTGTCAACGGTGCGGGTTCCAAAATAATTCCAGAATTACTTAAAGAATTTGATTGTGAAGTAATTGCGATTCACTGCGATCCCTATCAGCCTTTTCCGCATCCGCCGGAACCCTTGCCGGAGAATCTGACCGATTTGTGCCAAGCGGTAAAGGACAACTCGGCTGATCTAGGCTTAGCAATTGATCCGGACGGTGACCGCTTAGCTATTGTCTCGGACAAAGGTGTGCCGATTTCCGAAGAATATACCTTGGTGCTCGCGACAAAACTGGTATTGTCAAAGACCGGCAAGAAGAACCAAAAGGTTGTCGCTAACCTTTCGACTACTCGAGCGTTGGAGGATCTTGCCGCTCAATATGATGCTGAGGTAATTCGTACTCCGGTCGGCGAAATCAACGTTGCCCGGCGTATGCAGATGGGAAAGGCTTTAATCGGCGGTGAAGGCAACGGCGGGGTAATTTTACCGGAAGCTCATCTGGGACGTGATTCGCTGGTAGGAACAGCTTTAGTTTTGCAATTGCTGGCGGATGAAAAGCGCTCACTTTCAGCGGTGATGCCGACTCTGCCGCAATATTTTATGGTAAAGCGTAAAATTCCTCGCGGAAAAGCCGATTTTAACGAAATTATGAATCATCTGATTCTGTCTGTTGACAATGCCGAAATTAACACAGAAGACGGTTTGAAATTTAGCTGGTCGGATCGCTGGGTGCATATCCGCACGTCCAATACCGAACCGATTATGCGGATTTACGCCGAAGCGCCAACCAGTCAGGCGGCTGATCAATTGGCTGATCGTTTCGTCACATTATTGCAGAAATTTATTTAAAGCTAATATATTTAAATTAATAAGGAAATTATCATGACTTATGCCTCGATAATTAATCCCGAAGAAGCGCGCCTCGCTATCGCGCATTTAATAGACCATACTTTGTTGAAACCGGAAGCGACGCCGAACGATATCGTTCGCCTTTGCGAAGAAGCTCTGAAATATCAGTTTGCAACCGTATGCGTCAACCCATCCTTCGTGGAATTGTGTGCCAATTGCCTCTATAATTCTAAAGTCGCTGTAGCGACCGTAATCGGCTTTCCGCTGGGTGCTAATACGATGGAAATCAAAGCCGCTGAAGTGGAGCAAGCGCTAAATCATGGCGCCACCGAGTTCGATATGGTCATCAATATCGGTCGCCTGAAAGCCAGTGATTTGGAATACGTCGAAGATGACATTCATGCCGTTGTGGACGCGGCTGATGGGAATTTGGTGAAAGTGATTATTGAAACCGCACTTCTAACTGACGAAGAAAAAAAACTGGCTTGTCATCTGGCGCTCAAAGCCGGTGCTCACTTTGTAAAAACTTCGACCGGTTTCAATAAATACGGGGCAACAGTCGAAGATGTGCGCCTGATACGAAGCATTGTCGGTAACCAGATGGGAGTCAAAGCGGCTGGCGGCATTCGCACTTACTCCGATGCTATATTGATGATCGAAGCGGGCGCCAACCGCATCGGAACCAGCGCCGGGGTACAGATAGTTCAGGAAAGTAAACAGTTTAAGAATCATTGAATCTTCGACGATGAGCATCAGATTATTTGAGTCGGTGCGGTAAGATTGGAATGAGAGCAGGGAGGGCTTTATAATGTTCCTAAATACAACGAAGCTCCCATTCTTTGAATAAAATTCTCTGTAATGAACATAGTAATTAATCCTTGGAAAAAACAGTTGAATTGCTGAAAATAGCGGCTATGAATTTACTGTAAAATGAAAGGTCTTTATAAATGAGTATCCCAGGACTGACGATTATCGGTGAATCAATTAACGATTCGGTGCCTTCGACTCACGATCTTTTTCAGGCGAACGACCTGGATGGTATTGTTGAACTGGCTCGTTTCCAGGCAGAAAAAGGAGCGGCTTATATTGACGTGAATGTCGGTCGGCGCTCGCCTGCTTTTATGGCGGAAGTCGTCCAAAAAATCCAACAGCACGTTTCCGTTCCTTTATCAATTGATACGCCGGATCCGGAAATCGCTCTCGCAGGTCTGGAAGCCTACAATCCTGAACTGGCTGGTAATCGTTTGCCGATCCTAAATTCAATTTCAGAAGCTCGTCTGGAAATTTTTGATTTATACTCCAAACAGCCCTTCATTCCTATTTTACTCATTACTGAAGGAAAAAATGAGTCGGGCGAAATCGTTATGAATAAAACACCCGAACAGAATTATGCCACGGCAAAATCTTTAGTAGAAATTGCCCGGGAAAGGATTCAGGGAGTAGCCAATAATCGCCTTATCCTCGATCCGGGCATTGCACCGATCGGCAGTGATATGGAGGGCAATTTCAAGAGACTGATGAAAGTAATGGAAATGATTCATCAGGATCCTGACCTGGCTGGTATTAATATGTCGGTTGGTTTGAGCAACTTTACCGTTATGTTGCCCTCAAAAAAGTCCGACGGCTCGCCGGTGAAAAGTCCGCTGGAAAGCGCTTTTTTGACACTGGCGATGCCGCTGGGTTTGAATTTTATCGTCGGTTCGGTAAAACGTAAATACGAGATTCTTCCGGATGACCATCCGGCGGTACAATGTTTGAAAAATATTCTGGTATCCGACGGATTAAATGCCGTCTTGCAAATTATGAACTTTATAGCCTGATTCTTAATAACCGTTAAGTCGAATTTTCAAAAAGGGAAAATATGGATTTAGTAACTTTCGATAAACCGCCAATATCTGCTCGCGAGCGCAAGTTATCACGCTTCATGCTCTTTTTTGAAGACCTTATAAAAGTCCCCGTATTTCATTGTCAGCATTGCGGCGAATGTCTGCTTTCGTCAACTGGGTTTGTCTGTTCTCAACGCTGTCCCAAGCGACTGCGCAATGGTCCGTGCGGCGGCACGCGAGATGACGGCCACTGTGAGGTTTTTCCCGAACGCAAATGTATCTGGTATCGGATATACCGACGATCAAAGTTATTAGGGCGCATCAAACTTTTGTATAAAATTAATCGAATTCACAACTGGAATCTGGAACATACTTCCGCCTGGCTGAATGTATTTAGAAAACGCATCGAAGGCTTGGTTCTATTTGTTCCTAAGAATTTAGATATAGAGAATATTAATGACACTCAGAGAAAAAATTAATTCCGGAAAATTTATCGTGTGTGGCGAGATTGGTCCGCCGCAGAGCTGTGACGGCGATGTGATTCGGAGAAAAGCTCAGTATTTCAAGGGAATCGCCGATGCTGTCAATATTACCGATAACCAAACTGCCATCCCGCGTCTGTCGAGCATTGCTTCGGCTAAAATATTGCTGGATGAGGGAGTTGAACCGATTATTCAAATGACCTGCCGTGACCGCAACCGATTGGCGATTCAAAGCGACCTGCTGGGGGCGGCGGCTCTCGGTATTCGAAATGTGCTGTGCCTGACCGGCGATTACCAAAAATTAGGC
>Ga0208695_1000811_pt1 | contig 30452 bp, 19 predicted proteins | sample AD_UKC111_MetaG_FD_184449 | JGI IMG/M metagenome (GOLD analysis project Ga0208695, IMG submission 184449) | Active sludge microbial communities of municipal wastewater-treating anaerobic digesters from Hong Kong - AD_UKC111_MetaG (SPAdes)... | ecosystem: Engineered > Bioreactor > Anaerobic >...
TTGAAGAATCCAACTCTTTAGTCATGTGGAATGGAAATCTTAAAGCACTCACTGCATCATCTGAAAGTGGGGTGGGGGTGCGAGTGCTCTACCGAGGAGCTTGGGGTTTCTCTGCCTCTTCCAGTATTGGCAACCTTGGGGATATCTTTGACAAAGCATTGGATAACGCACGTGTAGCTGCCGAAAGAGTGACCTTCCCGGTGCGCCTGGCTGAGAAAGACGCCTTACATGCCTCTTTTTCTAGCCCTAATGCTATTGATCCATTTACCGTTCCCATGGCTGATAAAGTTGCTTTTCTGCAACAGATGGATGCGGCTCTCAACCAACCCGGTGTGATACAACGCATCGCTGCAGTGGAATTTGTCAAAAAGAAAATCATTTTCCTTGATTCGGAAGGCAGTCAAATCGAAAAGACGATAATCGATGTCTTCCCGATGATCATGGTGATGGGCATGAATAAAGATGGCGGGATGCAGAGGCGTAAATTTCGGGCAGGCAGGCTAGGCAAAACGCGCGGATGGGAAACGCTCGATACCGAGTTCTTTACTGCTCAGGCTGAGCGCATCACCCGCGAGCTTAACGAGCTCCTGGTGGCTGAAGACTGCCCCAAAGATCGCTGCTCGGTGATCTTACTGCCTGGCATCATGTTCTTGCAGACGCATGAGACTATTGGGCATGCCTTGGAGTTGGACCGTATCTTGGGCTACGAATTGGCTTTTGCCGGCGGGTCGTTTGTGCGCTTGGAAGATTTCGGTAACCTGCGTTATGGTTCACCTAAACTGACGGTACGGGCAGATGCCACGCTAGAAAACTCTCCGGGCAGCTTTGGCTACGATGATGACGGCGTCCAAGCTCAAAACAACCTTCTCATTGATAAGGGCATCCTTGTGGGTGCAATTACTGGCAGGCAGATGGTCGAAGAAGCTAATGCTAAAGCCCGCCGCCAGATTTTTGAGGGAAGTTCTGGCGCTAACCGAGCAACATCGTTCTACCGCGTGCCTATCGAGCGCATGACGAATATTAATATTGACCCAGGTACAGACGGAGATTTAGCCGACATCGTGAAGCACACTGAGCACGGCGTTATCCTGGATGGGGATAAGAGCTGGTCCATCGGCTCCAACCGCGAGCAATTCCACTTTGCCACCGATATCGGCTGGCTGGTTGAAGACGGTGAGGTAAAAGGTGTGCTCAAAAACACCACCTATAAAGGCGATACACTCAAATTCTATAATTCGCTCACAGCTGTGGGCGACGAGCGTACGTGGCAAGTGGAATATGTAAATAACTGTGGCAAAGGACAGCCAAATCAGATCATGCAATTGGGGCATGGCGTGCCTGTTTGCCGCTTTGATGATGTGACTGTAGGAGAGTAGCCATGGAAAAAAATGTGATTAGCTTACTAAAAGAATTACGCGCTTATGCGCTGCAAAAAGGCTTGCAGGCAGCCATTTTTTACCATGAGGAAGATAGCTACCTGATGCGCTTTGCCAATTCGGTTATCTCCCTCAATACGAATGAGCACCTTATCCGCCTGGAAATCAATGTTTATGAGGGCAAGAAACGCGCCACTTATTCCATGATCGCCGACCCGGAAAAGTTGGAACCAATCAAGAAGGGCATTGACATCGCTGCTGAGATGGTGGAGCATGCGCAGCCGCTTACTTATACTCCAACGCTTCCGCGCTATGAACGGGATGTGATTGACATGCAGGCATTTGACCCCTTCTTGGCGAGCCTGACGAATGCTGACCGCTTGGCATATTTCAACCAAGTGGCGCGAGGCTTAGAAAGCGAGGATGTGAAATTATCTGGCATTTTCTCTAACGGCATCACCACAACAGCACAAATCAGCACCACTAGTGAACACACTCAGTATTTTGCTTGCACCGATGCGCAAATTGAAGTGGTGTTGGCACACCAACAACTCAAGTGGGAAGTGAATGCCCAACAATCTGCACAAGCAAAAGTAGATTTGGCGCCTGAGCGTGTACATAATGACTTAGCGCTGATGCTGCACCATTACCAACATGACCAAGCCCTGCAATTACCTTTGGGCAAGTATACGGTAGTGTTTGGTCCGGCTGCGATTGGGGATGTACTGGACATGCTCGCCATGGTTGGGCCTAACGGTGGCATGATGAAGCGCGGATATTCTTTTCTAAGTGAAGAAAAGTTAGGGCAGAGCGTTTTTTCGCCATCGTTCACCCTGATTGATGACCCCGAGCGGCGTGAAACCTTTCCTCTAAGTTATGATCTGATGGGAATACCGCGCAAGCCATTCCCCTTATTTGAAGATGGTATTTTCAAAGCTTTCTTTTGGGAGCAGGATGATGCTGATGAATTTGGCGCCCAGCCAACCGGGCACACGGTAGATCACCTCAATTTGTCTATGGCTGGAGGGGAGCGCTTGATGCCTGGGTTAGAGGAACTCCTGGCGATGCCGCGCGATGAGGATATCCTTTATATTCCTTACTTACACTATATGAACATCGTCAATCCTTCGGCGGGGATTATTACGGGCAGCTCCCGCTTTGGTAACCTGCTGCTCAAGAAAGATGGCAGCGTGCAGGTCCCTTATAACGTGCGTATCACACAGACTTTTGAGGATCTCTTCGGTGAAAACGTGGAATGGCTGGCGCGCGAGCAGACCGTGCACAATACCTCCAACAGCTACGGGAAGCGTAACCCCAGTGCGATTCTGCTACCCCGCTTCCTGTGCGTCCGCGGGATTGAAATTTCACACTCGAATAGTTCCTATTGAGAGAGCTTAATAGCTAAGTCTTAGAATATATATAACAACCTTGGAGACTGTTTATTTTTCAACAATCTTGTGGTGCATAAACGTATTATTGAAAAGAAAAGTTAACTAAGCAGAACGTCTTAAAATAGAGTATACTTCGAGCACAACAAAAAATCCCTTTTGTCGCTTTAACAAGCAGCATCTCGTTTAAAAATTCATGAAGAAACAGGAGGATGCTCATTATAGAAGAACATAATAATTTTCTCCACCAGCATAAGGAATGGTTTTGCCAAGCCATACCTTTTTGCACCGTATCCAGTTCACATCACATTTTCACAAATTTGGAGGCAAACTTATGAAATCTAGAACAGTCAAGACTTTAGCTATTTTGATAGCTATTGCCATGGTCGTTTCTCCAGTGAGTGCGGCGATTGCGCCCACACCTGTTGAAGCCCGTGGCAGCCTGCCCTCCCGGAACGATCTGGTTCCGGGGGGCTCAACCTCGCCTGATAAATTCACAGCCGAGGAAGCAACCAGCTTCGAACAATACGTCGTCAACAAAGACGGCACGCTCGGATATATTGTCCTGTTCGAAGGTGATTCATTAGTAAAAGCGACCGGTGGAGCACAAGGCGTTGATGTCAATACCATCGCGAGCCAGAACTACTTAGCCAGCTTAGCCGCAAAACGAAGTTCGATTCTCATCCAAGCCGAAAAGGAAATCGGACGACATATTGAGGTTAAGTATGTCTATGATGTGATCCTCAACGGCGTTTCGGTTAACCTTACCCCTGAGGAAGCAGATGCCTTGCGCGGTGTGCCAGGCATCAAGAAAGTCCTTAAGGATACTATCCGCACTTTAGATACCGATGCCGGCCCAGCTTGGTTAGGTGCCCCGGACATTTGGGATGGCATGGCCGTTCCTGATGAGATTGGCACAAAAGGAGAGGGCATCTTAGTAGGTATTCTGGATAGCGGCATTAACTTCGATCACCCTTCGTTTAGTGATGAGCCTGAAGATGGATTTGAATATACGTGGACGGGTAATTACCTCGGTGTATGCAATCCTGATGATGATGAAAACTACGATCCTGACTATATGAACGCTTGTAACGATAAAATTGTGGGTGCATACAGTTACACCTATGACAGCCCCTCTGAAACAGTCACCCCAGAAGACAGCGATGGCCATGGGTCGCACACCGCCAGCACTGTTGCCGGCAATACCGTTGACTTGGAGTTCTATGGAACTGAAATTACCATCTCTGGTATGGCGCCGCACGCCCAAATCATTTCTTACGATGTGTGCTACCCCACACCTTCAGGTGGTCAATGCGCCGGCGATGACTCGGTTGCAGCCGTCCAGCAAGCCATTGAAGACGGTGTGGATGTCATCAACTACTCCATTTCTGGCGGCGAAGATCCTTATAACGATGCTGTGGAATTGGCTTTCTTGGAAGCCACAGCGGCTGGCATTGTGGTTTCCACTTCTGCTGGCAATGACGGCCCTGCCGCAGAAACTGTTGCTCACCGCTCACCTTGGGTGCTCAGCACAGCGGCTTCCTCGCATAACCGCAAGTTCACGAGCATTGTCGACTTTTCCAACCCCTTATATCAAGGTATTGCAACCTTGGCTGGCGAGCATCCCTTCACTGAAGACCTAGTAAACAAGCCAGTAAAATATTCCGGTGAAGACCCGGGGAACGCTTTGGGTTGTAACGCATACCCATCAGGATTTTTTACGGGTAGCATTGCTTTAATCAAACGCGGCACATGTACTTTCTCTGTTAAAGTGCTCAATGCTGAAGCTGCTGGTGCAATTGGCGTGCTGATTTATACCGATGACCGTGCTCCTGGGCCGATGAGCGTTTCTGGAACTTCGATCCCGAACGTCATGCTGGACATCCCTGGTGCAGTTGGCGATGCGATTGCTGCCTGGGTTGCTGAGACAACAGGAGAGACCGTCAGCATTTCCGCTTACGGTCGGTACGTTGACGATGACTATGGCGACATTATGGCAGATTTCAGTTCCCGTGGGCCGAATACGACCTTTGACGTGCTCAAGCCGGACGTCAGCGCGCCGGGCTTAGAGATTTTGGCAGCCGTAGCGGATAGCACGATTGCTCCCAGCCCGGATGCGGAATTTGACCTCTATCAAGGCACTTCAATGTCCAGCCCGCATGATGCCGGCGCTGCAGCCTTGCTCAAAGCGCTGCATCCCGATTGGACACCCGCTGAGATCAAGTCCGCATTAATGTTGACTGCCTATGATGGCCTGCTTAAGGAAGATAAAACCACACAAGCTGATCCTTTTGATATCGGTGCAGGACGCATCCAACTGGAATTAGCTGGACTCACCGGCTTAGTGATGGATGAGAGCACTGATAACTACGAAGCGGCTGATCCTGCCCTGGGCGGTGACCCGCGGACGCTGAACCTTGCCAGCTTGTATCACAGCGAGTGTGTCGGCGAGTGCTCATGGACGCGCACCTTTACCAGTGTTGCAGGTGTTTCCGCAACCTACACGGTGATCGCCCCTGCATGGATCACTGTTGACCCAGCCACGTTCACCATTGCTCCAGGAGCCACACAGGAAATTACGATTACCGCCGATGTGACTGCTGCCCCTACGGATGAATGGCTATTCGGGAAGGTTGAGTTCATCACTGAAGATTCGCATTTAGGCAGCGGTTGGCAGCAAGGCTTCGAAGGAACAACATTCCCACCGGCTGGTTGGACGGTCTACAATATGGATTCAGGCGGGAGCACTTGGGCGCGGACAACAGCTTACTATCATAGTGGAATTGCTTCTGCTTTCCATGTCTTCAGCGCCGCAGGTGACCAGGATGGCTGGCTGGTAACTCCTGTAATTTCGGTTGAGCCTGATGCTTATGTTACGTTTTGGGAACGTTCTCTCTTTCCGACCTGGTACGCCTATCATGGTGCCTGGGTCTCAGCAGGAAGCTGCGATCCGGTAGATGGCGACTTTGTTGAAGTAGCAGAATATAGCAATGCTTCTATGACCTGGACACAGCAAACTATTGACCTTTCCGACTATGAAGGGCAGGATATTTGTATTGGTTTCCGCTACCAAGGCAATGACGCAGACAATTGGTACATTGATGATATTGAACTCGGACCGATAACTACCGGTGCTCCGATCTCCGATGTGGCTATCCCTGTAGCGGTGTTACCAACCACGGGCAACTTACCGGACATGACAAAGTTTGATTCACACCGCGATGCGGATAGCGGCACACTGATTGACCTGAAAGCAGTTGAGATTACCGACCTAACCGTGGATACCTACGGCTTCGTGATGGGTGTGAAAAATGAAATCCAATTAGCACAGGACCCAACCAATGGCGACCCATACGATAATCTCGACAAAGTTTGGTATACCGTCGTCCCCATGGATGCAGGTGCTGCCCGCTTGGTGGCAGAAATTACAGCCACCACGGCGATAGACTTAGACATGTTCTGGGGCTTTGATGTGAATGGTGACGGCCTGCCCTCAGCAGATGAAGAATATCAAAACAGTGCTACTGCAACGGCTTATGAGTACTTGAGCGAGTGGGGTTTCCCTGCTGGTTTCTATGACGTCTGGATTCTGGTGCAAAACTGGCAAGGTTCGGGGGCACCGTTGGATGACATTACCCTTGCCATCGGGAATGTGCCTTATGAACCAGCCGACCCAGCTACGATGACGGTGCTCGGACCAGAAACCAACCCCGCGGGTGAACCGTTCACACTCGATATCCTCTGGCACGACATTGACACCGAAGAAGGCGACCGCTTGTATGGCTTGATCGATGTGTATGCCGATGCAGATTACGAAACTGAAATTGGCATCACGCAGATAGATGTTAAACGGGGTGTGGATGATGTGGTGAAGACCGCGGATGTAGAAACGGCTACCGTAGGCGATGTGATTACCTATACCATCGAGGTCACCAATTTTGCTACTGGTCCAACCGAATACACGATTAATGATGTGCTGCCTGAGGGCGTGACTTATGTTCCGGATTCTGCCACGGGCGGTGCGGTCTACGATCCTGCGACCAATGCGATTACCTGGACAGGTACCATCGAGCCGGCACATTACGCCTATGACTGGACCACCAGCGCTGACGACCCAGCTTGCACGTTGGAAGTGATGCCGGATGGAAACCCAGATGCATACTTAGATTGGAAAACGACCGCCTACGGTTTCTCCACAAATTCAAGCATTTCCGGTGATAGTTTCTGGTACTCGACCTTTGCTACCTATCCAGCCTTCAATTACTATGGTGTCGACTATACCGGCATGCACTTTACCGATGACGGCTATGCTGGATTCGCCTTTGAAGATGTAGATTACATCAATCAGGAAATCCCTGACCCAACCGACCCCAACAACGTTTTGGCTGCCTTCTGGGATGATCTTGAGGTGCAATATGACGCAACTACAAATAAGGGTGTAACCCTGGTTGGTGATGGTGCATCCTTTGCGACAATCGAGTATGACGATATTTTCTTCTATGATAGCGATACCAGCGTTACCATGGACGTTGAAATTGGCTACTTCCTGCAGCCTGATGACGCCCCAGGTATGTACGAGATTGTCTTCGCTTTCGATAACATTCAACCCGGCTTCCTCAGCAGCGCTTCTGCTACGATTGGTGTGGAAAACGCTGATGGTACCGTGGGCACACTGGTGAGTTACAACGATCCGGCTCTCGCCATTGAAAACGGCTCAGCTATCTGTTTCGACTATGTAATGGTTCCACCAACACACACCATTACTTTCCAGGTAGTTGTAAATGAGGATGCTGAACATGGCTGGATTGTAAATGAAGCAATTCATGATACAGATTCAGATTTCACTGTTGAAGAATATGCAGAAGCAAAATTTGCTGTTGACATTACACCTGTAGCGGTTGATGATATGTATCAAGCTATTGAGGAACAGACTTTGACCGTGGCTGCTCCGGGAGTCTTGACTAATGATACCGATGATGAGGATGATCCTCTCACTGCTTCCCTGGTTGATGATGTAGAGCATGGCACGTTGACATTGGCGTCGGATGGTTCGTTTGTCTACACACCTGAGCCTGATTACTATGGTGAAGACACCTTCACTTATGTAGCCAATGACGGGTATGGAGATTCAGAGCCGGCTACGGTTACCATCAACATTCGTAATGTAAATGATAGTCCGGTTGCTATAGACGACTTCTATGAGACGGATCAGGACACATCCCTCAATGTTCCAGCTCCTGGCGTCCTAGGGAATGACGTCGATCCTGACCCAACGGATAATCTTAAGGCTGACCTGAAGACTGCCCCATTGCATGGCAGCATCGTCTTGAATGAAGATGGGTCCTTCACCTATGTACCTCAGGCTGGCTTCTTTGGTACTGACAGTTTTGTGTACTATATGCTCGCCACACCTCGTATAAGCACTTTGTCTGCTTTCGTGGATGAAGCTGTTGTGACGATTGTGGTTAAACCCGCCCACGCTATCTACCTACCTCTATTGCTTAAGTAAGCATTGCTATTAGCTTTACGCTTAGAGCCCGCTTTATAGGCGGGCTCTTTTTACATCCCAGAATGTTGTGTAAATCCCAATTCTTCTGGGGTAATTCGCGTACAATTGAGACTAAAAATAAAAAGAGTTTGGTTTTTTTCGATGCAAAGTTACCTTTTTGAATCTTTACGCGATCATACCTTCGGAGACTTAGACGACCCTACTATCGGCGCTGCCTACCAACGCAAGCGAAACACGGGTGTGCATCATTATGGGCAAAAACGTCCACTAATGCCTAAGCCGGATGAGCAAGTCCAACTTGTGGTGACGACTTCAACCGAAACCGCGGCACAAAGCGTCCTTTTGCAATATACATTGGATGATTGGCGCACGAGCCTTGAAATTCCCTTTACAAAAGCCGATCTATACTGGGATACGCTCAGCTGGGGCTGGCTGCAACGCTGGCAGGTAAACTTACCTGCGCAGACCGAGGAAACTTTACTGCGTTATCATGTGTTTGCACAGCAGCCGGCAGCGTCATCAGCTGAAGGAGAGGTAGTAAGATGTTACGCTGATAATCAAGCAAACAACGCCGCAGAAGCCACGCAATATGCCATCTGGTACAGCCAGGACCAAGTTCCTGAGTGGAGCCGAACTGCGCGTATCTATCAGATTTTCGTCGACCGTTTCAACCCCGGGGAGGGGAGGAAATGGTTGCAAACCCAAGATCTAGCCAAGCCCTTTGGGGGCACCTTGCATGGGGTTATCGAAAAGCTCCCTTATATTCACGATTTAGGGTTTAATACTATTTGGCTCAGCCCGATATTTACCAGCCCTTCGCATCATGGTTATGACACCAGCGATTACGAGCAGATCGAGCCGCGCCTGGGGACGCAAGCTGACTTCGAAGCGTTAGTTGCTCAAGCCCACGAGTTAGGCATCCGTATAATTCTGGATTTCGTGGCTAACCATGTTTCCAACCAACATCCTGCTTTTATGGCTGCTTTACAGACACCCGAAAGCCCTTATAAGGACTGGTTTTACTGGGATCCTTGGCCATATTACCGCAGCTACTTTGACGTCCCGGAGATGCCAGAGTTGCGATTGAATTATGGCACCCCAGCACGCAAATACCTGTTGGAAGTAGCCCAAAAATGGCTGCGATTGGGGATAGATGGTTACCGTTTAGATTACGCCAGCGGTCCGGAGCTGGATTTTTGGGTGGATTTCCGCAGTGCTTGCCGAGAGGTTAATCCCAAGAGTTGGCTTTTTGGCGAGGTGACCAAACCAGCTAATGAGCAGCTCTCCTTTTCCAGCGGCTTGGATGGGACACTGGATTTTCTTACTTGTCAAGCTCTACGTGAAACTTTTGCTTTTCAGAGTTGGTCCCTCTCACGCTTCTCTGGTTATCTTCAGGATAGCTTAGCATACTTCCCACGGGATTTCAGCCGTCCGGCTTTTCTCGACAATCACGATATGAATCGTTTCCTTTTTGCTGCAGCGAACAAAAAGGAACGTCTCAAGCTTGCTTTAACCCTACTTTATATGCTCCCCGGGCAGCCCCTGGTTTATTTTGGTACAGAAACATGCCTATCGCAGCCACGTTCGATCCATGATAAGGATTCAATCGGCTTCGACCAGGCACGTTTGCCCATGAATTGGCATGAAGCTGAAGCGCATCAAGACATCGCCATGCTCTTGCGCCAGCTGGCTGCTTTAAGGGAACGCTTTCCACAAATGGTGGCTGCCCAATGGAAACCGTTGATGGTAGATAATGAAAACGAAACAGCATTTTGGCAGATCAGCATGCCTGAGGCAAATTTATACTTGGCGCTAAATCGGTCCGAAATCCGGAGATCCTTGACAGTTTCTCATACTATCTTGCCGGCTGGAGCGCAAATCTTCAATGAGATCACCCTGCAAGAGGTAAGTATGCAAACGAAACAGCTGTGGTTGCCAGCGGAAAGCGTATTCGTATTTAGCATTAAGGGTTAAAGCGCATATTTGAAGAGAACAACCATCTAAAACCGGTCTGTAATATATAATTTAAGGCTTGAGTGTGAGCCATGTTGAATAGGATTAAAGCAGCAATCTCCGACTTTTTACATATCCACCCAGAGGAAGGTGTGCCTGAGCAGGTGGCGAAGTATTTCAAACACAATGTGTTTGTGAATACGATGGATTTAGCTTTTTTTACCTTTGGGGATAGCTTCGTCTCTATTGTCACCATCATCCCCGTTTTTGCGGCTACGCTTACGGATTCTCCACTCATCATTGGTTTGATTCCTGCTATTGTAAATTTTGGCTGGTTTATGCCCCAGATGTTTATGGCTGGCTATATCTCATCTCTGGAGAAAAAACTCCCATTTACGCTTCGCATGGCAGTTATCGAGCGCTCGGTGTACTTCTTTTTCCCTGTGCTTGCGCTGATGGTTCCTAAAATTTCTTCAAACACAGCCCTGACGTTCTTATTGCTATTGATCACCTTACGAGGTTTAACCAGCGGTTTGGTTGCGCTCCCATGGCAGGAATTGCAAGCCAAGGTTATTCCTATCACGCACCGGGCTCGTTTTTGGGGTATGTCTCGCGTTTTGGCTCAAATTGCAGGAGTTATTGGTTCTGTGATCGCTACGCTCGTGTTGAGCCGGCTGCCATACCCGCAAAATTTTGCCTTGTGTTTTGCGCTAGCAATCATCGCCCAATGGATTTCGTTCTCTTTTTATCGCCAAAACAAGGAACCGGAAACAGATACAGCCCAAGAGGATCAGACCCTGGATAAGCCCTCAATGCAAGGCAAACAGTCTAAACTTGTCGATTTCGAGCTTTTCAAGAGAATCCTCAAAGAGGATCTCAACTTTCGTAAGTATATAATTGCCCGTTCTATGATTTTCTTAGCGAATATGGGCAGTGGCTTCTTAGCCGTATACGGTATTCAACATTTTGCCCTTTCAGAAGCGCAGGCAGCCATCTTTACTGCCTTGCTCTACTTGAGCGGGATCGTTGGATACAGCATTGGTGGCGTAATTGGGGATAAACTTGGTCCCAAGCGCGTTGTGGTTATTTCGGTATTAATTTGGGCTGCAACCATGGTTTTGGCTATCATTGCACCTGTGATTTGGGTGTATTACCTCGTCTTTGTACTGTTTGGGTTGAACTCGGCTGGTATGGTGTTAGGGGATTCGCTCTTAGTGATGGAGCTTGGCGAGGAAAAACTGCGTCCAACCTATTTGGGGATGGCACGCAGCCTTACGGGCATTTTTGTGCTGCTTTCACCAATCCTTGCCGGCTGGCTGGTGGAAAGTTTTAATTACCGCGTGATGTTTGCTATATCTTGTGTTCTCTCGCTCATTGCAGCCCCAGTGATGAATCAGGTACATGATGTACCCCGTACGAAGCCTAAACCAGCGAACGTAGAATCTGAAAGCTAAGCCGTGCCCTAACACTAGGATATTTTGGTATAAATGAAAAGTAAGCAGAAATCAGAGGAGCAACAATGACATCAATATTGGAACAGGAAATCAGAGAACAGCCGGAAGTACTCCGCCGATTAATTGAAACAAGCGCTGATCAAGCCCAAGCCATCATGGATGCGGTGCGAGGGAAGTTTAACTACATTCTCATTGCAGCTCGTGGCAGTTCAGATAACGCAGCCCGCTATGCCCAATACCTCTTTCAAATCGTCAATGAAGTGCCAGTTGCTTTAGCAACGCCCTCGGTCTTCTCGCTCTATCATAAGGCTCCTAAATTGGAAGGTGCTTTAATCCTCGGGATTTCTCAGTCTGGGCAATCGCCGGATATCGTTTCCGTGCTTGAGGAAGCACGCCGGCAAAGCCGCCCAAGCGTCGCTGTCACCAACGACCTCAACTCTCCCTTGGCTCAGGCTGCTCAATTTAATCTCGACCTACAAACTGGTCAGGAAAAAGCGGTGGCAGCCACCAAAACCTATACGGCTTCGCTAGTTGCCATGGCGCTGCTTTCCAACGCTTTAGAAAAGGATAAGGCAGCTTTTGCTGAGATTCAGCGGTTGCCCGTACAGGTGCAGGAGACTGTTGAGCAAACTATGCTGCAAACCAGCCGTATGGAACGCTACCGTTATATGCAGCATGGTGCTGTCATAGGGCGTGGATACAATTACAGCACGGCTTTTGAAGTGGCGCTGAAAATTAAAGAACTTACCGGCATCACCACAGTGCCCTATTCATCGGCGGACTTTTTGCATGGACCAGTGGCTTCACTCACCGCAGGTTACCCTGTGTTCGCCATTGCTCCGCAAGGCGTGATGGCAGGGGATATGGCTGCCATTATTGCCAAAGCTAAGGCTGCGGTAGCAGAACTGGTGGTTTTCTCTGACCTGCAAGAGCTGCTTTCCCAAGCTCAGCTGCCTTTGCCTATCCCCCAGGGCGTGCCGGAGTGGCTCTCACCGATCATTTCTGTCATCCCTGGGCAAATCTTAGCCTGGCAAATGGCGCTTTCTCGCGGTTTGGACCCAGATAAGCCCAAAGGGTTATCTAAAGTAACGGAGACTCTCTGAAAATATGCTCTTTGTAGACAACCATAACCAACACGATCCATCCTTCAACCTGGCGCTGGAAGAATACGTCGTGCGCAACATCGCTAAGGACGAAGATATTCTCTTATTCTACATTAACGAGTCCGCGATTATCATCGGCAGGCACCAAAACACTATCGAAGAGATTGCTGTAGATTACGTTGAGCAGCACGGCATTCACGTGGTGCGCCGCATCTCTGGGGGAGGGGCGGTCTACCATGACCTGGGCAATCTCAACTTCAGTTTCACAGTACCCAAAACTCGCGGCGCCTTCATCGACTTCCAAAAATTCACTGCGCCAGTGGTGGAAGTGCTGCGTAATATGGGCGTGCCAGCTGAACTCAGCGGACGCAATGATATCGTGGTTGAAGGGAAGAAGATCTCTGGGAATGCGCAGTATATCTCCAGCACGCACATCATGAGCCATGGCACATTACTTTATGCCTCTGATTTGGACGAAATTGGACATGCGCTCCGCGTTAAGCCTTCCAAAATCGAATCCAAGGGGATTAAGTCCGTGCGCAGCCGGGTGGCAAATATCAGCGAGTTCCTCAGCAACCCGCCGGATATTCTGCAGTTCCGTCAGCAAGTGTTGGAGGGTATCTTTAAGGGAGCCAAGGTGATTCCGCAGGTAGAGCTTACCCCGGCAGACTGGCAGGCGGTAGAGCAGTTAGCGCAAAGCCGCTACCGTTCCTGGGAATGGAATTATGGCGCTTCACCTGCTTTCAACCTTAAACGGGAAACCCGCTACGCCGGCGGCGGCATCGAAGCGCTGTTGATGGTGGAAAAGGGCATCTTGGAATCGGTTAAGTTCTACGGCGATTTTTTCAGCCAGCGAGACGTTGCGGAGCTGGAAGCATTACTCGCCAATTGCCCTTACGAGCCACAGAGCTTAGAGCAACGCTTGGAACAAGTGGACGTCGATCAATACTTTTCCAGCCTGACTGCACCAGAGCTGGTTGCGCTGCTTTATTGAACCTGATCAGACCCATCTGCCTCGGAAGCGGAATTTGGCAATGCTTCAGCGGGTTTCGTTTCCTCTGGGCTGAAAGGTGAGGCTAATTTGAGCGCGGCGGCTTTTTTGCTATCTTCGCTTCGGCGGTCATAGCGGCGGGTGGTATCCGCGCTGGCATGCCCGGCAATCGCCGAAACGGTAAGTACGTCCACCTGCGCGCTAAGCAAATCGGTGATCGCTGTGCGCCGCAGGTCGTGTGGGGTGAAGGCATCTAAGCCGGCTTCTTGCTGGCGGTTCTTGAGCAGGTAGTAAATGGCTTGGGGTGTGAGCCTACGGAGCAGTACTTTGCTAGATTTGGTTACCCGTGTAAAAAGAGGACCAATGTGCCTGCCGCGTAAGCCCAACCAAGCCTCCAGGGCTGCGACGGCGTCGGGTTGCAAGTAGACCTGGCGGCGCTTACTGCCTTTGCCTAAGATGCGCAATTTGCCCTCTTTCAGGTCTACATCCGCCAGGTTGAGGTCCACGATTTCTTGCCGGCGCAGTGCAGCTGCATACAGCACGGTGATGATGGCAGCATCGCGCACACCTAAGGTGGGGTTGTGGGCGTCTTGCAGGCAGGTTTGGGTGAGCCGGCGTAGTTCTTCCAGCTTAAGCGTGCGCCCGCGGGGTAGAGGGGCTGTTCGCAGCGATTTCACATTAGCGGCGCGGTAATAATCGTTATGATCAGTGTACAGCCCTAATTGGTAGGCTTCAGCCAGCACGCGCCGTAAAGCGACAAGATGCTTATTTACCGTAGCTTTCGCATAGCCAATATCCACCATATAAGAAGCTAAGCCGTTAGTATGCTCATAACGTAGAACTTCCCAAGGGAAGTCTAACGCCTCGCTAATCTCGCCATTCGAGAAGATGTAAGCTAAGTTGTTGAGTGCGGTATGCTGCGTCCGCCTGCCAGCCGGGCTGAGTGAATTGAGGTAGGCTTGCGCTGGCGACTCAAGCCCAGGGTCGCGGGGTGGGGCAGCTTCCAGATCTGGTAAGTTCAGTGCGATTTTAGATTGTGGCTTGGGCATTGGTTCGCTCCGGCGAGATGCAAAATATTCTCATAAGTAATTATACCCGCTCGTGAGGTGTAAGCAGGGAAGGGATCAGGAACCCTGCTCTGGCATAGAACCCACCGGGCAGGCTTCGCACTCAGACACCAGCGAGAACAAGCAAAGATGGAGACCAACGAGAACGGTTCAACCCTATCCATGCTGAAAATCATGCCTGAGACAACAAGATAGCCTCAAAAAAAGGGCTTAAAATCGCTGAAAAAACACCTCAAGCATACTTTTAGTCCTGCATCGCGCTGATTTTCATTCTAAACCGAAATTGCCCCAAGCTTGCCCAAACCCCATTCCGACAGCCAAAACCCCTCTTATAGCTATCGAGAAGTAACATTCTCATAAGTAATCACTTAGGAATATAAAGGTTTGCTTTTTTCCTCCCCCATTGCGCGTTTACAGGCTACCGCCCGACGCCGATGACCTTAAAGCCCAGCGCGCTCAAGCGCTCGCGATCCAAAAAGTTGCGTCCATCCACCAGCGGCACGGGTTTAATGTGCTCCCAATCTAACTCGCGATACTGCTGCCACTCGGTTACGAGCACAATCGCTTCCGCATCCTCCAGCGCCTCATCCACCTGCGCGCAATAGCGCACACCCAAGTCTGGATACAGCCGGCGGGCATTCTCCAGAGCCACCGGGTCATGCGCGCGCACACTGGCGCCGCGCTGCAGCAGCAACCGGGCAATATCTAACGAAGGCGCATCACGCAGGTCGTCCGTATCGGGTTTGAAGCTGAAACCTAATAGCGCCACGCGCTTGCCCTTGAGGATCTTAAGCGCCTCCTGCAGTGCATCTACCACCCACGTGCGCTGGTGATAGTTCACGTCCCGCGCCGCTTGCACGATGGGCATGGCTAAGTTGTAATCTTTCGCCATCGCCACCAGCGCGGCGGTATCCTTGCCAAAGCACGATCCGCCCCAGCCAATGCCCGGGTTGAGGAAGCGCTCCCCAATGCGGCTATCCAAGCCAATGCCCTTAGCAATCAGCGTGGCATCGGCGCCTACCTTTTGGGCTAAGTGCGCAATTTCATTGATGTAAGAAATCTTCAGCGCCAAAAAGGCGTTGGCTGCATACTTAATCACCTCCGCACTGGTCAGGTCGCAGACCAGCAGCGGCACTTCTTGCAAGCCCTCGGGGCGCGGCAAGCCAGCCGGCGGCGTAAAGCTCTGCTGCAGGATGGGTATGAAAAGCTCGCGCAAAGTCTCCACACCATGGGCGTTCTCCGAGCCAATCACCACGCGGTCCGGGTAAAACGAATCGTGCAGCGCGGCGCCTTGGCGCAAGAATTCGGGGTTAGAAACCACCGCAAACAGATTATCAGCCTTCCTGCCGTTGCGCTTTTCGTAGGCGTCCTTGATGAGCGTGCCCACCCAGTTGCCCGAGCCAATCGGCACGGTGGACTTGTTCACAATCACCAAAAAGTGGTCGTCCATCGCCTCTGCAATCGACTCCGCTGCCTGACGTACGTTGGTCAGATCAGCGTTGCCATCCGGCAGCGAAGGCGTGCCCACCGCGATGAAAACCACATCCGTATGCGCCAGGTCCACCTCTGCCATACTGCTCACGAAGCGCATCCTGCCCCCCACTTGGGCTAACAGCTCGTCCAAGTGCGGTTCGTAAAAAGGCGCTTTGCCGGCTTGCAGCTGCGCGATTTTCTCGCGGTTTGTGTCTAAGCAGGTAACTTCGTGCCCGATATAGGCAAAAACGACCCCCGTGGTGAGGCCGACGTATCCAGTGCCGATGATTAATATGCGCATATATTGCCCTTCGATGATGTTATATGTTGTGCTTCAGATTATTATACCCTACGGGCACTTTACCCTACGGGTACTTTACTCTACGGGCACCTTACCCTACGGGCATTATACCCTATGGGTACTTTACCCTACGGGCATTATACCCTACGGGTACTTTACCCTACGGGCATTATACCCTACGGGTACTTTACCCTACGGATACTTTACCCTACGGGCATTATACCCTACGGGCATTATACCCTACAGGCACTTTACCCTACGGGTACTTTACCCGAAGGAAACTGCGCCGCAAAGGTGCACACCGAGGCGCCTTCTCCCCTACCCCATACCGGTGCAACTATCAATCGCATTTATAAATATTATTATCATAATTATATTAAGTAATATTCTCCATGTCAGTGGGTAGATTATAGGTATAATAGGGACAAACAGCGTATAAATATCCGAAACTATCAATAAAAGCAACCTGCAGGAGCGTGAAGGGATGAAGGATCTCATCAAAGCATACCTCAAAGAAGTTTCCGCAATTACCGCGCAAGGCGATGCGCGCGAAGAATCGTATTACCCAGCGCTCAAACAATTCCTCGAAAGCTTTCCGCTCGAAAAGGGGCGCAAAACGCAAGTTACCGTCCTGCCCAAGAAGACCGAAGCCGGCAGCCCGGATTTCCGCGTGTGGGATGGCAAGGATTTCATCGTAGGCTACATTGAAGCCAAAACCCCAGGCACTAATTTAGACCAAATCGAGACCAGTAAGCAGCTTCAGCGCTACCTAAGCACCTTCCCCAACCTCATCCTGACCGATTTTTACGAGTTCCGCCTCTATCGCGACGGGAAGCTAATGCAGAACGCCACGATCGCACGTCAATTTACCGCCAAAGTGCTCAAAACCACGCCCCAAGTGGAGCAAGCCGAGCAATTCCAAGCGCTGATGGAGCAGTTTTTCGGCTTCAAGCTGCCGCGCAGCTTCACCGCCGAGAGCTTAGCGGTGGAGTTAGCCAAGCGCACGCGCTTCCTGCGCGATGAGGTCATCAGCCAAGAATTGACCGAATCCGAGCAGCAGCGTGGCGAGCTATACGGTTATTACCAAGCCTTCCAAAAGTACCTCATCCCTAACCTGACGCCCGAGCAGTTTGCGGACCTTTACTCGCAGACGATTACCTACGGCTTATTCGCCGCCCGCACGCGCGCTAATAGCGAATTCAACCGCAAAATGGCTTTCGACTACATCCCGCATACCACCGGCATCTTGCGGGACGTATTCCGCTTCATCTCCTTGGGCGATTTGCCCCTGCCAATGGAGGTGCTCGTAGATGATATCGCTGCAATCCTGCACGCCGCGGAGATCAACAGCATCCTCAACCAGTATTACAAGGAAGGCAAAGGGGAAGACCCCATTGTGCATTTTTATGAGACCTTTCTCAACCAATATGACCCGCAAACGCGCGAACGCCGCGGGGTCTATTACACACCCGAGCCGGTGGTGCAATACATCGTGCGCTCGGTGCACAGCCTGCTCAAGACGCACTTTAGCTTGCCCGACGGGTTAGCTGACCCTGCGGTTACCCTGCTGGATCCGGCGGCGGGTACGCTCACCTTCCCGGCTGAAGCCATCAAGTTGGCAGTGCAGGAATATGTGCAAAAATATGGCGGAGGCGGCAAAGCCAACTTTATCCGCGATCAAATCCTCAAGAATTATTACGCCTTTGAGCTGATGATGGCGCCATATGCCATCGGGCACATGAAAATCAGCTACCTTTTAGAAGCCTTGGGGTACCGCCTGCAGGAGGATGAGAGCTTTCAGCTTTATCTCACTAACACGCTCGAGATGGAGGAGATTACCCAGATTGACCTGCCAGGCGTGCGTGCGCTTTCGGAGGAAAGCCGCTTAGCTGGGCGGGTGAAGCGCGAGCCGATTTTGGTGATTATGGGCAACCCGCCCTACTCCGGCATCTCGGCTAATACCAACAAATGGACGGAGAAACTGCTCAAGACCGACCTGGACGGCGCGCAAAGCTATTACACAGTAGATGGCAAGCCCTTAGGAGAAAGGAAATTGTGGCTGCAGGATGATTACGTTAAGTTCCTGCGCTTTGCCCAGTGGAAAATCCACAAGGCAGGGCAGGGGGTTGTCGCCATGATTACCAATCACAGCTACTTGGATAACCCCACCTTCCGCGGCATGCGTCAGAGCCTTATGCAGACTTTTGATGAAATTTACGTGCTGAATTTGCACGGCAACAGCCTGAAGAAAGAAACCGCACCGGATGGCAGCCCTGATGAGAATGTGTTTGACATTCGGCAAGGGGTAGCAATTTCAATTTTTGTGAAAACAAACAATAAGAAAATGCATGCGGTTTTTCACAAAGACTTATTTGGTAGTAGGCAAAGCAAATATACTTGGCTAAAAGAGAATGAATTTTCTCCTTTTGAGTACAACCAAATTGCTCCTGCCAGCCCTTTCTACTTTTTTATCCCGCGTGAAACAACTCAAATTCAGTATTATTCAAATTGGCCCAAAATTACGGACATTTTTCCTAAGAATGTAACAGGCATAGTAACGGCAAGGGACAAATTTGTCATCGATTTTAATCTTAATGATCTCCGTACGCGGATAATGCAGTTCCGAAATCTCTCATTGCCAGATGAAATTCTCATCAAAACATACGGATTAAAAGATACAAGGGGATGGAAATTATCCTCTGCAAGGAAGAAATTGGCTGACGATCCAGAGTGGGATAATTATTATCAAAAAATCTTATACCGTCCTTTTGATAGCCGGTATATTTATTACACACCCACAATGGTCGATTGGGGCAGATATGAACTAATGCGCCATATGCTGGCCGGGGAAAATGTCGGTTTGCTATGGATTCGTCCCATGAGTCCAAAATACGAATTTTCAGTTTTATGCTCTTCGTGGATTGTTGATCAGTGTGTTGTTGGTAACAAATCAGCCGGTGCTGGAATCTCTTATCTTGGTCCCCTCTACCTTTACTCTTCCGCCAAATCGCCGGACCTGTTCCACACCGCGAAGCAGCCCAACCTGGCCGAAGGGCTGCTGCCCAGCCTGACCGCCTCCTACGGCTTCACCCCTGCGCCGGAGGAAGTGCTGGCCTACATCTACGCCGTCTTCTACAGCCCCTCCTACCGCTCCCGCTACACCGCCGAGCTGCGCATCGATTTCCCCCGCGTGCCCTTCACTGCTGACCCGGATCTCTTCCGCCGGATGGCCGCGCTCGGGCAGCAATTGATCGACCTGCACCTGCTGCGCAGCCCAGAGTTGGAGCAGCCTATCGCACGCTTCGAAGGCAAAGGCGAAGACCGAACTATCACCACGCCCAAATACGACCCGAAAACCAAACGTGTGTGGATCAACGCCACGTACTACTTCGAGGGCATTACGCCTGAGGTGTGGCAATACCAAATTGGCGGCTATCAGGTGCTGGATAAGTACCTCAAAGCGCGCAAGGGCCGCAGCTTAGAAGATCCGCGCCACATCCTGCGCGTCGCTACTGCCTTAGCCAAGACGATGGAGGTTCAAAAGGAAATCGACGCGCTCTACCCACGAGTGGAAGAAAACCTGATTACGTTTTAGCCCTAAAAATCGACCGGGAAGAGATACGAGCGCAGGATCACAAAAACGAAATACATCGCCATCAGATAAATGGCTTCCTTACGGCCAAGCTTGCCTTTATTCAACCATAAAATCGCCCACAAAATCAAGCCGGTTACAGCCTCCCAAGGCAGGTCCCACTTAATCAGTGGAATCGGAACGGCATAAGTCGAGATAAGCGCACCGCCACCAATCCCCACCAGAGGGTTAGTGATATTGCTGCCTACCAGCGTCCCTAACGAGATGCCTGCTTCTTTGTTGCGCACACCTGCCAGCGCTGTGGTCAGCTCGGGCAAGGCGGAAGCGATGCCTAACGTAAGCACACCTAACAGCGAGCCGCTCACATTCGTGCGATCCACGATGATTTCGGTGATGCTGAGCACTTGCGAAGCCGCCAAGACGGTTACCATCAGCAAAAGTACGGAGATTCCCGCATCAATCCAGACTTGCCGTTGCGTTTTGGGGATGCTCTCTGAAATTTCCTCAGACATATGCACGTTATCCTCCGCATTGTAGAACTTGCGCTCGTCCAAATAGAGGTACAAGCTATAGAGGATAAAAGATCCAAAAAGGATTGCGCCATCCAAGCGGGAATAAATACCATCCCAGCCCAAGCCGATGCAAAGGATGGTTGAGGCAATCATCGGCACCATACTCTTCCACATAAAGTACCGGCGAAAATATAGCGTGCCCGATAAAAACACCACCAAACCCATGATGAAGGTCTGCTGCACCACGTCCGAACCGATATTCGAGCCCAAGACGATCGCCGAGCCGGTTTGCATATCCAGCCTGCCGCCTAAGATATTCACCGAAGCGGTTACGTGTGAAGTAATTTCGGGGATAGACGTAGCTAACGAGACAACCGTCATCCCCATAAAGGTGCTGGAGAGGTTGAAATAAGCCGCAATGCCCACTAATTTCTTCACGGAGAGGTTCGCCGCAAAGACCAGCACGGCAATCATGGCAATGCCAAGCAGCGATAGACTAAAAATTGGCCAAGTTTCCATCAGTATTAATCCTTATTAAGCAATAACAAATAAAAGGCAGTTCATTATAAAATAGCCTTAGTGCAGTTTTGCGGATTTAACCGCGAATTAACAATTCAACGATTGGGCACGGGATGAGCTCTTAGGAAGAAAAGGTCATGCGCGGCAATGCTTGCAAGATCAATTCCGCGATGGCATCTTTTGTAAAATGGTCAATGCTGATAATTAGGTCATACCACTCTTGCCGGGTGATATCAGCATCAAAATAGTTTTTGACGAAATCTACATGCGCGCGGTCACGTTTTTCCATCCGTTTTTTCGCTTCGTCGTAAGAGAGAGACTCGCGTTTCTGCCACATTTGGATGCGTTTTTCGGGCGAGCCAATCAGGCGCACGTGCAGCACATCTGGTTTGCCTGCCAGGATCACTTGGCTGCCACGCCCGACGATGACGATATTGCCCCGCGCATAAGCCGCTTGAATAAGCTCGCGCACTTGCCGGATGGTAAGCGGTTGACCGGATGCGAAGGAGATTTCCTTCTGGGCAACGTAATGGGGATCGTTAGGGTTGTAAAAGGGGTTCAGCACGCGCTCCAGCCAAGCCGCCGCTTTAGGAACAGTGGGGGGTTCTTCTGCTTGCGAGGGCTCCTGCTGTAATTCTTCTGCCAGGTCCATCATCAACTCCTTATTGAGCAGATGATAGTTGAGCTTTTGGCACAGGATGCGGGCGACCTCGTTTGCTTCGCAGCCGGATTGGCGGGATATGGTGATAATGCTCATCGTGGCCTCCTTTTTGTGGGTTGGGCTTGTCGGCTTTAATTATACCTGCCAGCCAAATACTAAACCCGCAGATTTGCGCGGGTAAGCAACTCAGCCGGCAGAAATGCTGGATAAATCCTTCCCTGCTAAGCAACCCGAGCCGAAAGCAAAGTGTAGGTTAAACCCACCGCAAGGACCGACCACGTCTAGAGTCTCCCCCACCAAATAGAGCCCTGGGACCAGGCGGGATTGGCACGTGCGCGCGTCCACCTCCCCCACGGGCACGCCTCCCGCGCTCACCTGGCTCTGCTCAAAGCCCTTGATGCCTGTGATGGGCAGGCGGGTTGCGCGCAGGATGCGCTGCAGCTGCTGCGCCTGCGCGCGCGAGAGCTCCCGCATACGCGCATCTGGCAGGATATGCGCTTGGGCGAGGAAAAACTCGGCAGCTTTGGGCGGGAAGAAGGCTTCCAGCACCGCTTTCAGCGCCGTTGGATTATCCTTAGAAAGGCGTCGCTCCCACTCCTGCCCAAAAGCAGCGCCAAAATCCAAGCTCAGGCTGAGCTTCTGGTCTGGCTGGCGTGCGGCAAGGTGAGAAAGATTCATCACCCCCGGACCGTTCATCCCCCAAGCCGTGAAGATGACGTTGCCAAAGCTCTCCCCCAAAAGCTCGTCCCCAGCCCAGATGCCGGTCTTCACATCAAAGCGCAGCCCTTGCAGCGCCTTCCAAGCGCCGAGCGAGAGCGTGAGCGGTCCCAAAGCCGGCACGAGCGGCACCACCGTATGCCCAAGGCGCGCCAGGGTGGGGAACAGCTCCCCGCGCGAGCCGAGCGCCGGATAAGCCTTGCCGCCGGCTGCCACCACCAGCCGGTCAAAGCTTTGCGTGCGGGCTGGCTCCCCAGAGGGGAAGCGCACCGCAAAGCCCACGCCTTGTTGCCAAAAGTCCACAACCTGGGTGGAAAGGCGCAGCTCCACACCGTGCGCCATAAGAGCTTGCCGCAGAATATCCACCACAGAGTGCGCCGAATCAGAAAGCGGGTAATACCAGCCGTCATCGCTGTGGTGCGTGGGGATGCCGAGCGTGTCCAGCTCTGCCAGCAGCGCCTGGAGCGGAAAGGCTTGCAAGAAAGCTTGCATCCAGCTTTGGTCTGCACAGCTATATTTTTCTGGGGAGAGAGCCGCGTTGGTCAGGTTGCAGCGCCCGCTTCCGGTCACCAGCAGCTTCTTGCCGATTTCCGCGTTGTGGTCAAAAAGAGTAACGTGCGCGCCGCTTCGGGCAGCAGTGAGGGCGGCAAAAATCCCCGAGGCACCTGCACCAATAATACCAATATCCATAGCAAAATTATACCCGCTCAAGTAAGCTCATCTTGGCTTGGATGGAATTAAAGCACTTGCCCCTCAAGAGAGGGGCAAGCTGGTTCGACATCGAGAAAATAGGTAAATGCGATTACTTTTGGTCACTCTCCGGCGTGCTTGTAGGCTCGGAAGAACTTACTGGTGCCTCGGTGATGATCGTTTCAGTAGCTGCCGGAGAAACAGCTGCTTCAGCCGGCTTGGGCTTGTGATCCCCGCCGTTCCAAGCAGCTTTGGCTACCTTTACAACCAGCCAGACCACTAAGAGCAGCGCGGCTAACCCCAATAGCAAGCGCAATGGGAAAAGGAAGAAATAGCCGATAAAACCCGCTGGTCGGCGAATAATCAATCCATCGCGCATGCCTGGGATTTGCTGGCGGGGAGAAGAGGGATTATCATCGCCTCGCAGTGCCAGCGCATCTGCATTGCGTAAACCCATCTGATAGCCGAGCGCTCCTGCTCCGGCAATTAGACCTAACAGTAGAATCACGGATAAGGTGATCCAAATCCATTTATTTTTCATAGGTGCTTCCTTATTGATACTTAGAATATATTTTTATAGGTTCATTTTATATGAAACCGAACCTTATTTTAGGCTAAGAAGAAGTGAATCTCAACTTTCATAGCATACATTAAGAATCGGTTTCCGGCTAAATTTGGTACAATGTCCTTCATGGGTAACGTAAAAAACGGAGGCAGCATGGACGCTAATACTGCAGATGGTTCTAGAGACCCTCTCAGCGACAGCCCTCAAAAGCAGGGTGAAAAACTGACCCAGCTGGACTTCCTGACGCTGGAGATGGTGGGGATTTCTATCGAGGAGCTGCGCGAACTACTGGATGAAGAAGAACTGCAAGCGTATTTTGCCTTCCTGCGCCGCCAATCCAGCGACTTAGATTCCACCAGCCCGTAATAATCTCGGGTTTCATACACAGATCAAAATACTTTGCTTTTAAAAACAGGGCACCTTCACTGAGAGGATACCCTGGGGTCTATTCCGTAAACCGGTGAAAGTACAATCTCTTATGCGAGCGGTTCTTCAGGTGTATCTTCTTCGGGTTGAGGTGGCGCTTCAGGTACTGGTTCGCTGGGCGGCATTTGCTCAACAACGGTAGGCGTCGCAGCTGGAGTGCGGTCAGCTGTTTGCTCAGGTCGTTGCGGCGGTTTTTGTCCGCGGATGATTTCGAGCTCTCGCTGTTTTTCCTCTTTTTGGGCGTATAGGCTTTTAATCTTCTCGCAGGTGGGGCGGATGGCTTCATCTACCAATGCGCCATCCATGAACAGCTTGTAGGTAAGATCGCCTAAGATACTCTTTTGGATGCCGATTTGGCTGTCCAGTTCATGGATTTGACCTTGCAGGTTGATAATTTGACCTTGTTGTTTAAGCTTCCAAGAAACTACAGAAGCGTAATGGGAAACATCATCTGAAAATGGCATTTCTACCTCCTTAAATCACGGGTGATTGCTACTTAATTATTATAGCATCATATCAAACCGGGATTTTCTGGAGCGGCAGGTAAAAAATCCCAGCGTATAATTAATGAGCCATTCGAAGCAGCTGGTTCGTAACGCATGCTTCAATGAGATCTTACTTTAAAGGAAATCCTATGGCACTTTTTCGTATCGATCACACGTCGGAGTGTGTCAAAGTAAGCCTTCCCCTGTATATGATTGTGCCCAGCCCCTATCATTTGAAAGATAAGCCGCTGGAGAGTTATAAAGTCTTGTATTTGCTGCATGGGCTTTCCGACGATGCCAGCGCTTGGCAGCGCTATACCAACATCGAAATCTTAGCGCGTGAACGCGACCTCGTTGTCGTGATGCCCGATGGCGGCCGCAGCATGTACGCCGATATGCAGAACGGTCAGGCTTACTTTACCTATCTAACCGAAGAGCTGCCGGCTTACCTCAAGGCGGTTTTTCACCTCAATTTGGAGCGGGAAAACACCCTGATTGCCGGTCTCTCTATGGGCGGATATGGTGCTTTTAAGGCGGCTTTCCTTCGCCCCGATCTTTACTCCGTAGCGGGCAGTTTTTCCGGTGCGCTAGCACTCAGCTTTGAAAGTGAAATTGTGGACGAAGAGCGAACGAAAGAATTTAGCTTTGTGTTTGGGGACCTAAGCAAATTCCCGGGCAGCCCTAATGACCCGCTCACCTGGCCGGAAATGGCAGCCAAAAACCCTGAACGTTACCCTGAGCTCTATGCCGCCTGCGGATTGCAAGATTTCCTCTTAGAAGCGAACCGCGCTTTTGTCGGTAAAGCCAGAGCGTTCGGCATCCCGTTGGCTTATGTGGAGGAACCTGGGATTCACGATTGGCACTTCTGGAATAGCCAGATTGCTACCTTTTTGGATCTTTACGTCAAACCCGCCAACCAGCCCCAGGCATAGATAGCAGACCAACTACACTTCCAGGCTCAGTTTCAGGTAAAATTTGAGTATGACTGAAACTGACCTGCCAAACTCGGGCAAACAGATTCGGCTAACGGCACTCTCCAGCTGTGCTGGTTGAGCGTCTAAGCTAAACGCGGAAACGCTGGCGCAGGTGCTGCGCCCCCTTGCCTCGATATTCCGACCAGAAGATTACCCAGACCTTTTGGTAGGTTTAGATTCTGCTGATGACGCCGCCATCTGGCGCTTAAACGCGCACCAAGCACTCGTAGCAACCACGGATTTCTTTACCCCAGTTGTGGATGACGCTTACGATTATGGCGCTATCGCTGCTGCCAACAGCCTTTCGGATATATACGCTATGGGCGGCAAGCCTTTCCTCGCGCTTAATATTGCTGCCTTACCACCGCATTTGCCCACCGAGGTATCGACTGCCATTGTGCGCGGGGCTGCAGAAAAAGCCAAGGAAGCCGGCGTGGTCATCGCTGGCGGTCATACCATTCAAGATAAAGAACCTAAATTTGGTTTGGTCGTGCTCGGCATCGTTGATCCAGACGCGATGCTGACGAAAGGCGGATTGCAGCCTGGGGATCAACTGTTTTTATCAAAGCCATTAGGTTTTGGTGTGGCTACCACAGCGCATAAACGCGAGCTGCTCACCCCGGAGGAGCTTGAAGAAGTCATTGGTTGGATGAAGCAGCTTAACCGCGATGCTTCCGAACTTGCCAAAAAATTTGGTTTACAAGCCGGAACGGACGTAACCGGCTTCAGCTTACTGGGGCATGCTTCCGAAATGGCTAAAGCTTCTGGCTGCGGAATAACTTTTTATTGGCATACACTCCCGTTCATTCATAGTGCGAGAAAATATGCTGAGATGGGCACATTTCCTGGCGGCGCTTTCGATAACCGGCTTTACTTTGAACCTCATGTCACTTTTGACCCCGCGATAAGTGAGATTGAGCGCATGCTGCTTTTTGACCCCCAAACAAGTGGCGGCTTGCTTTTGGCGGTCCCATCTGAGAAGGCAGCCGCCTTCGTGGAAGCCGCGCAGCTTGCCAGAATCACTGTGTGGCAAGTGGGCGAAGTTACTTCCGAAAAAGACATAAAAGTCGCCGTATAAATTTCTAAGCTTGATTAATCGCCCATTTCCTTTCATATTCATTAAACAATTGCCCCAAAATAGATAAATAGTCGGAGAAAATGGTATTGACTCTCATTTGAATATGTTATAATTTCACTGTCGTTTAACGCGTGTTAATAACCTCTTTACAAAGGCGTTCCATGAACAACAAAAGAGTAACTAGTTTCGATGTCGCAGAATTAGCAGGGGTTTCACGCTCTACAGTGTCGTTTGTCTTCAGTGAAGATAAGCAATCCCGAATCCGACCAGAGACGCGCCAAAGGGTCAGAGAGGCAGCCGAAAAGTTAGGTTATTATCCCAACGCTTCCGCAAGAGCCTTAGCTTCAAATCAATCTAATACTATCGGGCTCATCATGACCCGCAGCCCGCGTTATATTGCCTCGGATAACTTCCTCCCCCAAATTATTGGCGGGCTGCTCGATATTGTCAAACAAGAGCAACTCGGACTGTTGATCGAGTGGGTTGAACCCGGTCAGCAAATCCAAACCTACTTACAACTTACTCGTGCAAAGCATATTGATGGGATGATCATCCTCACTCCCCGCTTTGATGACCCGGGATTGACCGCCCTAGAACAGATAGACATCCCTTGCGTACTCATGGGTCAGATCCCTGAATGTAATCTTCCTTATGTGGATATCGATAACCGCGCCAGTGCGAAGCTGGCGGTTGACTATCTCATTGAGTTAGGTCATCGCCAGATAGCTTGTATCACCAACGCAGCCACAGCCTACAGTTCAGCAAGCCAGCGGCTGGAAGGCTATCGCGATGCACTTAAAGCAGCTGACATCGCCATAGATGATAGCCTGATCCGCATGGCTGACTTTGATGCTGCCAGCGGCTATAGCCAAATGAAAGACCTCTTAGTTGAATACCCCCGTTTTTCTGCGATTTTCGTGGCGAGTGATAACGTCGCCCTTGGGGCATTAGCTGCCATCCATGATGCAGGGCTTTCAGTCCCTGAGGATATCTCGCTCGTGGGGTTTGATGATATCCCCGAAGCTGCATTTTATTATCCCAAACTAACCACTGTGCATACCCCCGCTAAGGAGATTGCAGAGGAAAGCTGCCATCTCCTGATGCAATTGTTGAAGGGAGAAATCCCCTATAGCCGTACGATTAACATCCCAACTCAATTGATTATCCGTGATTCAGCACGGATGATAGAAAGGAGCCATATCACGACCAATTGAAGAGAAAAGCGTCCAATTCTGTATTTAACCTAAAAAATAGTAAAAGGAGAAACTATGAAATCAAAGAAAAGTGTAATTTGGGCTAGCATCGCTGTGCTGCTAGTTGCCAGTATAGTGTTGGCAGCTTGCGGTGGTGGTGCCACCCCAACAACAGCCACCGAGGAAACCGGCGGTGAAACAGTTGCTGCCTTGCCCCAGGGTCAGGAATTAGCAAATGCATACGCTGGTATGTATAAAGGGACTGTGGTTACCATGGCAGGACCTTTCACCGATCAAGACGAGGTCGTGTTCAATGATTCTATCAAACCCTTCGAGGACAAAACCGGTATTGATATTCAATATACGGGCTCCAAGGAATTTGAAGCGAATATTAACATTCGTCTGGATGGTGGAGACCGCCCCGATATCGTTGACTACCCGCAACCCGGCCTGCTAAAGTATGCTGTGCAAAAAGGATATGCCATCGATATGACCAAGCTTATCAACCCGGACTGGATTAAACAAAACTACAGTCAAGCCTGGCAGGATCTAGCCAAGATGACCGGCCCGGATGGTGAAATTGTGGCTGGCATTTGGGCTCGTGCTAATGGCAAGTCCTTCGTCTTCTACCCCAAGAAGGCTTTTGACGCTGCTGGTTACGTTGTTCCAACCACCTGGGATGAGATGATGGCTCTCACACAGCAAATTGCTGATGATGGCGACACCCCATGGTGCATTGGTATTGAATCTGGCGCAGCTACAGGCTGGACAATGACCGACTGGATCGAAGATGTGATGCTGCGGGTTACCTCCCCAGAGAATTATGACGCCTGGGTAGCCGGTGAATTGAAATTCAATTCACCCGAAGTTAACTTAGCCTTAGACTACATCGAAGAAATTTGGTTCAACGATGCCTATGTCTATGGCGGTCGTAAAGCTATCCCCACGATCAACTTTGGTGATGCCCCCAAGCCCATGTTCGAAGATCCGCCCAAGTGCTGGTTCAACCGCCAAGGGAACTTCGTTACCACCTTCTTCCCTGAAGAAGCCGTTCCTGGTGTAGATTACAGCTTCTTCTACTTCCCGCCAATTGATCCTCAATATGGCAAGCCCGTTCTCGGTGCCGGCGATATCTATGCTGTGTTCAACGATCGCCCCGAAGTACGTGCAGTTATCCAGTACTTCTCTACCGGTGAATCCCTCAAGGTCTGGGTTGAAAGCGGCGGCGCTATCCTAACCCACAACGACGCAGATCTGAACTGGTACGTGGATCCTGTGACTCGTGGTGTTGCTGAGACTATCCGCAATGCAACCGTCTTCCGCTTTGATGGATCAGATATGATGCCAGGCGCAGTTGGTGCTGGTACGTTCTGGAAATATATGACCGACTACGTCAGCGGCTCTATTACGCGCCAAGAAGCTTTGGACGCTATTGATGCTTCCTGGCCGAGGTAAACCTTGTGTAGATAGGGTAAATTAACCCAAAGGAGAGCAAGCTGCCAAGACAGCTTGCTCTCCAACCCCTTATTCGTACGGCTTAAGGAGGCACTTATGAATTTAGCCCAAGCTAACACTCCTTCTTCAAATAACAATAATCTGTTTGCTAAGATTGTTAACTGGTTTGGATCTACTTTAGGAAAAATCTTTGTTTCGATTTTGGTACCTGCTGTAACGTTTATCGTTTTGTGGCAGGGATATGTTTTCTTGAGCGCAGCTAATGCTCCCCAGATTTTCCAGGTGATCGTCGCTATTGTTTGGGGCGTTGGTGGAGTTGCGCTGCTTTATTTGGTAACCAACTGGCTGGTGATGAAGTTGCCCGCTAAGGCTGCTCGGACTCTGCAACCTTTCGTGTTTGTCGGTCCAGCGGTAGCCATTATGGGATGGTTCTTGGCTATTCCAGTTGTACGCTCGCTGATAGCCAGTTTTCGCAATGCACTTGGTACTCAATGGATCGGTCTGGATAATTATGTCTATGCCTTCACTAACCCGCGCATGTTGGAAACTTTCCGGAATAATGCCTTGTGGATGGTATTTGGTACCAGTTTCAGCGTTGGTTTAGGTTTGCTGATTGCTTTTCTAGCTGACCGCACCAAAGCAGAGGTTGTCTACAAATCGATAATCTTCACACCAATGGCTATTTCCTTTGTAGGCGCAGGTGTCATCTGGAAATTTGTCTACACATATAAAGGCACCGGTGTTGGAATTCAGGAAATTGGACTTCTCAATGCCATTGTGGCTGCTCTGGGGGGAACTCCCCAACCGTGGCTGAATATTCCTCCTTGGAACAACTTTTTCCTGATTGTGATTATGATTTGGTTGCAAACCGGATACGCGATGGTGATCCTTTCGAGTGCAATTAAAGGCGTACCAGCGGAGTTGCTGGAAGCAGCCCGTATTGATGGTGCCAATGAAACGAGGGTCTTTT
>Ga0208695_1000812_pt1 | contig 30448 bp, 33 predicted proteins | sample AD_UKC111_MetaG_FD_184449 | JGI IMG/M metagenome (GOLD analysis project Ga0208695, IMG submission 184449) | Active sludge microbial communities of municipal wastewater-treating anaerobic digesters from Hong Kong - AD_UKC111_MetaG (SPAdes)... | ecosystem: Engineered > Bioreactor > Anaerobic >...
CAGCTTCCTGTGGTGGCGCACCATTGGAAATCATCAAACAGTATATCGAACAGCAACGGTCTTAAAACCAAAATCGTGCCTTATATCCCCGCCCAGAACGACGGGGTTTTACGGCACCGTCGATAAAACAGTATCGATGGTATATAGAGCATTCCGAAACTTCCTGCGGCATCACCGCCAAAGTATGTTACTGCACCAATGCTGTCAAGGGCAATCGTCAGCGCCATTGCAGCAGCTACATTTGCAGCATATGTTGTGTTCAAGATTATATATGTACGCCAATGGTTTTTTGCACGGTATTTTTTTGCAACAGTGGCAACAGCAATGCAGGATAGTGCGGTTGTTGCCGTAATCACTGCAAACGGGATATAAGACGACATATTTGTTGTTATAGGATAGCGGACAACAGCAGCCACGAAAAAAGGCACTACCCACCATAATGACATTACTGCTATTAATGTTGTAAGTTGCATTACCCATTATTTTATTACTGTTTTTTTGTTGGGTTTTCTTCAAAAAAATAAAGTAATACCTATATAGAAAGTAATTTTTTTAGGGCGTTCTGCCCGAATCACACCCCTGTAAGGGGAAATCAAATACAATTTGCTGCTTTTTGTCCAGCTATTTTTGCAGGGCAGGGCAGTTATCACTTTCAATTAGAAGGAGGAATACTATATGGATAATAAGGGCTTGCGTCTTGTTCACGGTAATTATGACAACAGAAGCATCCGTACCAATGTAATCGAGATGTTTACAGACAAGCCGGGGATAAGTGTCCTTACCATGGCAAGCGGTATTACTGAACTAAGCAAGGTTAGGGCAAAAAAAATTGTCACGATAGACGATTTACATTGTCCTGACAACAATGCGGCTTAACCGCATATAACAATAAAATTCAACAAAGGAGATATTATGATAATAGACAGAAATGCGTTTTTAGACGTGTTGCAGAAGGTAGTGGGCATAACAGAAAGATACAGTATAATGCCGATGCTGAAAAATGTGAAGGTAGTTTTTGGCGAAACATCATCGATTGCGGCAACCGATCTTGATGTAAGCGCAATAGTCGCACTGCCGAGCGCAGATGAGAATATGAATCTTATAATTAACGGCAGGCTTTTGTGCGACATTTTTAAGGGCCTTGAAAAGGGAGATGTGGAAGTCATCAGCAGCGGTAAGATTGTTTATGTGAGACAGGGCAAGACGGTCTACACACTTGCTATGTCGGGCGCGGAAGACTATCCTTTGATAGACTCAGACATAAAGGACATTAAGGGTGAATTTGAAATTGATTCAAAGACTTTTTTGGATGCGATTAAAAGGGTCGATTATGCGGCATCTGACGATGAATCTCGATATGCTCTTTGCGGTGTCAGACTTACATCAAGAAACGGCAAACTGGCAACAGTCGGCACCGACGGGTTCAGGTTAAGCATGATTCGTAAGGATTTCCCGCTGTTGCTGGAAGGTGTTACCATTCCAAAAAAGTCTCTCGGGGACATATACAATATTGTTAGCATGGGTGAGCAGGTAAATGTTGCAGTGGGCAAGGGCGCAATAAAGTTTGTTACAGCAACATCGATGCTCATATGCAGGACAATTGATGCGGCATATCCAGAGCTGGACGGAGTAATTTCTATTAACGGCGATCATGATGATGCTACCGTTGATAGGAGTGAATTTCTACGGGCGGTCAAAAAAGTAATGGTTATGGCCCCCAAAGACCGGCTTGTAAAAGTTGAAATTGCCAATGGCATATTAACCCTTGAGGCCGAAGGGGATGTTGGAAAAGCAAAAGAAGCGATACCGCTTGTGTATGACGGCAGCGGCGTTGTCTTCCATGTAAACGGAAGGTACATTATTGATTTTCTCATTAACGGTACAGACGAGAAGATCGTGCTGAAAGTACCAAAGCCGGAGTGTGCAATCGGGAGGTCTATCTTTTTCTTAGGAAAAGATTCGTCTACGCTTGGCGTTGTAATGCCGGTTAGAGTCTAAGATTTGGGCTGCATTCGGGAAAACCGAAGGCAGCCCTTTTTTTGCCTTGGTTAAGCGCAAGAGCAGGGTGGGGCAACCACGTCAGCAGCTTGAGGGATATATACCGTGATGGTTGACCCCACGGATTCAGCGCTTTTGACTGTAACAAAACCAGACAATTCTTTTGCAATCGTGTAAACAATATGCAGGCCAATGCCATTGCCGTTCTTTTTCGTTGTGAACGCTGGTTTGTGTATCTTATCTAATATATCTTGAGGTATGCCGCAACCATTGTCGTTTACACTGATATAGCTGTAGTTTCCGGCTGATACCTGACCAAATGCGGGTATTTTTTTTGCCGATTCGAGGACTTTTTCCCCTGTTGCTATTTTTATTAATCCTTCTGTGTTTATGGCATCCCTTGCATTAATGGTTAGATTTAGAAGAATTTCTTCGATGTATAAGTCAATCGCAACAACCGGCGCAAGCAACTCTTTAAGTTCGTAGGTAATGGTGATGCGGTTTCCGCACAGCTTATCAAGTATATCTTGCATGTTTGTGATGCAATCGTTGATGTACATTTTTCGCTTTTCGAAACTTTTTTTGTAATTCAAGTCGAGGATATATTTCATTAGCCTCACTGCCGACAAAGATGATGTTTTAATAGCGCACGCTTTTGAATGTGCAAGAGCGTTGTTTTGGTTGGTCATTATCAGGATTTCCGCGCTGCCCACAATTGTCTGCAGGATATTGTTTATATCATGCACAAGATAGGATGTGATCTCATTTATAGATAGGATGTGATCAGCTTTGTTGTTTACGATGTTTTTTGCATATAATATATTGTTCAATATGTCCCCCTATTATTTACTATTATCTGTTATTGTATTACTTTATTTTGAGGTTTTTCTGCAGAATATTTAAGTTTTTTGAGTTGTTGCCGATTTTATTTAAAGTAGATATATTTAGTAAATATATTTACTTTAAAGTCACATTATCAGCAAGTTGAGGATAATATTTGCCATTAATGAGGTTTTTGTGTTTAATATAATGGCTTTAGTGATTTACATCATAATTATTCTACGGAAGCGGGGTCCGTGTGTACTATGACGATATCTGCCGAAGGGCTATCTACAGTAATTAACAATATCAGCGACGCTGTTTTTATACATGATAAAGCCGGTAACATTTTGTTTGTTAACGACAAAATGGCTGAACTTTATTGTATAAACAAGGAACAGGCAAAGCGATTATCGATAGCAAAAGATTTATCTGGCAATGATGCCGCGGTCAATACCCTCCCGGATATCTGGGACAAGGTATTAACGAACGGGACATGCGATATTTCGTTTGAATGGCAAGCCAAAAGACCAAACGACGGTAGCTGCTTCGATGTTCATGTTCGACTGTATAAAATATCCTATCAGTCAATAGATGCTGTGCTGGCATTGGTAAGCGATATTTCGGGGATGAAGAAAAGCGAGCTGATGCTGCGCGAATCCGAAGAACGCTACCGCCTCGCCATCGAATGTTCCAATGATGGCGTAGCTATTGTAAAGGGCACTGACCACCTGTATGTTAATCACAAATTTGCCGAAATGTTTGGCTATGAGAGTCCGGACGATATAATTGGCAAGGACCACAGCATTACAGTCCACCCTGATGACCTGGACACTGTTGTGGACTACAATAGGCGCAGGCATAATGGAGAACAGGTTCCATCACGGTATGAGTTCAGGGGCATCAGAAAAGATGGCAGCATTATGTATGTTTCGGCATCAGTGAACAATATGGTGTATCAGGGGGATAACGTATCTATTGCATACCTGCGCGATATTACACCACAAATAAAACAAGAAGCGATATTACATATGCAGCGTGATTTAGCAATGTTGCTGGCAAGAGCAACATCTGTTGAGGATGCCATTGCGGGAACATTAAACAGTGTTCTCAACGTTACAACTATGGACGCAGGTTGCATTTATCTTTTAAATAGTGCATCTGGTGATTTTGAACTCAGGTACCATGTGGGTTTAAGTGAGAATTTTATTGAAGAGATCTCAGTTATTAAGAACGGTTCAGCCGAAATGTCTCGATTGAAGCATTTAAACTATGATACCGTTTTTTCTTGCCATGAGCCAACAATAGATAATGTGTTTGCTGCAGCCACTATGAAAGAAGGCTTTACGTTGATTGCTCGTGTGCCATTGGTATACGCAGGCACGCTTAAGGGCTTGATGTGTGTTGGAACACATGGCAAAGGTTCGTTGCTACCGGATAGTAACGAGGAAAACATGTTAAAAGCAGCAGCAGCCCAACTGGTAACACTAATCAACAAATTTGAGATTGAACGAGAGTTAAATTATAGCAACAAACAAATTAAGCGCATGCTTGGCAATGCGATGATCGGCATGTTTCGCGTAACACTTGACGGAAGACTGCTTGCGGTCAACAAGGCTCTGGCAAACATGTATGGCTATGCTGACGAGAATGATTTCATCCGGGGCGTTAAGGGCACCAGCTTAGGTACATATGCCGTTCCGGAAGAGCGGCAGGCATTTATAGATACATTGCTTGCAAATGGGGCAGTTGTCGGCTTCGAAAAAAGGGCGAAGCATAAAGACGGGCATGTAATGTGGATCAGGATTAGCGCAAGAGTTGTTGAAGAAGACGGGATGGAATATATAGAAGGTATGTCTGAGGACATTACGTCACAAAAGCTGGCCGAAGAAGAACTTGAACGTCAGGTGCAGATATTAAGCAGTGTGCTGGACAACGTGCCGGATATTATTGGCATCCAGAAGCCCGACCATACCATTATCCGCTACAATAAGGCTGGATATGATATGCTTGGTATATCCCACAACGACGTTGCTGACAAGAGATGCTATGAGCTTATCGGCAGAAATATGCCATGTGATGTATGCATGACTGCTAAAGCGGTTAAGAGCAAGAAGCTTGAGCAGACTGAAAAATATGTCCCAGAGCTTGGGCGATATTTGTTTTGCAGAAGTAACCCGGTGTTGAACAAAAATGGCGATGTGGTATTGCTCGTTGAGCAACTACAGGATATTACCGACAGAATACATGCGGATAAAGAATTATTAATGCTCTCGGAGGCTATAGAGGCTTCGATGGACGGCATCGCCGTACTTGATAGAAATGATAGATATGTATACGTCAACCGTGCTCACGCTGAAATTTACGGCTATGGCAGCGCAAGCGAACTTATCGGCAAAACATGGCGCATGCTATATTATTCCGATGAACTGAATCGGTTTGACACGAACATTTTGCCGAGCTTGCATGAAAAAGGCAGGTGGTGGGGGGAAGCAGTAGGGAAGAAAAAAGATGGCAGTACGTTTCCGCAGGAGCTATCGTTGTCTTTACTGTCAGACAGCAAGCTGATATGTGTGGTACGAAATATATCTGTGAGGAAACGCGCGGAGAGAGAGATATACGATAAGTCATTGTTTTTGCAGACGATTATAGATACATGCCCGTATCCTATTTTCTATAAAGATAATAAATTGAGATATCTGGGTTGCAACGTAGAGTTTGAGCGTTTCTGGGGCATTAGCTTGGATAGCATACTCAACAAAACAGCAAAAGAGATATTTGATAGCAAAACAATAGTAAGTAAGGCTGACAGGACAGATAAGTTAGTGCTGAAAAACAAATCTGCAATTACATACGAGGACACCCTTGTTTTGAAATCCGGTATACAAAAAACTGTTTTTGTGAAAAAGGCGCTGTATTTGAAAGGCGATGGAACAGTTGGCGGTATTATGGGGATAATTACTGATATTACTGCTTTGCGCGAGGCCGAGGTACGCTACCGTTTGCTGGTTGACAGCTCAAATGATGGCATTGCTATTACAAATGACAGTTTGCATATATACGCAAATGATAAGTTTGCCAATATATTTGGATATAGCAGTGGAAAAGACATAATCGGCAAAGGATATGAATATGTAATTCATGCAAACGATGTACAACGGGTTAAGCGCTATACATTGCAACGCAGAGCAGGAAAGAATGTCGATAATCATTATATAGTCAGAGGCGTGAAAAAAAATGGGGACATTATTTACATCGATATTTCTGTTTCTTTAATAATTTACAAGGGATTGCCCGCGTCTCTTGCATTTGTCCGTGATGTCACAGACAGGATAGTGGCGCAGAAGGAACTTAAAATGGCGGAAGAACAGTATCGCGCCATATTTGAGAACACAGGCACAGGTACATGCATCATTAGAAATGATATGATTATAACCCTGGTTAACAATAAGTTTAGTCAGATTTCTGGATACACAAAAGAAGAAATCGAAGGCAGAATGACCTGGAAAGATTTTTTTGATGTGAGCGTGATCGAATTCATGGAAAAGTATCATTATGCACGGCGCAGAAAAGGCGGACCAATAATTGCGCCAAACCAGTATACAACTGTGTTTGTGGATAGGTGGGGAGATAAAAAATATGTTTTGTTAACTGCCGACATAATACCAAGTACCACGGATTCAATTGCTTCAATCACGATATTGCCTGACCACTATGTTCCATTGCCCTTTAAAGAACTATAGGCTGTGTATTATACCGATAAGAATTTTTATGTTAACTATTGTGCATTTACATTAATTATTTCAAGGATATTTTATGCATAAAATATACTTTCAAGGATATTTTGACCAAAGATAGCATTTGTATGTATAATGCACTTTAATGGCCGCAAAAACAGATTCCGTCAAAAAAACCAATTTTCTGCAGAAAACCATCAATGAAATCAAAAGCGTTACGCATGCTGAACGGGATTTGTATGCATACATACGCGATTTGCTTACCAACCCGGTTCTTGGGCTTAATTGGAAACGCGAAAATATTGTGATTGACTCATCTGTGGGTTCGGGCATTCCCGATGTTGTTGTTTATCCCAATGGCTTGAATGGAAAACCCAATAAGGCGCCCTACAATGCCGCAATTATTTTTGAAGGCAAGACAAGCGATCAGGTCAGGCAAAAAGCAAATTTAATTTTCAATGAAAAAAAGAAGTATATCCAGCTTGCTACAAGATGGATGGTTTTGTTTGATCAGACCATGATAAGGTTCGTTGGCATTGGAAGCGGCAGGTGGGATGAAACATACGATTATGACTGGACGGATCTTGTTGAACCCAATAAGTTCAAGGAGGCCTTCGACAGAATCTCTTCGGATGTATTTAATATTGCAAAAGAATTGGAGCTTTTCAGGAAAGGCGAGACGGAATTTGCCTGGATAGATGTTAATTTTATAGGCACGGACAAATTTCTCAATGTAATAAAGGAGATTTCAAAGCTTTTAAGGGAACAAATAGGTCGTCTTGTTACAAAAAAAGCAGTGGAAGATATAAAGTCGGTTTTAGCTGAACTGGCAAATGCATCTTCCTTGTATGGAGCATGCGAATTCGTCCCCGCAGGACGTGATATAAAGATGGTATTCCCGGATGTGTCGAAGCTTGCCGCAAAGATTGACGATCCTTCCGACAAAATTAGATTTGTCGATGAATACGACCGCATGCAGGAAAAAATCTCCATATTAACAGAGCCTTATAAATGGGCATTAAAAATTGAACATTTGCTTTTAAAGGAATATGCGGACAAGATAGGAATGGAAGCGCCAAGCCTATTGTCTTCATCGGAAGAAAACAAAAAAGTGCGTGAATCATTCATATATGAGACAGCAAGCTTTATTCTTGCACGCATGCTTTTGATTAGATTTTCCGAGGATAACAATTTTCTCGAACGTTATGTTTCAAACGGCGGTATTACCGATTTTGTGGTTTTTGCCAGGCGGTTCCGGCAGGGCTATCAATTTTTGTTGAAAGAAGCGTACAAACATGCTGCGGAGCTTTATCGTAATTTGTTCGATGAAAGCAGTCTTGATTGGATTTTGGATGTTAAAGACCCTGCCCTTAACAGCACAATAGAGTATTGCCTTTATCTGCTGTCAGAGTTCGACTTTAAAACCGTCAAAGGCGATATTCTATCCGGTGTTTATGACGGTTTTTTGGAAAAAAGCAAGCGCAAAGCCCTTGGCGAATATTATACCAGACCTGAAGTTGCCCGCTATATCCTTAACCGATGCGGCTATGATTTTTCAAAAACGCTGTTAGACGCAGCAGTCGGTACGGGAACATTTGCCGTTGAAGCCCTTAATTATTCCATCGAGAGTATGCGTGTCGCCGGAATGCTGGATAAAGAGACCATTTCTGCAATTCTTGACCGTCTCAACGGCCTTGATATTAACGTTTTTGCCATTGCGTTAGCACAGGTTCAGTTTTTTTGGCATCTTTTTGAATTGTTTCAGGGAAAAACAAAAGATGAAATGCGGCTGCTTGCTTCGTCTTTGATCCCGGCCATCAATCTTTGCGGCGGACAATCTTCATTAGATACAGCAGGGATATTATTCAACGGCCAGGATGGATTTGCGTTCATGGAATATGACAACGCCAACGACCACACGAGATATAATCCAAAATGGCTGAGAATTATGAGACAATCTTATGATATATGCGCGGGCAATCCCCCTTGGATCAGGGCGCACCGAATCAAGCTGCCAAAGAACCTTGAAAAACATTATGCAGACGTATACGAAAAGCAAATTGACCTGAGCGGTCTTTTTCTTTTTAAAGCATTAAGGCAATGGGTGAAGCCTGGCGGTTTTGCCGGTTTTATACTCCCCTATTCCACATTGGAATCCGACTCTGCACAAAAACTGAGAAACTTTCTTAAAACAAAGACGATAGTGGAAATCGTGGATATGGAACATGTAGCGCCCAGAGTATTTGATGCGGATACCGTGCCTATTATCCTTATTGTTAAAAACGAAACGCCCCCTGAAGACCATCAGGTTCGCATAACCGTTTTAACGGACGATGCTTACAACGAGATGGATAACATTATTGATTTTACAAGGGCGATAGTTGTCAACATGAACTTGAAAGATTTGCTCACAAGCAGTTACAGGAACACAACAACCGAAAGAATTTCTCCCAAGATTTATGCTGAAGATGTGGATATATTGAACAAAATAGGTAATAACCCCCGTATAGCCAGCATTGTAAGAAAATTGTGGGTTAATAAAAGAGATAGTAAGGATGTTATAGTTTTCAATAGCATGTCATCACCTCAAGGATACAGAGAACATACGCTTATACAAAGGGGTATTGAAATTGGTGGCACGCAAGGTTTAAGTGAAAATGGACTACCCATATACAAAGGTTCCAATGTCTTCCCTGCCAATATTTTGGGTGACCCACTTGGATATTGGAACAAAGACGACAATATAGTTAGCAGTATAAATATTTTCAAGTACCTTGATTTTTTTACTGAAGACGTTTATGTGACGAGAAGGCTTTCACAGGTTCCGGTTGCGGGAAGATGGAATGCCGAAACCGTTTTCAACGATACGACACATATTATTGTATTTGAAAAACCATTTCCCCTGAACATATACCTGTTGTCTCGCATACCGCAGTATTTTGCCTTTAAAACACTACGCACAGAGGTTATGCTTCGAAGAAGAGCGGTGTGGAATGTAGCCGAAATTCATAACCTGCCTGTCCCGGAAAATATCGATGTACAGGAAATCGAGGCTATAGGCTCACGCATCTTCAGCTACAGCAATGATATAATTAACAGATACAGGCATGTTGAGCAGATGATTGAGAACTCCGTAACCCATACACTGAGGGATTGCATCATTAACAATAAAATAGCTCTCGATAAGATTAACCTGACCGTATTCCCCGAAAATATTAAAGTACGGAGCGATGAAATAATTTGCCGTGACAACAGGATAACAAGCGGTTTGTTTATGGACATATATGTGCCGGACGACCTTTTGTACAAATACCTGTCATATTGTGTCGCGGAAGCACTGTCAGATAACGAATACACGGACAGAGAAGCTTTTTTGAACATCCCTGTTCCCATAGAAAATTTAAGAGAGGTTGTGGACGCAATAAAGGATGCAAACCTTAATAACGCAGAAGTAAATTACAAACACGAGATAGAATTACTCGATTTTATCGTAGGAAAAGCGCTTGGGCTCGATGATGCAGAAATCGGCTATATAATAAAACAATTTTCTGAAGACCCTTTTCTGAAGAGAATATCCCCCAACATGCCCCATTTGGGCATGAAGTTTCAGGCATACCGATCCAACTACGGAAGAGATGGCCAAAGGTATTTGTAATACAATTTCAGAAATGCTATTGCGATTATTCTGTTTGACATTGTTCGCCAAAATAGGGTCAACAAAGACATTGCTGGCAATTACCGCCTTTTTTTAACGATTTTATTGTTTTCAACATCGATAGCCTTGCAATAATTTGTTGCGGCAGTTTGGACAATGCCCATGTCTGCATAGACAAAGCCGCGATTCCAGTAAGCGTCCGCATCGTTTTTGTTCAGCCTGATTGCGTTATCGTAATCTTTTATGGCCGCCATGCTGTTGCCTATGAGGTGGTTTACAATGCCCCTGTTGTAATATGCATCAGCGGTGTCCGGCGCAATCTCGATAGCCTTTGTGTAATCGGCAAATGCCTGTTTGTATTGCATTGAAAGCTGGTATGCAACACCCCTGTTGAAGTATACAACGGGGTTATCCTTGAGCAATACAAGGCATGCGGAATAGTGCTTTATCGCCTCGCTGTATTGTTTGCCGTTGCTTGCATTAAGCGCCTTGGCAAATAATTCCGCAGCTTTTGCGACATTCTTTTTATTTGAGTTCTTTTTCAGTGGCAATGTTTCTATAACGCTGCTGCCGCCAAGCTCCCTTTTTTCCGGCTTTATGCTTTGTGAACTACCCCGCCCTTTCGGACGGAGCTTCCCGGTTCCATGAAGAGCCTGATTGCACTGCTTCTCCCCGGGCGTTACTTCCCGTGATTCCCACGGTAGATTTGTTTATGATGTTTATTGCAGCATTGTGATCTCTATCGAGAACAAGACCGCAGAACGGACACATATGTGTTCTTACGGACAGATTTTTCGGGACATTTTCACCACAACCGCTGCATATGACGCTTGTATTCCGGGCAGTGACTTTCTCGAACCGGCAACCAGCCTCTTCCGCTTTGTATGCCAGTTTCAGGAGAAATCCACCCCATCCTGCGTCTGATATGGATTTTGCGAGATGGCAATTGCGTACCATATTCCTGATATTCAAATCTTCAACAGCGATAAAACCGTAATTATCTACTATATATCTCGACACCTTGTGCTGAAAATCCGACCTCTGGTTTTTCACCTTGCGGTGCAAAGATGCAACAGTGAGCCTTGTTTTCATTCTGTTCGACGATCCCTTTTTCTTTCTGGAAAGGTCTTTCTGTTTGCGTATAAGTTTTTTCTCCGATTTTGTAAGGTATCTCGGGTTGTCTATAATTGTTCCGTCAGACAGTACGGCAAAGGATTTTACACCTACATCTATGCCTATAGATTTTATGGGTACAGGCTTACCGTCGGGATTGTATTCAACGGAAAAACAGGCATACCAATGGTTGCCGTCTTTCATAACGGTGCATGTCTTGATATCTCCCCTGATCTGGCGGTGCAGTTTTATTTTTATGTGCCCGATCTTCGAGAGCTTCAGCCTGCCATTTACAATATCGAACCCTGGCTTTTGCGGATATGTGATGGAATCGTATCTGCCTTCTCCTTTGAAGCGAGGGTAACCCGGCTTTGTGTTCTCTTTTAGTCTGCGGAAGAATCCCTGATATGCCTTTTCTACTCTGAAAAGCACATCCTGGAGCACCTGGGAGTGGACATCGAGAAGAAGCTGCACACGTTTTTTGTCAGCCACAAGTATTTTTTGCTGTTCAATACGTGACAAGCCTTTACCTGTTTGTTCATAGCGGTTCCTTCTGTCCTGGAGGCAGGAGTTATAGAGTATCCTGCACGTCTCCAGGGTTTGTTCAAGTTTTTGAGTCTGGTTTTTTGTCGGGTGGAGACGGTATTTATATGTTTTACGCATTCTGATTTTCGATATAATGTTTTATATCATCAAGCGTTACCTGTCCGGTGGATGCAAGAAAGTAGGAAGGACTCCAGAAGTGCCCCTTCCGTAGTATTTCTTTTACATATGGAAATTCTTTGAAGATCAGCCGGGCGGAAACAGATTTCATGCTGTTTACAAACTTCGATATCTGTATTTGCGGCTTACTGGAAAACAGAATGTGTATATGATCTTCTGCTGTCTCCTGTTCGACTATGTTTATACCGAAGGATCTTGCCACATCAATGTTGATAGCCTTCAGTCTGTCAACAAGCTCTCCATACAAGACCTTTCGCCTGTATTTTATACAGGCTACATAGTGGAACTGAATGCTGTATACTGAGTGATTACCCTTATCTAACTTGTATTGCATATGATAATTATATCATATAACTGACTTTATCACAAGTGCATCCGCCTTTCATCCCCTACCTCACGGAAGGGGACTTCCCGGCGGTTAAGTTAAGCGATCCAATAATGCCTCGCTGTTTCTAAATAATTGCCGCTCTGCCTGCATATCGGTTTGCATAGTTCCAAGCTGCTCCGGCTTGGGACTGCCCTTATGCTTTTCGGGCAGCAGATTTTGTTCTATTATTAACTGGCGACTGCCGGAGCCGGAAGCGGCAGAAGGGACAGCCACAAACTGCGGAGACGGAACATGCCTTTTTTCAGATAATGATGTTGTATCGCTGCTATGCGTTTCGGGTTTATCGACAACCCTTGCAGATGTAACCATTGTTTCGGTTTGCTCATTTTCTATTGCCCTTGAGGGAATAATCGTTTCTTCGGCCTTTTTTTCAATGGCTTCAATGACAGTTGCGGCGGGCGCGGTTTTTGCTGCCTCCGCATCGGCAACGGTCTGCATATCTTTTTTGGGCAATGCCGCCTGGTCATCTGCGGGAACGGTTTCGTTTATCTCAACGGCAGGTTCGGCGGTATCATCTGTTTGAGGTTGTATTATCGTTTTTTTGTTTACGGCGTTATCGAAGGCAACCGACGATCCCAACAAATCGAATAAGCCCATTGCCACATTAATAGGATTGAGCGACAATACATTCATTATACCAGAGGCAGCGTGCAATGCCCCGCCCGTAGCGTGGACAGGCTCAACATATCCTCTCGGAGATGATGCAATTATTGTTTTATCTGCGCCAGGCACCGAAATTACAGATGTTCCAGTTGCGCATGCCGAGAGAAATAAGGCGGGAACGGTCAGCGCTACAGCAATGAATGTTTTTATGCTGGACGTAATTGGTGCTGTCGTTTGTGTTATTTTTGGCAACATCTTATTCTCCACTGATTCAAAAGTTGTAAAGCTGGCCCTTTATTATGTTCATTTTTGACTTATCGTCTCTTTTTGGGTTAAGGCAGACTCGTTTTATATTGGACAGCAGTTTTTTGTGCCTGTGCAGAGCAAGTTCGCAGTTCGTTAAATGTCTTTGCAGCTTCAGTATATATATCTCGCGTTCGTCCTGGATACCGCCACAGTGTTTCTCGACATCGGCATCTATATATTCTTTTTCCTTTATTTCTTCGGTCAGGCGTTCGCGTTCGCCCTCAAGCACTTCCCCGTTTGCCCCCTTTAAAGCGGCAAGCCTTATTGCCTCATCGAGCAATGTTACGAAGCGTTCCGTTGTAATCAGGTGCTTTGCTGCGGCGACAAAACCCTGTTCGACAGTGTACTTACTTTTTTTCTTTTTTTTGTCTGTTTCCACTTATGTTCTGCCCCTTTATTATTATCGTTTTGTTTGGCACTTATTTAAGCCCTTTCGTGCAGTGTTTTTTGTCCGTTGTTATTTTGTCGGTAGTATTTTATCTCTTGAGGAAATAACGGTCAATTTATTCGATGTTTCAGATAGCTGTTGCGATGTTTTTTGCGGCAATAAAGTGCGCTGCCCTACCCTCTTTGAACATCGATGCAACTGCCGCATTCCGCAGCCGCAAAATTGGTCTTCAAATTTGCTTATATACCTTATAGAAGGCAAATTCTATGAAGGGGGTTACAATGGCAAAAAAGGGAATAACGGTCGATGAAGTCGCGGGACTTTTGAAGCTGACACGGCAGGCGATACGGCAGATGAAGCAATGCCATTCCGTGAAAGACGACGAAGCCGAGATGCTCGACAGGGTTATGGCGGAAGCGATACGGCAGATGATTTCGAAAAAGCCGCTGCGGTAGCTATTCTGTTTTACGAAAGTGGGGGCATGCGTCGCTTGTTTGGTCATTTATTTACTGCATCCGTTTGTTCCTTTCTCATTGCTCTAAAAGAAAGGTGTGGAGCTTTCGACGACTCTTGAGTAAAGCCCGGAACATCATTTATACGCAATGATATAGCATGACAGTGGTCTGTTTCTGCTTTTACGTTTTCTTTAAGAACAGGGTTCTTTGCTGCTTCATCTTTTGATGGGGACTCCAAGCAAGAGAGTAATGCATTAAATTCGTCTTTCAGCGTATCAAGTTTTGCCCTGTCGGTTGTTAACCATTTTGCTGGAAATACAGCGCTTAATCTTCTATCTGCGGTTTTGGTGCTATCATACGATATGATCACCGCGCATTTTTCTTCTGCATTTTTTGTCGTTGATGTAATTTTGTAAACTGTTTCTCTTGCCGTACAAACACCATCGTAACTATTAGTTGTCACGTTACAACCGTTTTCCTTAAATATCTCGCCTCCCTGTGCATAAAAATTTACTGCCGAAAATAAGCAATCGCCAACCAGTTTCTGTTTTGGCTGTAAGGGGGTAGAGTTATTGCAGGCAACAAAAAGAAGCATGCATAAGCTCACAAACACAATTTTATTAACCATGATTTCCTCCTATTTAAATTTTATTAGTTTCCACGTTAATTGATCCTTTTTACTTTTTAAGCCGTCGGTTTTTTTGTATTAGCTCCCACTCTTCATCTGTTATCATTCTCCATTTAAGTTGTACCTGTTGAGAAAACGAATTAGCAAAATATGCATCAATTTCCTCTTTTGTGGCAGCCATATCCGTGATCGCATTTTCTTCACCTGCCAGCAAGTTTATATGCGCTTTTTCAATAGTTATCCCCCTGCCCTTTGCTGTTTCAGACAACTTCGCATCGAGTTCTTTTTCGCCGATTAGAGGCTTGTCGGCTTTTCTCTTTATGAGAAAGATGTTGTCGCTGTCGTCTTTAACCGCAACGGCACATACAGGGTATTCGTACAGCGTGTTTGCCGCAAACTTCGCATAACGTGGCGACATTGAGGTGAAGTATATGAGATTGAGATACTTGTTATGTTCGGCGATAAAATATATTATCGAGTAGTCAATACCGCCCATGCCATCGGGCAGATTGAATTTTATCAGGTCGTTGCATTTGAAAGGGTTGCTGCTTTCGCCGGTAAGGTAAGCAGGGTTCAGGTTAAGCAGCAGCGCTATCTTCGACAACGTTTTGTCGCTGAGTTTGGCCTTGCCGGATTCATAAGGCACAAGGGATTGCTGCTTAATTCCAACCTTGGCCGCAATGTGAACTTGTTTTATGTTCTGCAGGGTTCGAACGATTTTGAATAAGTGATAGTATTCCATGATTTTACCTTGTTTAATTTAATTAAACAAGCAATCTACATACACAGCCGTTATAACATTCTCGACCAGATATGCGAAGGCCAATGATATAATCGGTAAGTCTGTAATGAAATGCAGTTGTGCATTGTTGCCCGTCACTACTATTTGAGTGTCTGCGTTAATATTTATGCTATTTATTTCATATAACTTTTTTGCCTGCACGAATATATTTCTGGCAACCTCGTTAATGAAGGCAATTAATTCCGCCGTATGGTTGTCTGTGGTAGTAGCATAGTCCACAGCAAAGGTTACCGCAACAGTGCCTTTAATCTCGTCTCCGGAAAAGCCGATTATACACGTTATACCCCCGGATCTCGTATTGCTCTTCAGTAATTCCTGTCCCACGAGGACAATATCAGTTTTCAGCATTTCCTTAATTACGCTCTTTGTGGCATTCACAAAAGGATTGCTGTGCCTTTTCTCCATTATATACCTCCGAGTTTTTGTTATTTCGATGCTTTTTTTCCAGAATACCAGTCAATGCGTCCATAGTCAATATTTTCATTAAGTTAGCGGTTTTTTACGATGTTTTTTGCGGTCTTTGAAATTCGCTACGGCATGTGGTCAAATAATAAAAAAGGGCAAGGTTTTTACTTCAGGATAAGATTCATATCGCTATTTCAAAGGATATGCTATCGTACCGTATTGATGGTCTGATCTCTCTTGCCTGTGTTTCTTTTTCGACAAGTCCTATCTGAATTAGGTATTTTAGATCATCGGCCACGTTTTTTATATCTCTTTTAAGAAGCCTTGCAAGTTCATTGATCGATTTAGGATTATCTATCTTGACTGTGTGCAATAACTCAAGTCTTTTCGGTGTCAACGCCTTCCTGAATGTTTCAAAGCTGGTGAAGTAAACGCCGACCTCTTTTTTTACCTTTTCCCCACGTTCAATCTTTTTCATTGCATCTTTCGCATCACTCAATGCATCTTCAATGCTCTTTACGCCTATTTTAACCTTTTTAGCTTTCATAGCTTTTTATACCTCCCTATATCTTCGTAGAAGTCATTGATAAGGCTGTCGATGTCTGTAAATGCATACGGAGCTTCGCTGCCGCTGTAATGTCTATGGTCTCCCTTGCCTTCTCCGTTGTCATATCCTACAACCCTTTTGCCTTTTACGATATATGCAAGCGAATATCTGAAACCGTGAGGCTTATCTTTCGTTTTTCCCGGTAGCCGCCATATTTTAATCTCAACTGTGTTGCCATCATCATCGTTGATCTTTTCGTGCATTACCAATTGAGTTTTCATATTGGTATATTATACCATAGACTTGGTGGATTGTGTTACTAATGTTTATTGAAATTTCAGCCTCGGCAACAAAAAAAAGGGCAAGGTTTTTACTCTTACCCCTTTCGCTTTTGCTGTGAAGAAAGCCTACGTTTTGACCTCGTTAGGGAAAAGAAAATCGCGGATGAAGTTTTTGACCTCCGTAGTTTGAGCTGCGCAATCGTTTGCCCTTACCCTGACGAACCTGTATGCCGATGCGTTTTCCGATTTGGCGAGGGCGGTAATTGTGTCGGCGGTTATGGTGATTGTGATTTCCATGTCCCCTGTCCTACTTGTCGTTTCTTAGCAGCTTTTTTGCCCTTTTAATTGAATGGATCATCTTGAGCCAGCCGCTTTGATTGTATTTCAAGTATGGAGAAAGCTCACCGAATGGCTCGGACTTCATCGGGGTCATGAACTTGAACATCGATGATATGCTTTTGCGGTTTTTGTCCTTGAAGCCTTTGAAGTTAATGTAATAGTGGTCGCCAAGGTAGTTAGGTTTGATGCTGTCGTCAAGGTAGCCTGCCCTGCGGATGGTATCATATATGTTTGCCATCATTTGCGACCTTTCCGTTGTAACGTACAGCCTCATGTCAACAATGCCATTCTTTTCGGCGTATTTGCGCACAGCAGTGAAAATGGCATTGGGGTGCGTCCATACTATTCCTTCACGGTAAAACGCTTCGAATACACCCAATTTTGGGCATTGGTTCAGGTTCGGCTTGAAAGCGTCTATTATTATTTTCGGGTTAAACCACTTATCGAAATCTACTATCTTGAGGTTCAGCGCTGTTGCTGCCTCTTCCTGTCTCGCCTTTACCGTTGCGTTTCTCAGTATTTCCGACAGGGCATCTTCATCGTGAACGGGGGGAACGTGGTGGTTTCTTATGGCTTCAAGCATCGGTTCTAATTTAAATTCGGCGGGGACTTTATCTTTTACCAGGTCTTTGAAAAGGTCGGCAGAAATTACGGTGTGGTCTGTTTTGTTGCCGGCTATGTCGGTTCGGAAGCTGTCAACGTTGCCGAGATCCATCGTAAGACACATAGGTATCAGCCATGGCGAATAAGAGTTGACCCCTTTAGGCATCCTTGCGTTCATTTCGGCAAGGGCATGTTTAAGGACAAGGTAGATGTGGTCGGCAAGGGCAAGCCTGCGGAATACGCCGTGGTATTTGCGGTAGCTGGAGAGTTCGCGAGCTTCCAGGTCTTCGGCAGTTCGGGGTAGCAATGAAGGCCGGTTTCCGTATTCGGTTATGCGGAACAGGCAGGTTTCGAGGATTTCTTCAAAGCCCATCTTTTTTATGTGTGCCATGTAGGGGTTTATTAATTCCATGAAGTCTTCGTGAGTGTGAGTGGGTTCGATGTATTTGTTGTAGTCGGTATAGGTTTTGGCTTCGGCAGCGGTTTCGGTAATTGCCGTTGTGGGGGCGGCTGCAGTTTCGGCATCGGCAATCGGCTCTTTAGGGAGGGTGCGCTTCCGACGGTTTTTTGCATCGAATACCATCTCGGAGCAGGGGACAACTGGGAGTCCTTTTCTCTTTAGGGCACGCCTACCCTCTTGTACAAGCCTGTTTTTTACTTTTTGTGCCATCCTCATTAGCAGTTTTTTTCTTATTGCCGGTATCCCCATGTGGTTTATGCACTGTTCGCTTAGTTTGAGGGGTGTTAGTTTCATGTTATTTGCAAGGCTTGTTTCCATATAGCGTTCTACCCTTAGAAAGCCTTTCCCGTCTGCTCTCGCCCATTCCTTTATGAGTATGTCCAACAATTTCTGATACCCGAGTGTTCTTCCGTATGCTTCCCGTAGCATTTTTACAATCTGTTGCGCCTGTTTTTTTGCTTTTGCTTCGTCGTTCATGTGACACCTCCAGTTTATTTTGTTGTTGCAATTTGCCTTTTTTTGTGGGGGATACTTTGGAATAATTTATTAAAGTATAATTTATTATTGTCTTTTATTTTTCAATGACACGCCATTTCTAACAAAAAAATCCGTTGCTATTTTCCCCTTAATTTCAGACGTGGTGACGTATAAGAATCGTGTTGTTTCCGAGGTTGATTCAAATACGCCGGTTTCGGACATGCGTCCTAAAGAAATTACTAACTAACCATTGCAGGTCGGCATGATTCGGACATGCGTCCTAAAGAAATTACTGTTGTTGCGCTAATTGGTGGTCGGATTGACCTTTGTTTCGGACATGCGTCCTAAAGAAATTACTAACTGCTTACATATATATTACTTTATTTTTTTTCTATTGCAACAAAAAAAGCGCCCCTATCGATAGGGGCGCTTATCTTATTTTGTGCCACAGTATTCTGTGCACAATTTTCCTTCGGACCAGATTGCCAGTAACACTTCATTCCCGTCGTCGAAATGGCAGGTGAAATACGGGTGATACCCGCCACCGCCACCACCTGCAATACCTGCTTCAAACCTAAAGTTTTTAGCCTGGGGGTGTTTTATTTTAATCTGTTCAATCGTTTTTGTTTTCATCCACATGTGAGTCAACACCCTCACATGGTCATCGTCTATCTTGTCGAGTTCGCGTGACAGCGATATCCGCTCCATATCCTCTGCCTCTTTACATACGTCTTCGATTGTGTACCCTCTCGGGCACTTATATATCTTGACGTTGTAGATGTCTACAAACTTGCTCCCGCTCCAGTTGCTATATTTTCTATGGAACATAACGAAGCATTTTGCGTCTGTTACGTTATGTTTCTTCAACGCTGACAGTATTGTGTCGCCATCCTTTTCCTTTGTTTGAGAATACGCGTAGTTGCTACCGCGCAGGTAACGGCACTCCAGCGGGACGCTAACTACCTCTGTTCCGGTGTACGCAAACAGGGTGTGGTATTCATAGTCATTCCCCGCTGAACCGTCCCATGCGGTATCGACCGGAATGGAGTTTAACCATTCCCGATCAGCCCTATGGATTGTAATCTTGTCCACATCTTCAATGGTTGTACCCTCTTGTTCCAGGGCGTCCTTAATGAATGGGAATTCTTTCATAATTGCGTTTTTTTTGAATGTGTTCATTTTTTTCTCCTTTTTTTATCCCGGCACCGCCGGTTTGTATTTTTTCCCTGCGCCTGCCGATGGACTTACGGCGAGGGTATGTATTTTTTAGCCCCCGGGCCGGCAGTGAACAGCTATCCTTTTCAGGACGCCTCGGTGCCGGCAGTGGGGGCATATCTTCTATTCAGGTGTCGCTATGGCACGAAGTCCTTACGTGCGTCACGCTTTCGGTCGAACCTAATAACGTAGAGCTGCCTGTTCTTGCAGTGGCCACTGCATTGGCAACCCCCATAGCGACACTTTATCTTGTATCTTTTCCCGGCATAAGGACGTAAAAATCCGTGCCCCATGTCGGGTTATTTTTATAAATTTGAATTTCCTCCGAGAGCGACAGGAGGTATGTTTGGGTCTCCCAAAGGGAGACAATGGTTCGGGCAGACACCCTAAAGAAATTACTAACTACTTATATATTACTTTATTTTTATTTTGCCCGACTGCTTCATTAAAGTAGTGATATTAAACAGATAGGCGTTGTTTATTTAAGTTTGAGGCATTATTTACAAAAAAAATATCTGAAATTTTTTTTGTTGCTATTGTTCTTCTTCTGCCTCCTCGGTCAATTTATCTACCGCTTTGGCTACCCTTGCCGCCATTTCCGCGCCTATTTCTACACCCTTTACCGCTTCCGGAATGCCTTCAGGCGTTATTGCCATCACGTTTTTTAAGCCTTTTACGCTCAGTCTCGCCTTCGGATGCGTAAATACCACAATGCCTTTAATCCACACATTTTCAATACCTTCGGATTTCAGGTAGTTTTTCAGCCACATTATGTTTCTTCCCAACTGCCCTGAAGGGTTGCCGATACCGCCAGTGTATGCGACGCCGCTGCCGCTGATTTTGATTTTTTGCCAGCCGTTTTCGTTGTAGTTAATAAAGCCGGAATGGTTTTTTATTTCAAAGGCATAGACGCCGCTGGAACCAACGAGAAGGTAATCGATGTCGCCGTAGTCGGTAGCCACACCCTGGTAAAGAATGTTGTCGGTTTTGTCTATAGCTGCCGACAAACTGGCATTGAAAAGGTCTTCCCCTCTAATGCCCTGCATAAATTTTGTCCATTTTATCTGCTCTACCGCACCCAAATAACAAAACACTATTAACATTATTAACCCGCCAAAAATCCCCGCAAGCAAATTAATGCAGGGGCCGACTATCGCGGATACCACACCGCATGAAAATAATATTACCATCCGGTTGCGGTGCATGTCTGCCTGCCTTACCAGATATGTTGACATTTTAACTGTTCTCATAATATTGCTCCTTTCTGCCTTGTATATTACTTTTTTTGTAGTCGAAAGTTAACTTTTTTGACGATAATGTGCAGTTATCGACAAAAAACATCGATAATTTACAGTTTTTCCAAAATAGTCCATTTTGGAACAGGTCAAAATCGATTATTATCGTCAAAAGCGACGATTATCGTCAAAAGCGTCTATTTCTATCGATTATCGTTTCCATTTTCGTTGACGCAAATTAACGATTTTGACGATAATGTGCAGTTATTTATAAAAAGAATTATGAATACACGGTTATTGCGTTTTGAACATTATCGTCAATACTGCCGATTAGCGTCAAAAGCGACGATTATCGTCAAAAGCGTCTATTTCTATCGATTATCGTTTCCATTATAACCCGCCCCTTGGCATTAAAAAACCCCGCATACGCGGGGTCGTGAATTTTTTTCTCTTATTGCACTTAAAGGTTGAAGCTAATATTAGACCTGTCAATGGGGTCGATGAATTTATCGCCTCTTGCCTTGTTGTTTGCTGGCGCCTTTGTCTTATGAGCGCTCTCCTCCCTTCCCTTGTCAACAACATTGGCAATGTAGTATCTGAGTGAATCTTTAATTAGGTCGTTTCTCATGTAAGTCGGCAGAGTGTCGAGCCTGTCTATTAGATCCCCGTCTTTTGCCTCGTGCAGATACAATTTTACCATTATTTTTTGGGACTTCATCGCCGGTTCCTCCTTTTTTATTGTGGATTGTTTTGCTTTTAGGCGCAGGCGACTTTGTATTGCCATTGCCTTGCTTGAAGCTGGTTGCAATGTTTTTGTTTTCGTCAGTTAGCCCGGCTTTTTCAGTACAATGCTTTTGGTAGTTGCTCACAAACTGCCGCAGCGCATCCCGGACAAAATCGTTTCTCATGTACGAAGGCATATTCTGCAGTTTTTCTATCAGTTCCGTATCCTTCACATCGTTAAGATAGAAACGGAAAGCTACGTTTTTTGCCGCCTGCTTCGTTGTTGCCATAGCCGCCCCCCCCTTAACCTTCCGCTACGGATGTTCTTGTTCCGTAGTACCAGTAGCCGACGGCGTTTGCCATCATTGGGTCGGCGACAGCGGTTATATTATGGACGGTTGCGATATGCTTCTTTATGATCTCGGCAGGTCCGCCCCCCACTATAGCAACATCGGGCGTTACAGGCAGACTTTCGATGAACCTGTCTATGGCTGCCGACACCTGCATGGCATAACCCGCAAGGCATTTTTTAATGTCGAAAGGGTAGCCTTTGTTGAGATGATTAATTTCGTCATTGCCTTTTATGAGAGCAGTCCTTGCGGCCATCGGCTTAATCTGAAAGTGGTAGCGCTTGTAAAATTCGCTTCTGATCTCGTCTATGGCAACGGATATGCCGAGCTGCTCGCTGCCCGTTACGGATTCTATGTATTTGTTTTTGGAAAACAACGCAAAGTCGAGAGTTTCGTGTCCGCAGTCCACGACGGCCACATTTTTATAGGCATCTTCAGGGTTATCCTTAATGTGGCTGAAATATATGCCCGCCCCCTGCGGTATGATCTTGACGTTGCCGTTTATGCGGTACTGCATTTCCATGCCGTTTATGTGGACAGCAGCGTTTTTCATAGCTTGCCGGATAGCCTGCCCGTACTGCTGCGAATACATTCCCGGCGGAAGTCCGAGCACGATGGTTCCGTTTCTGAAACTGTGCGAGTTTAATGCGTATGTGAGAACTGCCATCCACGGATCGGATGCCACAAAAGATGAAGTCCTTGTGTCCATGACTCGGCCATACGTTTCTGCGTCCTCGCCAACAATGAAGTCGTTGCCGTTGACGTTAATCGGGGTCATATAAGAAAACTCCCTGTCTCTGGATACCGCGGACACGGCAGTTGGGAAACTATCGTTTTTGTAATCGCTGTGGACTTTTGTGAAGCCGTAGCCTATGTCGATGCCTATGCACATGCTGTTGTCTTCCATATATTTACAACCTCCTTTGTGGTTTTGTGTTCTTTCCATACATGAGTATTACTTTATTTTATGCGGTGCGAGATTAAGGCAAAAAAAAGGGGGGGCGCATGAACGCCCCCCCTTTATATTATAGTACCGCTACGACTATTCCGGCCCTTACGAGCCTTGCGACCTGTGAGGTCAGAACATAGTCGTATGTACCGTTACGGTACATTACTCTTGTCATATTCCCTCCTTTTGAGGTTTTTTTAACCCCGGCGGTTGCCGGGTGGGTTTCCTTTTTAAGGTTTGGTTTTTGAGAAGCCGCTATAGCGTCGGTTGCCATTTCGGGTCGTACGCTTGTGTTAGCCAAACGGAACTCAAAGGTTCTCATGTCTGGCGGGACCCTACTTGCAGGCCAACCTGCTTCTCGCTCCCCGACGGTGGCGTTAAACGCAGACCGTGGGGTCTGTTATCGGCATCGCTGCCGATTTTTTAATATTTGGAATTCCTCGATCACCGAAGTGAAAGAGGTATGATTGGGTCTCCCGTGAGGGAGACAATGGTTCGGCCAAGCGGCCTAAAAAAATTACTTACTGTTTATATATTACTTCAAACTTTCCGGGATGCGCCACAAAAAAGACGATCTTAATCCCATATTTTATTTTTTTCTATTCTTTTCCTTGTTTTCCTTGAAAAGTAGAATATGCCGACAATGGGCAGAACTACAACGAGAGTTGTTGTAAGCACAACGAACACAGTTGACGTTATGAAAACCTCCCTGAACTCAAGCGCCCACACATATATCTTATTGAGCGTTTCGTACTTTACAGCGGGATACATCTTGTGCAGCAGCTTTGTAAGGTAGCCTTTTTCAAGAACCTTGAAATATATGAAGTTATATAGGATTATGGCAAAGAACATCTTTCCGATGTTCGCCAGCGAAAAACCGCCCACCAACTGCCTTATCGCCTGCTTTGTGACTGTACCGTAATAATATCTTCCCACATAGCAGGCAAGAAGCAGACTGTAGCCGAGTGAGAACGACAACGCAAGCAGTATCGTGAATGTTACATCGAAGTTGCTGGGAGTTGTCGAACCGAATACGGGTATGTATTTCTCAAGCACCCCCATGAAAAAAGGCGTCATAAATATGCCGATGATTGCCGAACCGAGCGCACTCCTTAAACCTATCCAGTAATATTCCATGTTGTCTCTCAATGTGAAAAATTCCGTTGGTACTTCAGAACCGCCGGATTCAACAGCGTAGTACCATTGTATATTTGATATTGCATCGAGAAGGTTTTTGGGTTTTTGATGCACCATGCTGCCAGTCTGGATTACATCTTCCTTCCCGCCTTTTGCACCACCGTCTTTTGACATGCCAGTCCTCCCCTATTTCAATGCAGTGAATATGAAGCCGAATACACCGCCAAAGTATGTCGCTATAGTTGAAATCACGATAAACACTACACTCAAACCCGGTCTTTTGAGATATATGAGGAAGAACAAGGCAAGCGCAAGTGTCACACATGCAAGCAGCCTTGCCCAAAAACCCTGCAGTAAGGTCGAGAACATCATGTGCCAGAAGCTATTGTATTGCTCATGGCTCATGTAGCTCATGGGATTTATTGCATCGAGAAAACTGCCCGACAGTATTTTATAATACATCTTGCCCTCCTTTATTTTGTTTTTGCCTCGACTTTTACAATGTTGTCTGAGATCGAGTCTTTTATCCTTTCAATCTCGTCAACGTTGGCAAAATTGCTTTCCACTATAGGGATAAGGTTAATGTTGGCAACTTTTTTGCCCATTTGTGTTTCGATGCTGTATCTTCTGTAATGCCAGTTTTCCTTCATGTCCGGTGTAAGCTTTTTGCTGTCATAAAGTATTTTCACTACATCTTTAACGACCTTCTCAAGATTCTTTCTTTGTATGAGCTGTATGTTAATGATTTCTTTTTTAATGGCATATTCATTTGCCAACTGGAACATGAACTCAGGGTTGACGTATACTACACCGTCGTGAGAGAATGCCCCCCACCTGTTGTTTGTCTGGGTAACATTTATGTGCGGCCTTACCATCCCGAGAAATTCGCCGACATCGAACCACTCTTTGAGCGGTTTTGACTTTAGTGCCGGGCTTTGCTTTGTAACCTCTTCCTCCCTTGCCCTGCCGTCAGCATCTTTGAGCAGTATCAACACCATATCGTTGTTATTGTTAATATTGGAGTGATGTGCCCTGATTGCTTCAAGCACAGGAGTTATCCATGTAATTTCTGTCTGCGGAATAACGGTTGCGACAACCTTTGCGCTGATTACAGGATGATCCAGTTTGCTATAGGTGTCGTCCTTTCTGTACTCTGGAAACTTGCCGATGTCATGTCCGAGCGCAGCAACAATTACGTTTGGTATGAAGGCATCCGGCAATTTGTATTCGTCTTTAAGAAGTCTCAGCGCAATTCTTACCACCCTGAAAATATGGTTTTTTGCGGTTACCCTTGCCAACAGTCCTGCAATGCTTAAAAGGTCGTCGCTTTCCTCGTCCCTGAAGTCTTTCATAACTACGAGAGACGGGCAGTTGCCGTGGCGATCCACTATCTCAACAAGTGCCTTTATCTTGCCAAGCACATTACGGGTTTCAAGAATTGTCCTGTACGGTTCTATGCAGTCTGTATAGAAGTTGTTTGCCTCTGCGGATAGCTCATAGCTGCTGCTGTCTTTTTGTGTTATTTCTGCAGGCTTATTCATATCTTCATTTTGGTTATTGTTTTCGTTGTTCGATACTGTATTTATTGTTGCATTATCAGAATTGGTGTTATTAAGTGCTGCTGCTGCGACATTTTCGACTCTTTTCTGCTTTTTTTGTTGTTCTTCATTATTGGATGTGAATGTATTGTTGTACTTGAGCCAGATAGCGCTCAGATCTTCCAGCTTTATTTTTATTTCGTTTCTGCTCTTTTCGTTACAGTCAAGTGCGTTATCTATTTTTTCGACAATAGAGTCCATAATGGTTTTGTTGTCGAAATAGTTATCTATCCTTTTTATAATAATATCTGTTACTTTGCCGAATATATTGCCGATTGTATGCCCCGCTGACAATTTGCTCACGCGGTTACCGCCTGTTCCTTCAATATGTTCGATAGCTTTCCTTCTACTGTCTTTTGCCAGGGCACGGTGAGTTCGTGGATGCTTCGCTTTCCTCTGACTATTTTGCCGTCTTTGCAGGTAAAGCTTGAAACCTGTTCAAGTATATCTTCTTGCGTTTGTCCTGTTATTGTGGATATCTGCTTCAGTAGCGATTGCAGTTTTTCTTCGACAGAGTTTTTTATGTAGAAGTTGAACGGTGTTTTTTGTTCGGACAACTCATAAAGCCTGATCGCAGCATACCTTTCCTTTTCTATGTGAATAGTTACAGAAATCCGCTTGGTCACGTTTATGGACTCTACTTTCGAAATGACGGAAACATTATCGAGCCACGCTTTTTTCTTTTTTCCTTTTAATTCCTGCAAAGCGTTTACTGCCCCTTCAGGCGGGCCATTAATAACGGCCTTTATCGACATGTAGTTGGCATGCACAGTGTATGTTAAAAGACTAAGATTGAATTTCACTATATCCCCCACGGTTCATCGAGGCGATTCGCAACTATGCATTCTACGGGCAGGATAACCTGGCGCATCTTCCCTGATAACCCCAAGTGTACGCTTGCTGTATTGTCTTCCCTGATTTTTTTCAGTATGCCCATGCGACCTTCGTAATCTCCTTTTATAACCCTGATCATGCCGTTTACTTCAAGTTCATTTCCTTCGTTCTTTTTTGAAAGAACGAACTCCTTCATTATTGCCCCTGCTATTCCGGAAGGAACTTCGTTCATTTCTTTAACGAATTCTGGCTTTTCTTTTATTTTCAAAAAAGCGCCGTCCAATACGCATACAAGATATTCGCCTAACGGAGAACGGCGGGCATCTATGCCGTAAACGTTCTTGAGAAATTCGGCTACGCGCCTTTCCTTGCCCTTTACAACCTTGAGCAGATAGTAGGTTTTGTTCTCGTCGTGATCGCCGTGTGTGTTGTCCTGCATGCGTTCCTCCTTTTATAATGGTTATTACTTTAATTTCGGCAGCAATAGCAGTAACCGCCGAAAATAAAGTAATATATAAGCAGAAGTAATTTCTTTAGGGTAACTGCCCGAATTATACCTGCCCTTTTCCGTAGGGCAGATACACAAATTATTACATACCTTTTCAAAGCACCACCCCATCCTGCAAGGGGGATGTTTATATAAGCACCCCACATCGGCAGGAGTGGGGATAATATTCCATCGATGGAGGAATTATGTTGAAAGGGAAGAATCTGAAAGCTGCGCGGGCATGGCTCGCAATGCTCAAAAATGAAAGCAAAAAAAATAACGGAGGCGAACATGATGTTGAACGTTAAAGTGTTTCTCTCCCAAAAAGAAATCGACCTTGCCTACGACGACAGCAACATGAAAAAACCTGCTGATGTTGTCCTTGGCGGGTTCTTATTCGAGGTGAAGGGGACAAGCGCCGTGAGGCGAATGACCCGCCTTGAGTTCGCGATATTCAACTACAGAACAGGCAAACGCTTCCTTCGGATCGATGCAGAACGCGGGGCGTTGTCGCTTGTCGAAGAATACTTTCGTGACATACTCAGTGCTTTCGCTGTTTCTGCGTGTATTGCTATTGAATATGTCCGGGGCATTGTCAGCAGAATAAACACAAACAAACTCAGGAGGTTTCATGGGCAGGCTTATAATTAAACACAAAAGCTATGTTGTTGTCATTCCGGACATAGAACTGAGCGAAGCATACAAACTCTACTGGAGCTATTTCTGGAAAACGGGGGAATTTGCACATGCACGTTACGAAGACTACTGCAACAGCGTCTACCTCTAATTAATATGCAAGGACAGGTCTAACAGCCTGTCCTTTTTTTTGCAAAAACATCGTGTTTATTGCGCCAAATGCTGTATTTGTTGACATTTGCGGCCATATTTGTTTCTATGAAAACAGGGAGGATGTTATGAACAAGTACACAAAGGATTCATTTAAAAAGCAAAATACGGTTGTGGCTTGCCTCGATGGGTACGATGATTACAGAAAAAGAACAATTATGTTTTACTGTTTCTTATTTGCAGGCATGGCCTTTTCTTATAGTATCTTATTTTTTGTTCTCAAGCTGTTTTTTGCCGCCTGCAATGCTTTTGTTATAGCTCACCTTGTAAGCGTGTTATTTATAGATGCGTCTCTGATTTGGTGGGTGATCATTAATCTTTACTGGCCAGCGCCACTGCCACCAGATCGAGGTGTTACGCCAAAAATCATCACCATAATGTTCGTATATATTGCCATACTGTTTTTGATGTATTTTTTATTATTTCGTTTTTCAAATGTAGACTGGGTTCTTTGTGTGTCTATTGTGAGTATATTGGGGGGTTTCTTGTATGGTTTGACTGCGGGTTTTGCAAACTATTGCGAAAAGGTGCAGAAAGGGTTGTACTATGATAGCGAACCCGTTAACCGCGAAGACTATCTGAGCCTTAACAACATGGTATTTAATCCTATGTATAGATTTTTTGACATTAACGTCTGGCATGAAAAGGACGATAAGTAATGTATCCCGATTTTTTCTGTGTCTATGCTTGGGTCTCAACTGAATGTTTCTGCGCAAACCAAAAACGATAAGCACCCTTAGCCTCAATCAGCGATTCCTTCGGTAACGCTAAACGTAATGTTGGGCTGAAAATATAATTATCGGGATTGACAGTGTATATTGTAATATTTCTATTTTCGGTAATATAGTCAAACATTACTTCTGGTATTGGCACGATATTGTCACCCACAATCACGTTCAGTCCGTAATCAGCAAACTCAATCGCTATATCTTCTTCGCTAATATTTTCAAGTTCTTTATCATCAATATCGAGTACAACCATAATACCGTCGGCTACCATGAAACATTTGTTTGCAATCATATATTTATTCCTTCTGTATTTTAGATTTTTTTGCCACCTGGTACACCCTGTATACCGTCACTGTTACCACCTGGTATCGGTTCTGTATTGCCCCCCGGTATTACCTCTCTATTAACATCCCCTGTTTGCTTATACTCAACTCCAACACTACCACCTGGTATTGGTTCTATATTAGCCATAGAGGTATTTGTTTTTTCCCGTTCAAGCATTTCTCGTGTAAGTTGTGTAATATGATTATCTGCAGCTTTGCTTGACGATGCTTTTGGTTGGAACAGATCGTAGGGTGTATTGGTATTACTTGTACTTTCGGTTATTGTGTCTGTCTTATTTTCTGTGGCATATACCGGCGGTTCTTCATAACTGTTTGGCATGCTATTTTGTGATAGTCTTGTATCTTGCGATGGTGTTTCAGAATCTAACCTATTCATATCAGGATTTGGTATGGCCTGTGTTTGTTCGTCCAAGAATTGCGCTACATCGGGTGCTGCAATATCGTTTGCCCCATATGTATAATTTGAAATCATTTGATCTATCGTATTATTATTAGCCTGATCGTTCATGCTTTTTGTACTCACACTTCCTTGCTGTTTAACTTCGCTGTGTGTTTCCGTAGATGGATTAGCATTGTTTGTTTCTTGGGCGTGTTCTAAATCGTCTTGTCTTATATTATTAGCACTATCTGCCCTATTCATATCAGTTTTTGGTATGTTATGTTCTGCTGTTTGCTGTTCTTTCTTGTTATCCATGTTGCTACTATTGCTTTCTATTTCGGCTGATGCATACCCATCATGTGCTTGTTTTGCTTCCGATTGCATAATATTTGTTTGTTGTGCGTATGATTGTAATTCATGCATTAACTCTTGATTATAGTTATGACCTGCATAAGACTGTATCATTTCGTTTGCTTTATCATTTCCGTATTTATTACTAAGATGCTCATAGAATTGTTCCGCATTTTGTTGCCCCTCTATCTTATTGTTATTAATAAATTCTTTTAGAATATCAATTGGTTTTTGTTTCTCGTATTGCTTTCCGCCCGCAACCTGGGCATCTGTAGCATAATTGATGCCTCCGGTTGTTGTTGCGATAGTTGCTGCGTACATGCTTTTTATTCCATCGTTTTGTGCCGTTTTTTCTGTGTTATTTTCTTTGTTGCTGCTTTTTTGTTTTTTACTTACCACATTGTTTTCAGTCGTTCCCTCTTGTTGAGTACCCCCTGTCTGCCTTGCTTGGTTTACATTCGGGTTAGGCACAGCATTGCTACCCTGCCCTGTTGTATGGTTTACACCCGAAGATTGAGCAGCACCCTGCACATTTGCGGTCTGCC
>Ga0208695_1000813_pt1 | contig 30445 bp, 25 predicted proteins | sample AD_UKC111_MetaG_FD_184449 | JGI IMG/M metagenome (GOLD analysis project Ga0208695, IMG submission 184449) | Active sludge microbial communities of municipal wastewater-treating anaerobic digesters from Hong Kong - AD_UKC111_MetaG (SPAdes)... | ecosystem: Engineered > Bioreactor > Anaerobic >...
GTCTGCTAAATCAATAGGTTTAACCCTTAATTCTTTAGCCCTTGCATTAAACTCATCTAATCCTAATACTTTTACCGCCCCACCAAATGCTTTGTTTAGCCTGTCTAATAGTGTTTTGCTCTCGGATTTTGTGATAGGTTCAAAGCCTTTTTCTCTTTCGGCTTCTTTTTCACCTGATATTTGGAAACGGACATTGCTATTTTTTTCGTTTTTATTAGATGTATCGACTTTAGTTTCCAATACTTGTGAAACTGCTTCTTCATAAGGAACTCCTTTTTTAGCTTCATCAAATAATGTTTTTTCTTTATCTTTCATTGCATCTGCAATGTTTTTTATTAGCAAAACATTGGCTTTCTGCTTTTGTAACTCTATTTTCTGTGCTAAATCTAAATTACTTTTACTAAATAAATCTTTTGGTAACATATTATTGTTAAACATATCAGGCTGTATTAGCCACAATGAAAAACCATCAATACCACTTTCATGATAATCGTGCAATATTTCTATTACTTTATGAATATTATCACGCAATGCCGTATCTCCTAATGTTAATGGTATTGTTTTTTCAATAGCTTCTCTTATGTCATAAGGTAAATTATTGAATTTACCACTTAAATCTGCATTGCCACCCTCGAAAAAAAGTTGTTTTAATAAGTTATATACTGTATCAATCCCTTGTGCTGTTACATCTCCGTCTTTTATTAAAAATTCTTTCTCATCTGCACGTAATACACCAAAATCCATAAGTGTATTTATTATTTGTTTCGCATTATCTCTTATTGCTCCCTTTAATGTAGATGTATCAGATATTACATTTCCTATTTTGTCTGCAAGAGTTTGCGATTGCTCTGCTGTTAATCTACCTATTGCGGCTTTCTCTTTTGTGTTTTTAGGAGCAATATCTTCTAAATCTTTAGATTCATAATTCCCTAATGTTATAGCCCTTTCATCTGCAACATTTACAACTCTTACTAATACAGGGTTCTTCATTGAATTTATATCGTCATAATTCAAGCCTAACTGTGCAGAATTTTCTAATATCATTTTTTTATACCCTTTAGGGTCGTTATGATAATTTTCGTAGTAATAATCAATAGCTTCTGCTCTGCCATTTCCTTGAATAACCTCTCCTCTTTCATTTATAATAGGAGCGCCAAAATAAGCAATATTATTAGCCCCTAATTGCAATGGGTCAATATTATTCCCTTTAATACTCGCTTCCGCTTTTAAAACTTCCGCACTGCCCCTATCTCTTGGTTGAGCTTCTGGTATAAAATGATTTTCATTTTTTATACCACTTTTATGACTTGGTTGCAAATCACTTGCTTCTATTACTGCATATTTTCCCTCTTGAACATCTCTTTTAGCAAAAAGTATTTTTACAGTATTTCCTAAAATAATCTTTATTTTCCCTTGTCTTTTATACTCAATAGAATTTATCGTTTTTTCCCCTTTATTCCGTGCTTGTTGTTCTTTTGTTTCATTTCGCTTATTATCAATAATATCAATTACTTTTTTAGCTTCTACTTCTGATTTATTATGTTCTGCATCTTTTGCCTTACTTTCAATAGATTTAATAGTTGGTATTTCGTCATCTGTTCTGGTTGATTTATCTTCTTCTCTGTTAGGTTTTGTATCGTTTTTAGTTGTTTCTGTTTTGGTAGCATCTTTATCATAAACTTCGCTTTGTTTGTTAAGTTTTTCATAGTATTTATTTAAGTCGTTTTCAAAGTTATTTAATTTTTCTATTGCTTTATCTTTCTCTAAATCATTGGAATTGCTATTTTTTATTTTTCTCCTTGCATTGTTTATCGCATCTAACGTTCTTAATACCATATCTTGTATAGACTTAGGCTCTAACATTATACCCTTATCCATTAAGTCCATAGTATCAAATACCTCATCGGGCATAGTTTCTAATATATACCCTATGCTATCGCCATACTCTGTTTTTACTTCTGTTTTTACATGGGCTTCGTCTTGCCTTTTGTCTGTTTCTTTTGCGTTCTCTCTTGACTCATCAAAAGATTGGTTATTCTTCTTTATAGCTATATCCAATGCAATATCAGCATCCCTATTTGTCCTTTCTTCCCCTTTTTCATTCTTATATGTGTAGCTTATAACATTGCCGTCTTTATCATGGTTTATACTTACTAATTCTTGTTTCTCATTATCTACTTGTACTGTGTTATTATCAACAGTTATTTTAGGTTCAGTTTTTATTTTAACTCCTAATTCGGAAATATCTTTTTTTACAAAATCATCATCTGTTGTCTTTCCTAATTCAATATCTTTTTTATCTCCTTTAAATATAACATTATTCTCATTATCTACTACTATATTTCCTTTATCACCGTTATACTCAACTTTATTATTTACAATATCTAATATACCTACCTTTGGTTGTTTAGTTTGCTGTTGTTCTGATACCTTTATAGGTTCTACCTTTGATTGTTCAACGGATATAGGTTCTACCTTTGGTTGTTCAGATACTTTCGGCTGTTCCACCTTTGGTTGTTCAATGGTGTGTGGCTCTATCTTTGGTTGTTCAGATACCTTTTTCAATTCTAAATTTAATGAACTTATCTTTTCATCTACTTTCTGTTTTTCTATTTTCGATATTATACCTTTTTTATCTTTTAATAAATCAGATTTCATTTGCAACTCCTCTATTTCCTTTTTTATTCTATCTACTGTACCACTATTTTGTTGCTCTACTTTTGGTTGTTCCTCTTGTGATGTTTTTGGTTGTTCCGCTTTTTGTTTTTCTGTTGGCTCTGCATTTCCTCCTCCCAATCCATTATCGTTTGGTTTGCTTTCTTGAACTCCCTCGCTGTCATTTTGTTTTTCCCCTGTGTTAGCAGGTTTAGTTGATGTAATTTCATTATTATCTGTTTTTATCGTTTTATCTTGTTCTGATTTATCTTCGCTTGTAATATTTATTATTTTACCATTGCTTTTTATATCCTCCGCTTTATCAATAGGCACAAGCTCACCACTATCATTTGTAACATTACCATTATTATCTACTTTATAAACTTCTTTATCATGTAATATAACATCGCCTTTATGTGTGTTTGTTATAGAACTTGCAAGTTTATCTATCTCACCTTTAAATGCATCGTAAAAGTCTTTTTCCTCTCCTGATAATTTTATACCTCTTACATTTTTATTTGCAATATCAACCTTTGTTTTTGTTAATGTTCCCGAACCCTCTTTTGCAGTTGCAGTTCCAATGGTAGTATTTTGTTGTTCTTTACTTTTAGCATCCGAAAATACATCATTTACGACTTTATCTTGTTCATTATTTACTACATTTACTTCCTGTGTTAAGTCATTTTGTACATTCTCAAAAATATCCTTATTTCTGCCTTTCATTTTTGACTTAACATAGTTTATCCATTCGGTAGCAAGTGTAGCTTTTTTTTCATTTTCACCGTGACCTTTAGTAAATAATGTAAAGTATGTCCCTAATGATAAATAATTTAATGCCTTTACTAAATCCTCATCCAAATCACCGTATTTCTCTTTTACGCCTTTTATAAATTCTTCTGAATTTCCGCTATGCTGATACTGTTCGGCTAATTCATTAAACTCCATTTTTACACCCTCTGATAATGTCCTACCCGTAATACCGGAAATAGTTTTAGTTAGCAAGTTTGGTTTTATGCCTGTCAATGCAGATAATCCTTTTTCTAATGGGTTTGCAAGATACCCACCGACCCCAAAAGTTACACCCGTTTTAAATCCCTCTCCAAAATGCTGTTCCCCTCTTAATCTATTATTAGCTTGGTTTAATGCTTCCATACTAATCCCCTCTTTTGCTAATGCATCAACTTTCGGGAATACCTTACTTATTGGCGTATATATCTTACTAAGTAATGGTTGTTCTTTAATTACATAATCTACTGTCTTAGCTACTTTAGTTACTGCCTTTGCTAATTCTGTGCCTTTCATTATATTGCCAGCACTTGCTAAAATTGGTGATGTAATTAATGATGTAGCCGCTAATTCAGTTACAAACTCTGCCGTTTCCCCTATCGTTGCTCCTACTTTTTCAGATAACTGCCCTTTGTCTTTCCCTAATGTTCTTGTTTGTAATATTTCTTCTTGTGTTTTATCTTTTGGTGATATACCAGCCTCCTGCATTACCCCTTGTGCCTTTATAGCATCTTCTTGTGATGTATTATGCTGTGTGGTTTGCGAAACTCCATCGGCAAACTTTAATACTGCTGTTTTTAAAAAACCATCTGTATTGTTATTACTTTTATTTATAGCAACGTATGTAGATATTGCATCTAACTCACCCTCTAAGTTTTTTATTTTCTTTGTTACACCATCGTCATAATGTGGTATTCTTTGCGCTATTGATTGACCTACTTTATCAATAATACCAGTACCGGCTTTCTTTTTTAATTCATTTAATTGCGTGTATTTTACACCGTACAATACTCTTAATTTATCTAAATCAGACATATTGCTCTTAATCACTCCGCTATTTTCTAATTCCGAAACATCAGAAATTATATTTTGCTTATGTTCGTCAATAACTGATTTATCATTCAATACATCTTCTTTCTTAGCCTTTAATGTAGTGATGTTATTCTTTAATAATTGCTTATCATTATCGGTTAGCGGTACTTCTTTTGTTAAGTTAGAATTTATTGGAAAACCAAATTGAGAAAGTGACGGATTATCTTCTGTTACAGTCTTAACCCCTGATGCTAATTGTTTTTGCATCTTTTCAATATCAGCATCAATATCAGCATTTCTTTTTATATATAACTTGTCGTTTTTTGTTTGTAATTCTGATAATTCTGTTTGATATTGTTTAGATAGTTCCGTATTGCCATAGTTATTAGCTGCTGTAACCCATTTTTTTAAATTATCAATTTTAGTATTAATATCATATATATGTTTATCGGTGTCGCTTAATCTACTTTTAATATCATCTTCGGTTAATATTTTAGCATAATCAACTTGGTCTTTTTCGGTATCTCCTGCTGTTGCATCGAGTGCGTTCTTTTTAAATAAAATATCTGCCCCTTTAAATGTAGTATTGTCTTCTTTTTTGTTTTTATTGATAGGCTCAATCGTTGGTTCGATTTGTTTTTCAGGAACTTTTGTTTTATTATCAGTAGCAATATTTTTCGCTTTTTGTATAATATCATTCACTCCCGATACATCATTATATCCGTTCCCTTTTTGTTTAGTTCCAATAATTTGAACATTATTTTTATTTGGTGCATTGTCTTTTTTATCTTGTTCAAATGCTTGTTCAAATGCTTTTGTATTACCCTTAACACCAACAGAACTAAATGTATTATTCGATTGCTGTGTAGGTTTCGCTATTGATTGTGGTGTTTGAACCGTAGGTGACGTGGATTGTACATTTGAAGTAGATACGGATTGGGAAGTATTTGTTGTAGATTTTTGTTGCTGTTCTTGCGAACCAACTTGTGTATTTATTTTTTTTTTTGATATTAACTCTTTAAACTGGTCAGGAGTTCTATCAAAGCCATCTACATTATCTTTTAATACACTATATACTTTATCGGAATAGCTACTTGATTTCATTAACTCTCTAAATTGTTCAGGAGTTCTATCAAAGCCATCCATATTATCTTTTAATACACTGTATATCTTATCTAAATATTCTTGTTCTGCCATGTTGTTATTTATTTAAGTCAATATTTGTTTTAAATTTACCTTTACTACTACTCCCGTTATTACTATTGCTTTTCCCACTACTGCTACTACTACTACTTGAATTTGTTACTTTTTTGCCTACTGGAATATCGTTTATAGTTTTATCCTTATTTGGGTCTAAACCGCTTGTTTTAGATTTTGATATTACCGATTCTGCTGATTTCCCTATTAATCCATTAGATAAGTATTCGGCTGAATTATTATTTGCTTTCTCTAAGTGTTTTTCCCCTGTTTGTTCGTCAACATAATAAATATAATAATCATCTTTATTTACTGGTAATTTATTACCTTTTCTCGTTACTGTGTATGGCGTAGGAGTTATTTCATACTCCTTATCAAAGTTTTTAAATTTCTTACCTTTTATAGCATCACTACCTTTCACCCATATTAATTGATTATTATTAGTTCCTCCTTTTGTATAACTATCTATGAATATTTGTTGTGCTGATGCAGAACCATTATTCGCTAATTGCAAACCCTCTTTTATATTAAATTCAGATGGGTTGCCTTGCGCTTTTGCATCTTTAGTCTTAGTATATTCAAATTGTCTGTTCATTCGGGCTTCTTTCGTATTAAATTGTCTTGCCCTCTCGCTCCTATCTAATGTTTTATTATCATCATACAATGAAACTGGGTTAAATTGGGATAACCAAGTAGCGGCTCTTTTTGCTACATCATCAGGAGTTACCCTACCTTGCTCTATATAAGTAGCGGCTGAACCAATTAAAGGGTCAACCTGCTTTTGCAGTATTCCACTAATAGCTGTTTGTGCATCATCAGCCGTTTGTTTTGTATTAAACACTTTACTATATGGAGCAAGTTGTCCTTTTAGATTATCTGTAAATTCCTTATCCCAAATTCTCTCTAAATTAACTGGAGTTTGTACTAATGATAAATCTTGCTGTACGGCATCTGCCAATGGCATATTGTATATACTTTTATATTTCTCCATGCTTTTACCAAAGTCAATAGTTTCATCTTTTTGACTTATAACAATTCCCGTTTGAAAGTCTTTTAACTTGTGATTTAAACTTCTGCTTGCAGTAAAAAACTCTTTTAGTTCTTGCATTTTCTGTGTCATATCTAAAAAAGCAGATGGATTTGATGCCATATCAAAAGGGTTAATTCCCTTATCGGAGTATTCTTTAATATCTTTGAATAAGTTATTAATTCTGTCGGATGCTTCTATATGGTCAATAGGTCTTATTTCTGTTTGATTAAAATCAAGTTTCCCGTACCAATTCTTAGCATTATCGGCTATTTGTTTATCCTTTGCAACCTTAGCAATAGCATTATTTTTAATGCTTGCTTGTTTAGCTTGGTTAAGTATATGAATATTATCTCTTGCGCCTTTATTATCTAATAAAAACGCATCACCCTCTCCTGCTCTTTGTGTACTTGCTATTGGAATATTACCCCCCATAATTACTTACTTTTATTTGCTATTTGTTGTAATAGTTCAAGAATACCACCCTTACCGCTGTTATAAGCTTTATCCATTCCCATAACATACCCTGCAATATTATCAACAGAACTATGTGCATTTTGATTTCCCGCTTGTATCATTGCTTTTGCCTTATTTGATGCTTCTAAGAATGGAGTTAATACATTATTATTCCATTGTTGTTGTTGATAATTAGCTTTCTGCCCTAATGTATTAATTAACTGATTATAATCATTTTGCTTTTGTGATGCACTTTGCATATCTAAATTATTCAATTTATCTTGTGCTTGTGCATTTGCAATATTATAAGCTAATAATGCATCCATACCACTACCTGCCGTTTGTTGTATATTCTGAATTGAATTAGCAGTATTATTATTTATACTATCTTTCATCTTATCATAACCAACCATATTCGGGTTAAGATACTTACTTCTAACCAACCCCTCTGTTTCATTAAATGCCTCTGGAGTTTCCATAATAGGTCTGCCTTGTGCATCTAATTTACGTTGTAAAGCCTTTCCCTCTTGTACTTGTTGTATGCCCTGTATCATTCCTGCTAAAGAATTTACAGCTCCTATTGCACCTCCTGCTATGTTAAATGGGTTCATTGTGATAAAATTTATATAGTAAAACTAATTATTTTTTTTTAAATTTGGTAATACTTTTAAATAATATGAGTAATATGAAGACAAAAAAAGGAAGAGGAGGTGTATCATATAGTTATCTTGAACGTGATAGAAACCTAACAACATCATTTAATGAGTATTCAGATGAGGAGTTAATACAACTTAGGACTTTAATGTATAATATCGGAGGAGCTGGCGTTGTAGCTTATGAATTATATAAACTTGATAATAAATTACTTGATAATACCCGAACAATAGTAGAATTTAATACCGTATCAGTTAATAATTCAAATAATATAAAGATATTAACAAGAGAGGAGATAAATAATTTGATATACAAGGATAATAATACAAAAATAAAGATACTTCATACACACGTAAAAGAGGTATCAACAAGGGTTAGGTATGAGAAAAGTCCATTATTAAAACATTCGTATGTTAAAAAAGTTCATATATCATTAAATCCAAAAAAGACCAATAAAGATACAATTAAGGTAATTAGAATAATCAACCGGCTTGCAAATACTTTAAGTACAAGCAAGGAAAGAAACTCAATAATAGTATCAAATTTATTAACTCCAAAGAAAAACGAGAAAATAACAAAGGTTCAAGAGAAAGAAGTTGAAATAATTAAAAAAACAAAAGAAATAGTTAATGAGGTAGAAAAGGAAATAGTTAATGAGGTAAAAAAAATAGACTTTTTATCAGATTTTTTTTAAAAATTACTTCTTCCCTTATACTCACCATATATATTTACGGCATATAGTATAGTTTCCTTATCGCTATCATTTTCTAAATGCAATAATAATACCTCCCCAATAAGTGGTAATCCTAATATTAAAGGATTTTGAATATTAGGAGTATTAATATCAAACATAAAAGGTGCATAAAAAACTCCTTGTTTGCGTACAATCATATTACTCGGTGTTCTGCTTTTTATTTCCCTAAATGCTCTTGGATTTATTACTTCTACATTCGGATTTAACCATTTGTCGGTGGCTTCAACACTCCAATTAGTAAAGTTCTTAGTTTCACTATTAGCAATATTCATTACAACCAATACCTCACTTTTATATTTCTTACCAAAGAAATTACCGAATGAGTTATTATCTCCACTTTCCAATAGATGTAGTTCGGCATTATTAAAACCTATTATCCTACTCGATAATGAACTAAATACATTAGGAACACAATCTCTATTACCTACCCATGCTTTATTTTCGTCATCATAAACATAAGAAAAACTATTTATACTAATATCAAAATTGAATTTATCAAATATTTTAAATTTATTATCTAATATTCCAATATTTGAAGTAGCATAATATGATAATATTCCATTATTTATTTCTGTATCTGTTGGTATCCTATATAAACCGCTTAGATTATTAGCGTTGTCCCCATTCTTTATATCTACTCCATTTATGTTGACTACAATCTCTTTATTTTCATTATCATATATTCCATTTATATTAATTATTCTATTTAATATATCTAATGGTATTATACTTAATTTTCTACTTAATTCTTTAAAGATGCTATCTACTTTTTTTGAAACTCTATATCTTTCATCATAACCCGATATATTATTTACTCCTGATTGTGGGTAGTACTCAATTACAGCACCATTTATTGCATCATAAAAAACACAACTTGATATACATTCAAAATATGAACTTGGTGTAATGCATCCAAAACCACCTGAGAGATAATTAACATCTGATAATATAGAACTCGGAGCAGATAATGCAAAATTAGAACTATCCAATTTAACGTTTGCTTTCCCTATATATCTTGTACTGCATTTCCGCTCTTGTGCTATAAATAGAATATCTTTAAAATTAGATAGTATTGTTATTGAGCCAAAATTATTATCTCCTGTAACTTGTTGTTCCGTATCAAATCTGCGTATGTTGTTTATATTGCTATCGGTTAATATGGTATCTCCGTATCTAATGGTAGCTAAACGCCTTAATTGCTTATAATCTGAATTTATAAAATCACTCCTGCCAATATCACATACCCTATCAGAAGTAGCATCGTTACACGTATTATCTTCTACTATTTTAACAGTAGATTTTTCTGTTATATTATTATTTTTAGTATTCTTATGATATGCATACATCTTTCTACTTCTTCGGTATGCATCGCCGGTATTTAATGTGATTTCCTTATGCTCCCATTCCCGATTATAATTGTACGGATTTATTGCTTTTATATATTCTGATGTTTCAAAGAATTGTTTATCTTTTACTTGTTGTTTCTGTCTAAATATCTCAACTATAACCCCTTGCTTTAGTTCCCCTAATGCATCTATATTATCAATTACATAATAATTTCCTCTTTGCTCTTTTATTGCTACCTCGATAAAGTCATACATTTGCCCTTTGTTATCATATATAAACCTTAGTTTATCGCCTTTCTCGAACATCCACCCTTGCTTAGAGTTTGAATTTCTTTTTTGATACTCAATAAAAGAAGTTCCCAAATCTAAATAAATCTCATTTGCATTATGATTATCAAAGGTAGTTTCTACTGGCTCTGCCGTAACCTCTTTTGTTGTTGGGTTAACTACTTCTGCATAATTTATAACATACTTAACATCAGAAACTATTGTATGCACATAATTCATGTAAACCTGCCCTTGTGTTCTCAATACATACATACTAACTGCCCAAATAGGTGGTGTAGATTTTGGCTTTATTTTCAAGGTAAAATATCCTATTGCTTTCTGTGTGTTTGTTATTGTATTGCCGTCTGTATCAGTCGTTAAATTAGGAAAATAATCATGAATATACTCCGTTGTAAATGGTAATCTAATTCTATGCTTATTCGGATTATGGATAACAGTACTTTTCCTTAATGCCCTATCCATTAATGTAACTCCAATATCGTAAGTATCACCATTTTTTAAATATAAATTTGTGGTAATATTTGAATAATCTAATAATGTTTGAATATCCCCTAAATCATATTGATTGTCATTATTGTAATTATTTTCACCTAATACTATATTAACCGCTCTCACCTCGCTTACGTTATTGCAATTAACCCCACGCATTATTAAAAGCGTATCGAGTTTATTTTCATATTCATTACTATTTGAGTACAATAATATTCCAAACTCCCCATTTATATCGGTAGTATCATATCTATTTGTGCCTAAAGCTGTAACATTTATTCCCGAAATAGGTATCCCATTAACATCGACCAACCTACCCTTAACTATTGTTCTTCTTTCTTTACTTATAATATTATCTAATATGTTATATGGTAATATATAGTTATTTACAGCTCCTTTAGGGAAATAATTCTCACCACTTCCATTTCTATTTAAGTTTGTTTCTACGCACGTACCTGCATTTAATTGTGATAATGTACCTTTATATATTTTCCCTTGTTTATCGCCTATTACTGTAAGGTTTCCATGTGTATCGGAGTATGTAGGCATACCTATTGTATGCTTTAAGGTGGCATTTGGAAGTCTATCTTTATAGGCAAACATATAGTTTACAGTTGCTATGCTTGTATTTAAGTACCTTGTTTCGCATATTTTCCAAAAGTACCCATTATAGTCTGTTAATGTAGAATGGTTGCGTATATCCGTTGCTACGTGTTTTCTAATATCAATACAAGTGTGTTCAATTCTTTGTCCTTTTGCTATCTCTGATTGTGTTGTGCTTGTGCTATCAATAACATAGCCTTGTACCAATGCGCCTTGTTCAGCACCATTTACCATTAAGTCCGAATTGCACACCGTGAATATAGGCTCATCGGTGATTTGAACTCCATTTGCTATCGTGATAGTTGCTTCAAATAGATTTATTACTCCATTTGTTGCTAATATATTTGTGGAGGTATTTTGCCACTCTAAGCCATTGCTAATATCATAAGCATTTCCCTTTCCTAATTTATCATCACTACCAACCCAATGTGAGGCAACCCTAACGATATAAATACCGTCTTTAAGTCCCGATAATTCAAACTTCTGCTGTATTTTAGGTTTTTTTGTTTTTATTATATTTGCTAATTTATGATTATTTGTTTCGCTTGTACATGATATAATACCTGTGTCTTTATCTATGTTGTCAATACCATACCCACTTGGTATAATCTGTTTAGTAATTGTATATTTATCTGTTCCTGCTATATACACTATGAAACCATTATTAGACATATAATATCCGCAATTATCCGCAATTCCATTATGTAAGGACGGTTGTGGATTTTCTACATACGGAGAGAATAGAAATTTATCTGTATTTTCTTGTGTTTTAATAATAGGGATATAAAAATCCTCTAAATCAATCTCGTCTGATATTATTTGTCTTATATCAATATACCCTGTTATCTTGCCATTATAATTTTCTATTTTTTCTCTATTATGATATTCTACATCGACATCAAAATCAAAACAATCAGTATTATAATTCTCTGTTGGAGTACCAACTATTAACCTATTATCTATTGCCGATAGTGTTTCACATACCAAAGGAATGGCATCGTATTGCTTTATTTTATCGTCATATTCTGATACTGCTGATGCTGTTATGTTATTATAAAAATTATATACCTGTTTACCGATAGGTATATCACATTGTTTTATGTTAGCGAATGAATACAACCCACCGGTATTAGTATTTCTATAACCTAATACCACTTCCTTTACAAGATGCAGTTGTGATATATCATTAAATGCATTAAATACATAATCTGTATAATCAATTTCTACTAAATTACTTGTACTCGAACATTCATCGTAGGTATTTATAACCTTACTCCATGCACTCCATGCACTACTATTATTATCAAAATAAACAATCTTAACCCTAAATTGCCATGAATTATCGGATAGAAAATTTGCTTTTATTTTTTTATCTTTTTTCAAAGCCACTAACGGGGCATTTGGTTGAGGATAACAAACTAAATCAATCTGTCTTTCATGGTGCTTTAAAGGATAAAAATTAATAGGCACTATCCTTAATTTGTCTGATGTAGTATCTATAAAACAAGTATTCGGCTCTTTTTCTGTTAGCTGTATAGAACATCCGCATTTATTTATATCAAAGTAATTATTTAATATATTATTTGAACTTATAATATCTTCTGATACCCCGTTGTAAGTATTTATTATTTGTCCATTATACTTAAATGTAAATACATCGAAAGAAGTAATATCTTTTGCTATTTGTTGTATTTCAAAGATTTTATTCTTCTTATAATCGAGAGCTTTGTTTATATCTAAAAATCTTGGTGAGTTGTATCTATCTGTAAAGAATAGGTATTTATTCTGTATTATTTTAACACAAGTATTGTCAATTTTATAATATTTGTGAAAGCCTAATACTAAGTTTTTAATATCATCATTGTATAGTAACTGTATAGGTTCTTCAAATTCAGGGTTGTATATATATACGCCATGATTATGATTGCTATTCCAATTAAAGAACACTATAAACCTTTTATTTTCGCTTGTAATAGCACCTAAACAAACATTATCTCCTGCAAATAAATAATTATTAGAAACTAATAAAGTACCTCTGATATTTGTTATTGCCCCCTTTGTTCTATCGGTTCTTTTCCCAATTCTAACATTAGACATATATCTAACCCCTCCATTTGGAGTATCTATATACCTAACCTCATTATCGGCATCTACAAATTTTGGTTTTATCTTTTGGCTATATTTATGTTGTCCCATATTTATCTTCCTAAATTAGCTACATTAATACTTGACATTTCAGACTTCAGCATATCTAAGATGCTTGTCATTACATCTTGCATTGTTAATAAGTCTTTTTTTCTTGTATATTCTGATTTGTATAAATTTATTAATCCTATTGGTATTGATTTATCGAAAAAAGATACTTTCCATTGAATACCGTATTTTACTACATCCTTTAATTTATTTGGTATCTCAATACCTCCACAATTCATATCTAAGTCTGATTTATATTGCAATACTAATTTATAAGGAGCGCATACGCTATTTATAAAAATCCTACCTTTTTCAATCTTAAAAAAACCCTTACTTGTGTATGCCGGCATAGTATATATCGGCTCTAAGTCATTATTATTATATCGAATATTATTCCAATAATAATAACTATTATACCCTTGCGGAACTCCACCATTTATAATGCAATTACAATCAGTTTCTAATCCCTTAGCATCAATTTTTTTTACATCGCAAAAATTATCTGTAACCTCTCTTGTGCATATTGTACTATCATAATCTAACTCTATTATTCTATCGCATACACATAATCCTACTCTTACCCATTTAAGATAATCATTAGGCAGTTTTGCGGAGTTTGTGTTTTTATCAATATCTAACATAACACTCTTTATCGGCATAAAGCCTAAAACATTTAATTCCCCTAATATCTCTTTTCCGATTAATATATAATTAGGAATATGAACTTCGCTTTTATCAAATCTCATTAGAGAAACTTCTTTTGCTATCTTATATAACGTTGTATGCATTAGCTTATATTATTATTTTTATTATCCATTATCTTATCCTCTTGCGCTTGGTCTTGTGGTACAAACCAATTATATGTTTCTTGCATTAACTGATATAATAACTCTTGCTTTATCGGTATTACATCGTTTATATTGTAATTACTACTATCTGTATTCTGTATCATTCTAACCCTTAATCGCTCTACACAATCTTCTAAATTAAAAAATATTAATCTATCTTCGGTATTGCTATCGCCACAATTCTGTATCCTCTCATAAGTAAATATAGTAGCATCTATTTCATTTAATATCCCTAAACTTTTATATGAACTTACTTTATTAACATCTATATATATAAAATCTACAAATCTATCTTTTATATATTCTACTTTTGGAATTGATGCTCCCATTAATAACATAGGCGGATTTGGTAATATTACATAACCCTCTTTTACGTTATCATCCCTATATACATTACAGATAATAGTAGTTATTAAATTGGCATCAATAGCATTTAATGTAAGTTGATAACTTTCTATATAGTCCTTTCGTATCAATAATGGTAATATTGATTTCATTACCATAAATACTTCTTCTTCTTTAATTTGATAATTATCGGTTACATCACCGCCTGCTAATTTTCGTAATACTAATTCTATCGCTTCTATATATTTCATTGACCTGTATTTATTCGTTGTTCAGATAATTGCACTCCATTATTATCGCTAATATACCAACTGTACTCCTTTACCATTCTTGCTACTATATCAGATATTAGCATTTCGTCAAATTCAATATGCTTGCTTTCACTTTCATTATACTCAAATGTATCATTATTTTCATCATATATAAAAGCCCATTTTGAAATATTTGGTCTTTTTAAATAATCTATTTCTATATATGATACATTTTCTGATACTTCTTGTGGTATGAATATACGCCAACCATTCTCAAACGGCAAATACATGGATGTTCTTTTTATAATAACGCTATTTGCTCTATTTGACCATTTATCCTCTTCTACTAACTCAAATTTACCATAGTATTTATAGTAAACTGTTTTCCCTTTTACTTCTTCTGAAACCTTTTTACAGCCACATCCACTTACTGCATTTATCCCTTTTGCATCTGTTGATTTTAGTGTAATGTAATATCTAACACTTGTTTCGTAGTACAAATCTGACGGTAGTAAATCTTTAGAAATAAAATTCTGCTGATTGTATATTGATACTATTTTTGTCTTTCTAAATGGTAATAAATCGGTATGTATCTTCTGTGTCCTTGCATACGCTACTTTCGGCATACCCGAACCAAACTCGTATTGTTCGGGTATGCCTAATCGTTCTTTATACAATGATTTTACAGCATTGTTAATAAATGTATTTAACATAGTAGGCGTATAATTGCCTTGTTGTGGCGCATTTATTAATGTGTCAAAATTTACCTTTATATCATTTACATTTATCATTATATTACTTATTTAAGATTAATTCATTTATTTTTTTTTCTTGCTCATCAACTTTATTTGATAGTTCTTTTATTGAATTTAACAGTAAGTATATCATAGCATCGGAGTTATAACTTCTAAAATCATCAATTCCAAACTCCTTACTTATTGTAATAGCTTCGGGTAATATTTCCTCTATCTCCTGTGCAATAATTCCTATTTGTTTTATTTCGGTATTCCCAAAGCCTGCTTTTCTTTTGAACTCTATCGGATTTATTTGTTTTACTACATCTAAGCCTTTTGTAAAATTACCTATTACATCCTTACTTCTCGCATCTGATGCATTTGTAAGTCCGCTATAATATTTTATCTCTCCGAAGAACGCATTTTTATCATTCTCACCTGCTTGATATACGCCATAGCTATTTCCAAATGTTCCTGATGGTGCAGTATAACCTCCATCTCCCTTTGCCTTTCCTATATATTGTTGCACAAACGTATCGTAGTAGTTCAATGGAGTTCCTACATCGGGATTGGCAACTATTGCATTGTTTATAAAATGTGATATATTAACTTTGTATAATGGATTATGCGAGTTTAGGTTAGTCGCCATAAATACATTCACTAATGCCCTTATTGTATTAGCATCTCCTCCTTGTTGCATTTCTAATGTTATATCAGATGTTGCATTTGGTATTGCCACTTCTATATAATCAAACCTATTGCATACATGAGAGCCATTTTTTATAGCACTACTCGAAGATTGGTTGTCTTTTAATTCTAATGTTAATGCACTTTGAGTATGTCCTATCCCTCTGCCGTTATCTAAATATAAGTTATTTAGCTTTATTTTCGCTGTTTCTTCTATGATATTAAAACCGTCATTGCCATTGTAGTTTTCAGGCATTATATGTGAATTTAACGACTTCTGATAAGTACCCTCATTCGCCCCTCCTGTTGTATTTGAAAACGATTTTAACTCATTGAAAGTAAACTTGTAAACTCCTGCACCATTTATAGTAGTATTTTCTGTTAATGCACCTCCTAATTTTATCTTATTAGCTGTACTTCCGTCACCACTTATCCCATTTATTGTATTAATTGAAGTAATAGCATTACAAATGGCACTCATTAACTTGTTTTTCTTCTGTGTTTCATTATCAGTATTTAATATACCTAAACAAATTGGTATTGTAGTTCCATCAAACCATGAAATTGAAACATCTGTTAATGAAAATAAAGTAGGTGTTTCATAGGTAGTAGTACCACATAAACCACCACTTTGTGACGCTGTTGTAATAGACATCAATATCCTAACTTTTGCCCATGTGCTTAAAATTGGAACTGGTGAAGTCCAAATAGTTGGATTTGTAGATGTATTACCACTTACAGAATATGAATTTAATATATTATTACTATTATCTAATATATAAATATTAAATTGTTTAGCCGTTAATACATTTGTTCCAATATCACTTTGGTTAGATATAGCTATTTGTAGATTTGTTCCAACGGAGTATATGGATGCATTATAAGACGGTGTTACGGTCGAACATGAAAATGCTTGTACTGGATTTACTATTATTGTTAGCGTTGCATTGCTTGTCTGATTATGTTGGTCTGTTATTTTGTAAGTTACAACATCTGTACCTACCCAATTTGGATTAGGGGAATAAGTTATCGTTTTATTATCACCCATAACGGTTGCTGTTCCATTTATTGCTTGTGTTACTATCGTAACAGTTACATCAGAACTAAAGAAATCATTAGAAGTAACATTATATGATTTAGAATTATTTATTTGTGTTGTAATAATATCATTATGTGCTTCTGGTTCTTTATTTATATCAGTCATCAAACTACATAAAGTATCTAAAATAAATTGATATTTATCCTTGCTTGTTCCTGTATTCGGGAAACCCTTACTTGTTAAACACGCAGTATTTAAACCGTCTAACCATGATGAACTTAATATATTCGATATTGTTGTATTTATTGTATTAATATCTGAATTTATATTATTAATAGCATTATTAATTTGTGTTAAGTGGTTATTAATATAATTAATAATACTACTTGGGTCAAATTCGCTACCGCCTGAACTTCCGCACATACCGCTAATCCACCCATTTTTATCCGAACAGTCGCAGTCGCATTTACAATCACCTATTATGGCTTTTATATTTTTAATGTAATCATTCGAGAGGTCTGTATTTCCGCATCCATTAAAGAAATTATAAAATACAATATATCTCATTATTGCATTTAATTTATCTTTTAATATATCTGCTTCGTGTTTATCGCATCCACACAACTCATTGTATTTATCATTCATCTTTTCGATACCACATTTTATATCACATATCGTATCGCAATCGGCATTAACAGAATAACTACCGTTTAATGTTTGTTGTATCTTATACACATCATCGATAATTGTATTTCTCTTAGTTTGTACAGTTGAAGTATATACCCCCGTTGCTAATCTGTTATCTAAATAATCCTTTAATGTTGTTACCACATCAGCTTCATTCACATCAGCAGGATAATGTATTGTATGGCTATAACTCAACTCCTCTGTATTGCTGTAATCGGTTGTATCTATACTCTTAAATGTAGCACATAAACATTCGGGATATTGGGATATTTTAATCTTTGTTTTTTTGTATGATATATCTTTTTTAAATATATACTCTTTATATTCTATATTTAACCCTTGCTTATATGCAACCATAACAGAAACGGTGTACATACCGTTTATAAAGCATTTTTTATTATCTACTAAGAAGTCCGCTATTGCACTTACTCCTAATTTAGTTTTATAATTAAATGGAGTTGTTTTTGTTATATCATTATTTAATGATGTTGGGATATTGTAGTAACTCGGCATATATAATAATGATACTGGAGTTTCTATTTTAACCGCCATAGCGACATCGTTACTATCTATCCCTAAATTACTCCAATTCGTATTGTCTGTAATTATTACGTTATTAGGCATATCTGCTATTAACAGAATTTCTAAATTTATTTTATTTGGTAATGTTGGCATATTTTTTTATTTTATAGTTTGTATAATATTAAAAAAGGCATAATTGTATGTAAATATACAACCATGCCTCTATATTTTTATCAATAATATCTACTTTTCTATTTCGGATACTATCTTCTCTACTTTTGAACGTAGTATTGATGATTTTCCTAATTCGAGTGCAAATAGAAATTGTTTAATTTCGTCACTTTCTGCATCTGTTGTAAATAGAATATCTTTTGAATACCCTTTTTGTGTTTTTTGCCTAAATCCGTTAACTTCTTTATCAAATGCAACGAAGCCATCATTGATTGATTTTTTAACCGTTTCTATGCTTTGTTTTGATGGTGTGATTAAGGATGCAAAATACATAGCTTTATCTTTAGTTACTACAAATTGTTTAACTATTGATATTATCTCTTTTTTGCCATTTGGCATTTTTAATAAACCATCAATTACTGAATAATTAGGATTTAATTTGGCATTTTTAGAAATACTTAATATTAAATCAAACCCTTGTTCTGTGTTTGATAATTCATCTATTAGCGTGATGTATTTAACTACCATTTCGGCACTTAACACATCTTGTGGCTGTGTTGCTTTTATATTTTCTGTTAGGTCTTGGCACTTTAAGCTATTGTCAAAAAGTTCTATATAAGATAGATACTCCAACAATCTAATAGATTTCAAGCTGTCACCATATACTGCAATCTTTTGACCCTCTAATGTTATGGGTTTTACGTTTGGCTCTTCAAATCTCCCATTTGCATTTCTATAATATGCATGGCTTTCATGTATATCATCTTCATTATTATAAATGATAATATGCTTTTTTAAACCATCGCCTTTGTTTGCATTGATAAAAAATACCGCCGGTAGGATATAATTACCTAAAACTGCTTGTTTATCTTTTGCATCTGTTTGACTTTCATGGTATCCTGAGAACGCTGAAAATATAAATGGTACATTTTTGTTCTCTGTCGCAAATTCTACCCTTTCTTTAATTTTTGAAATTCTTTGTTCGTCTGTCATTGTTATTGTATTCATAAATATTTGTTTTTTAAAAATAAGAGGGTTGCCGAATTAGCAACCCTCATTAATTAATTTATACAAAATAAGACGCAGCTTTTGGTTGTAATAACACACATTCTGATGCTAATGGTGATATTACCGTAAACTCTGCAATTCTTCTTTTTTCTGCATAGTCGCAAGTACCATGTGACGGTGTGCCTGCTCCTCCGTCATAAGTTTCATAAGAACCATCTCTAACTCTACCGTCTTGTTGTTTTTTATACAACACTTGGATAGGTGGCGTTTCTATCATTTGTCCACTTGATGCATTTCTAACAGTTGTCAGCTTATTAGGGATAAATACGCCTGTATTATTATATCCGATACCCCATTGATTGCCGTCTGTCAATACATCTGTTTGGTATAACTCGATTGTGATACCTTTAAATGATATTGAGTTTGTAGTAAAGTTAAATGATAACCCTTGTGAAGTTGCACTAAATGGTAATACCTGTGCATTTGCAATCCATGCACTTGGAATAGTTGCAGCTGCTGTTTGTAAGTCACCATATAAACCTGCTCCTAACATTAATTTACCTGATTTAATACCTTTAGAAATACAGAAGTCAATTAAAGGTGTTATTGTATTGGCAAAAGTAACACTACCAGGAGTTGTTTGTATAATTGTTCCGCCATTTACTGCAATAGACGGTATAATACCATTACTTGCTCTTGTATGGCGTGAATTTGATAATACAGATGTGGAGGTTTCCTTTTGTCCAAATAAAATAGCACTCGCTAATTTATTATTAATGTTTTCCTCTAATTCTAAATCCAAATCGGAAACAATTAAGTTAGATTGAGTTCCTTTACTATTCATGATAACAGTTTTCCAATTACGAGCAGTAGATGCATAAGTACCAGAAAAGTTTTTTGTACTATCTGTGATTGTAAAACCACTTTCATAGATATTAGGAAAAGCCTCTAACATAGAGTTAGAAGGACATGATTTTTCTTCTCTACTGTTATTCACGAAGAATAATTTATCAGAAGTAGTAATTGTAGGTGCTGTTTGTGTTGTTAATGGAATTGCAACTAAAACATTAGCAGTACCAGTACCACCCATTGCTCCTGCTGTCATTGGTGCATTGGTATCCATTACTCCCATTTTACGAAGTCCTGCACCTGTCCCATTGTCAACGCCTACTATACGAATTTGGAAACGAGTGTCCCCAACTTCTAATATTTGGTCAACATCGGCTGCTATACCACTTTCTAAAGAATAAGTTGTAGGTAATACTATCTTCAATGCGCTATTATTACCTGTGCTTGTTACCGTTGCTCCTGTAATAAATAGTTTTTGTCTTTCGTAAACCTCATATCCTACTTTAAATGCTTGTGTAGTAGTGCTTACTGCTCCAAAAGAATTTAGTAATGATAAAAAGTTTGTAGTCGGGTCAAATAGATTTTTCTTTCTTACAGTTAAAAAAGTGTCATGCAACAATAATCTACGCACGGATGCATCCGTAATTCCTGAAACACCTAATATATTCCCTATTTCCATACTCTTACCCCAACGTTGGATTTTAGTAAAAGTATCGTTTGTTGCACCTGAAAATAAAGGCGCTAAGTCTGATTGCTCTGAAATAAACATAATTTTTAATTTTAATTGTTATTAATGATTTTACCACCCACTCTTATTTCGTTCATACTCCACTTGTGTTACATTTGGAGTATTTGCTATACCGTTACTCTTATAACCTCCTTTTACATTACTCGTTGCATTGTTGTACATTCCGTTAATGGACTTATAAGCATCATTAACCTTTCTCTCTACAATGTTCTTATTGTAAAAATCTGTTATACCTTTCATTATAGCATCCTTGTTTTTAATGAAATATACGGCATCTAAAACATCCTCGTCTTTCAAGTTTTTAAGTACGATATAGTCCTCATTGTTTATATTGCCCGAAAAGACAACATTATCAACTGCACTACCTAACTTCTCCTTGTCATACGTTAGCTTTATATCATCCGTAATCCCAAAATCATTAATTGAATTGGTATATTTTTCTATCTTTTCCTTGAACTTAACAATATCCTCCTCTTTGAACATATTATTATTATTCGTATTTAATAGGGTTACTTTCTTTTCATTTAGTATCTTCTTATTTAACTCTACTGCTTCATCTCTATTTTTTATAATATCTAAGTATTTATCAAAATTAGTATCTTTAATATAATCCAAATCATCTCCTACTCCATACTTCTCTAATGCTATTCTTGCCAAATCATCTCCACTCTTAACATACGGATACTTAACTTTTATCTGCTCTATAATATGCTCATCTTCTGTAATGTCTTCCGAATTAATACTCATAGAACTCAATATATCCTTCACCCCTACTCCATTCTTGGTTAATTCATATATCTGTTTTAAGTCACTATTATTGACTATATCATCCGCTATCTTTAATTTATCAGATATACCACTTATCTCCTCATTGTATTTACTTCTCCAATCAGTACTTAAATACTCCTCATCTATTTCTCTACCATATTTACCACTTATAGCTTTTAAATCTACATCTTTCGGTAATTCATCGGCTAATACATTCAAATCTATATCTTCATTACGCCAATCTTTTATATTACCTAAATCATCAGCTATACTTACTTCATTAATAACTATATCCCCCGTATCAATATCAGGAACTTGTGTTATATCTGTTTCCTCTTGCATATTATTTTTTTTGACAAATTTATATATTTTTTCTTATATTGTTACTTTTTTTTCTAATAATTTTCCTACATCTACCCCCTTATAAAATCCACCATTTACCTCTTTTACTTTCTCAATATATTTATTTATATAATTCTTGTCACAAAATTGCATCACCTTGTTTATCTCATACTTACTATACCCATTGCCTACCATATCCTCTATTAACGCATATCTTATACTACTCGAACTTATCTTATATCCTTTATACTTTTTATGGCTATTTATTAACTTGTTTATACTCACTTTCGTATTATATAAACCCGTAAGCATTAACTTATCCCTAATCCCAAATATATACCAATCCATACTAACATCGCCTACTATCTTGTTTTTTAACTTATAATACTCCCCATATTCTCCCAATAACCTCAAACTCTCATCACTTAATATTACATAAATCTCCCTGTCTTCACCCTTTGTCTTTACTTGTACTCGTAACATCATACTACCTGCCTTGCTATTATATTGTATATCTCCCCAACGTAAACTAAATATACTCCACGTACTTAAACCAGTAGTAAATAATAAATATATTAACAAATAACCTCGCTTGTCATCATACATACCTCTCCTCAATATACCCAATATCGTAACTATATCACTCATCCTAAATACATCACATTGTATCTTTTTTAACTGTGGTAACCCTCGTATTCCTATTACTATATTCTTAATCCCTATATGCTCCAACTCTCGATACAAAACTCGAATACTATCAAAATAACCATTAACAGTAGTTGACTTATATCCTTTGCTTATCAAATAATCCTTGTACCTTATTATGTCACGCTCTCCTATATCCTTTACATAATCTAATCCTATCTCTATCATTATATACTCACTGAACTTTTTTATCCTATAAAATAACTCCTTTCGTGTGTTTTCTCGCTTACTACTACCATATATCCCTATATATTCAACTAATTCACTTACCTTAATACTCTCACTTGAATACATTTTCTTATACTCGTTTTTTATACTTATTCCCATTTTTATACTTTTTTATACCAATCCTTTTTACAATATTAATATTTTTTTTAAACTTTTTTTTAAACTTTTTTTATATTCCTATGTTATTTTTTTATATGTAATACTTTTTTACCGTTTTTTTTATCGTATGTGGAGGATATGCATGAGTCAACCGCAAAATATACCCACCGCCCCAAATGGAAACCCGAAATAAAAACTGGGAGGGCTGTAAACTAAACCTGCGCTGACGTATTGTTATGAGTTCGGTATTAAAAGCTGATGACTACGTTGTGTAAAACCTAAAACGATGCGGAGTAAACCGATGTAATACTTATATATTGTGAATAAATGTAAATGTAAATTAGTAATATCAATGAATTGCTTTATTGTTTAGTAATATTAGAGGAATATGAATTGTATTAGATTATATTATATTAATATGAATATAAATTTTATTATATATACAGGTATAATAAATATCAATTATGCAGGAGTGAATGTGGAGGATGCAAACGTTGAGGATATATAATAAATAAGATAATATATTCAGTTTTTTTTGATATATATTTATAGTGATTTACAGCAACAATCAGCAATCAAATAACTACCTATAATTATGTATATATTAGTAAAAAATATATGTATAACGATTTTAGTGTATGCCCTAATTCGCATTTTAAGGCATATTTAAGGCATTATTATTTTTGGGTAGGGTATTACTATGTTTTGTGTGTGATAATGGATATGAGTACCTTACAAAGCCTATTACAAAGCTATCATAACAATACTTTAAAGAATAAATATGAAGCACGAACCATAAGAATAACAATAGATAAAGTAGCAATACAAAATGATACGAATATTATTGTATATATTAATAAAAAGCTAAAATTTATAATATCTGCCGTTGAATAACATATTAGGATTAACATAGAAAGAATTATTTTTTTTATATATTATATTTTTATCAATAAGTTTAGTGGATGCTTTTGAGAAAGTAGATTTACACATATTACAATATTTATAATTAAAATTTTCGATAATTAGTTTATTAGGTTTAATTGTAAGCATAATATATTTAATTAAAATCAATTCGTTTTTAGTTAAAGTATCGAGTATTGATATTAGTTCATAGAATACTTTAATAAATATTTGTTTATCAGATATATGAATGATATTATTTTGATTAAGAGCTGTTAGTTCATGTAGTTCACCTGTGTTAATATCAGCAACTATTTTTTTGTTAATTCGTTTCATTTAAAGTATAAAATAAGGTATAAATATAGAGAAAAAAATAGTTTACTCTTACTTTAAGAATAGGTTATTTGCAAGTAATTGATTTTCAGTTGATTAAAATGTTAAAAGTTTCAAATTTCGGAAATTTAGTTGAAGAAATCGGAAACTTTATATTATTATATATTATTAATTTTTTTAATTAAATAATAATGTTTTTACGTTGAATTATTTAAAATATTTTTAGATTAAGTTTTTCACAATACATGGTAAAATACCAATAAACATTGATAGTTTGCTATATATTACAAAAATACTAAATGTTAAATAATGTTAAAACTAAAAAGGTTATTTGCATAATTAAAATAAGTGTTGTAAGTTTGTGCTATCAAATTAAAACAATAACAAAGTTATGACAAAGCAAATAATAAAAAGAAACTTACCGCTTAATGTGAAATACACTTGCATTGATAAAAAGTATATTTCATTAATAGATGGTTTTGGCTGCACTTGCGATAATTGCGGTAAACTTATTGCAAATATAGCAACTGTAAAAAGTGTAAATGGAACTTATAATATTGGCTTTGACTGCTTAGAAACATTTTTGCTTAACAATAATTTACTTGATGGGTTTGATGTGAATGAATACGAAAATGTAAAAAAATGGATTTCGCAAATAATTAGAGTTGCTAAAAAATTAAAAGAAACAATTAGCAACAACCCAAACATCAATATAACTGGATTGGCATTTGAACCTGTAAAATATACTACTGATTTTTATCCGTTTTATTGGTTAAAAAACAATGAAATTAAAAGCAGGGATAATGACTATGTAAAAGTTAAAGGAATGGACTTTGATTTTATGGTTGATACCCTTAAAAACATTTTCCCTAAACTAAACATCATTGTAAATAATTAATTATGGCAAACGAAACACTCACATTTAGACCGAGTAAAAAGAATGAAACTATTCTTGCTCAATTATCTGAACTTGCTGACCAGGAAAATAGGAGTTTGAATAATTACATTGAAACATTATTTATTAACCATTTAAAAGAGCGTGGGCAAAAAAATAAGAAAACTGCCAATCGAAATGTTAAATCGAAGGACTAAACCCCTATTGGTTATAACGGGAAAAGTATTGCCGAAGTGCGGGCTTAACAGCACTAAAGTTAATTTTAAAAACAAATTTTGATATGAATACAAATGAAAAACTGAAAAACGAAACCCCGCATTTTGGGAATACAATGTTAGTGGCAGCCGTTTCAAGGGATTGGACAGGGAACAAAGTCAGTTATATAACCACGAATGGATTTGCTAATAATAGAGAATATGACCGTGAAGCAAATGACTACTACGCAACCGAACCAAAAGCAGTTGAATTGCTTTTAGAGTTGGAAGATTTTACGCAGTTGGTTGTTTGGGAATGTGCTTGTGGTGAGGGACACTTATCAAAGGCAATGGAAGCAAAAGGGCTTGTAGTTCATTCGTCTGATATTGTAAATCGTGGCTATGGGATTGTGTATGATTTTTTGAGTGCCGAAAATAAAGAGTGGAAAGGTCATATCTTGACAAACCCCCCTTACAAGTATGCAAAGGAATTTATTGAAAAAGCATTGTCAGTAGTTGCAGACGGTTGTAAGGTTGCAATGTTTCTCCCTATACGATATACAGAGGGTAAGGCACGAAAAAAAATGTTTGAGGCGTTTCCACCTAAAACGATTTATATTTCAAGCAGTCGTTTGAAGTGTGCTATAAATGGGAATTTTGAATCGATGAAAGGAAGTGCCACGTCATACGCTTGGTTTGTTTGGCAAAAAGGATTTAATAATGAAACAGTTGTTAAGTGGTTTAACTGATTTTGGAACGGTCGGCAAGGTTGCCGCTAACTTCCTCGGCTTTGTCTAGTGCCGAAAATTCAAGACTAGACACAAAAGCACAAACTAATTTTTAAATTAAAGACCAATGAGTAAAAGCACAAAACCAAGTAAGGCATTAGTCAAAACCGATGTTATATGCTGTGATTTTTTCAAGCAAAACATCAAAGAATACGGATGGTTTAAATTAGACCATTTAGGAGAGGAACAATATTTAATGCCTCATATTTTAGGTACAAAAATTAGAATAAATTATTGTCCAACTTGTGGAAAAGAATGTAGAGATACCGTTTTAAGTGCAGATTTGTATCATAGCATATAACGGTATCGGTATATAAGAAGTTAATTTACGATTATGGAAAGAAAAATAATAATAACAGAACAACCGAAATGTAAAACTTGTGGTAAGCTAATGTTTGAATGGAACGCTTGGGCAGATGAACACGAACACGTTGAATGTACAGCAGAACGCATCTCCACAAGTTTGATTGAGATAATTAAAAAGCAACTGAAAACGGTAGTAAATTAATTTTTTATATACCGTGTTATAGCATCGTTTTAATATTTATTACTATTTATTTGTTATAGCCATTAATAATTTGTATCTTTGTAACATGAAAAAATGTAGTTGTTGTAAAATAGAAAAACCATTATCGGAATTTAATTTAAGATATAAAAATTCTGATGAAACACAGTCAAGATGTAAGGACTGTGGAAACAAACTTGCACTTGAAAAATATCATGCTAATAAAGAAAAATATAATGAGGGTAAAAGAAACTCTACTTTATTAAGGCGTTATGGTATAACTGAAAAAGAATATTATGAAATATTTGATAAGCAAAATGGTAAATGTAAATTATGCGGAAAGGATAAGCCACGTAATAAAGCCAAACATTTAATTGTTGACCATTGCCATAAAACAAATAAAGTAAGAGGATTGCTATGTAATGATTGTAATGTTTTGTTAGGTAAACTCAAAGACGATATTGATTTTATAGAAAGGATTAAAAACTATTTAACAGCATCGTTTTAATGTGCTATAACGTTTTCGGGCTTGGCGAAGTGCCGCTACTCGAAACTTAATTTTTAGCACTAACTATCCTGCGGCATTTTGCCAAACCCGTGTTGTGGGATAGTTTTAAAAACCTTTTAGGGTGGGCATTTAAAAGAGAAATAATGATAATAGCAATTGATTTTGACGGAACTTGCGTAACACACGAATTTCCAAAAGTGGGCAAAGACATTGGTGCTGTGCCTGTATTAAAAGAGTTGATTAAAAATAACCACCAATTAGTTTTGTTTACAATGAGAAGCGATATAGTTAATCCAACTGGAGAGGATAACGAGTTGCACCTTGAAAGCGGAAACTATTTAACTGACGCAATTGAATGGTTTAAACAAAACGAAATACCACTTTACGGAATACAAACCAACCCCACACAGCACACTTGGACTACAAGCCCAAAAGCATACGCCCAACTTTACATTGATGATGCTGCTTTAGGTTGCCCACTTTTGGTTGATATTGTAAAAGATGGTGACGAAAGTATTAAGCAAGTCGGCAGACCTTATGTTAATTGGGAGAGGGTAAAGGAAATGCTAATTGATAAAGGAATTATTGATGACGAGGACTAACCCGTGCGGTGGGAAAAGGTTTTTAAAATTTCCCATAACGGTTTGCGGCTTTGTGTCTGTTTGCCCCTTGCACAATGCTTCATTTTAACGACAAACTTAATGGGGCAAATAGCACAAAACCGCTGTTATAAGCTGGCTGCGGTTAATTACCGAAAAAACCAAATCGAAGCACTAAAGAAAAGAATTTAAAAAAAAAGGGATGGCAAAAAAAGATTTAATATACAGCGACCAACAATCAATGTTTGGAAGTCGTGAAATTATCGGATTTGGTTCTACTGAATTTTACATAAAAGAAATGGATAGGAACAAAGCTATTGAGATAATTGTAAAAAACCACTATTCAAAAAAAGTTTTCAATAACTCTTATATTCATTTGGGATGCTACATAAACAATGAACTGCTTGGTGTTTTACAATTTGGTCATTTACTCAATAACCTATCCGTTGGGACTTTAGTTGAAGGGACAAATGCAGGTGAAGCGTTAGAATTAAATAGAATGTGGTTTGATGACAAAGCCGAAAAGAATAGCGAAAGTAAAGCGTTAAGCTATTGTATAAAATATATTAGAAGCAAATTTAAAAGCATACAATGGATACAAAGTTTTGCCGACCAAAGATGCGGGGGATTTGGAATAGTTTATCAGGCTGCAAACTTTAGCTATTATGGTGAACATACATCTGATTTTTATGAAATTGATGGCGAATTTTACCACCAAATAATGCTAACAAATAACGGAAGGAGTGCATCAAATAGCAGCAAAGCAAAAAGATTGAAGGCTACGAAAGACGAAGCTATAAAGCACACATTTAGGCAATTTAGATACATTTATTTTATGAACCCAAAAACAAAACAAAGGTGTAAATTAAAGGAAATGCCATACCCAAAGCACTACGCTGAAAAACCTAACAACTTTGAAAAAGTTGAAGCGGGTGGGCTTTTTTTAAATTCTTTTCAAACGGATTTGTCAAACGAAGCAGGAATGTAGCAGCTTGCTTATAACGTTTTGCCGCTTTGCGTTCGGGCGGGTATTCGGACGCACAAACTATCAATAAACAACAAATTTTAATATGAAAAACGAAACTTCAATTAAACCAGTAACCCCGCCTGACGCAAAACGGCTGTTAGGCGATGTTTTTTTGTCAATTCTTAATCGCATCGCAATTAAAAACGATATGAGAGATTGGATGACAGTACCTTTTAACGCAAACGGTAAGTCAATGGCTACCAATGGATATTGCTTAGTCGCAACTCCTACCTGTGGCGAATTTACAAACCGAGAGGATAAAATAAAGTCTGTTTATCCATTAGAACAAAATCAAAATAAGCCAATAAAACTGCAAGAAATTAAAGACAAACTTGCATTATTCCCAACGGTTGATTGTTTTGACGAAACAGAACAGAAGTGCAATGCTTGTTATGGAAGTGGTTTGGTAGATTTTGAATTTGACTATGAAAGAAAAAGTTATGAATTAGAAGGAGAATGTCCCATATGTGAAGGAGAAGGAACTACATTGCAGACTTCAAAAATACCTAACGGCAAAAAAGAACTTGACTACAATAAATTATTTCAAATTGGTCTATGTGCATTTAATGTTGAGCGTATAAACGAATTGATTTTTATTGCTGAAAATATTGGAGTTGATGAAGTTTTTTTAGTTAATCAAACATTGCCACATAGACCGTCAGTTTTTTTGATTGGTGAAGTCGAGTTTTTAGTTGTGTCAACACTAAATAGTGATTTGGATGCTGTCGCTCAAAATATCGCCTAACGTTTTGCGTGTTTATGTCAGGCGGGCATAGCACGAACTTAATTATTAACAGCAAGCTGTCCGCCCGCTTGCATAAACACGCTGTTAGCGGGAGTTATTATGGAACAAATTTTAAAAGAACTCAAAGCCTGTAAAACGTTTTATGAATTTTTAGTTTATATACGTGATACGGAAGGATTAGAAATGGTGCAAGACAATGGATGGTATTGGATTGAATACAATGGACAAGAAATTGAAGGAACGGGAAAAGAACGTTTTACATCTTCGTCCGAGATGAATGATTTGTTACGATTGGCTGGTCTATAATTACCGCTAACTCTCAAATATACGAACAAACACCAAACTACAATGCACTTAATATCTGTTAATTATACGTTGATTTGGCAGCTCGATTTTATGCCGAACATCCAATTTACAGTATGTGGTAAGTGCTTTAACGT
>Ga0208695_1000817_pt1 | contig 30313 bp, 28 predicted proteins | sample AD_UKC111_MetaG_FD_184449 | JGI IMG/M metagenome (GOLD analysis project Ga0208695, IMG submission 184449) | Active sludge microbial communities of municipal wastewater-treating anaerobic digesters from Hong Kong - AD_UKC111_MetaG (SPAdes)... | ecosystem: Engineered > Bioreactor > Anaerobic >...
GGCCCTCACGGAGTAAGAGCGGAATTGGAATGGAACTCATGGAGCGTTGCCAACTGGACCAACGATTCCATCGTGGCTTTCCCGTCACTTACCTGTCTTGCAGCTTCATGGAATCCTGAAATCAGCGCACTCTATGGTAATGCTGTGAGTGAGGAGTTCGCTTTCCGTGGCAAAGACATCATGCTAGGTCCTGGCGTCAATATCGCACGTACTCCGTTCAACGGACGTAATTTCGAGTATATGGGCGAAGACCCTTATCTGTCAGGTGAGATGGTTACACCTTATATTCAGAATGCGCAGAAGAACGGCGTGGCTTGCTGTCTGAAACATTTCTTCCTGAACAATCAGGAGATAGACCGTTTCTCTGTCAATGTTAATGTGAGTGAGCGTGCCATCAACGAGATTTATCTGCCTGCCTTCAAAAAGGCTGTTCAACATGGCGGCGTGTGGACGATAATGGGTTCCTATCCTTTCTGGAATGGTGTCCACTGCTGTCAGAACGATGCTTTGTTAAACGGCATTCTGAAAAAGCAATGGGGCTTTGATGGTGCTGTAGTTAGCGACTGGGGCGGTGTCACCGATACATGGCAGGCTGCTACTGGCGGTATGGACATCGAAATGGGTTCATACACCGACGGCAAGACCAAGGAGTCTGAATATACCTACAGTGATTATTATCTTGCCAATCCTTTTGAGAAACTCATTAACGAGGGCAAGATACCGATGAGCGTGCTCAACGATAAGGCTGCCCGCGTGTTGCGTACCATCTTCCGCACTTCCATGAACCGTAATAAGGTGATTGGTTCCCAGTGCTCAGAAGCTCACTATGATGCTTGTCGGCAGATTGGTGAAGAGGGTATCGTGCTGCTGAAAAATGCAGGCAACATTTTACCTCTGAATGTAGCTAAATACAAGAAGATATTGGTTGTCGGCGAGAATGCAACCCGTTCACTGACTCAGGGTGGTGGTTCGTCTGAACTTAAAACCCTGTATGACATATCTCCGTTGGATGGTCTGAAACAGCTCTATGGCGACAAGATAGATTATGCACAGGGTTATGCTTCTGGCCGTGCCATGTACGACCATGTGGATGATGTGAATCCTGCCGAACAAGCTAAACTCCATGCCGAAGCGCTTGCCAAAGCCAAAGGTGCAGACCTCATCATCTATGTGGGAGGACTGAACAAAAACACCAAGCAGGACTGTGAGAATGGCGACCGCGAAAGCTATGACCTTTCATTCGGTCAGAATGAGTTGATTTCAGATCTTGCTAAGATTCAGAAGAATATCGTTGTCGTTATGTTTGGCGGAAATGCTTATGCCACACCGTGGATACAGAAAGTTCCAGCACTGGTTCATTGCTGGTATCTTGGTTCTGAAGGTGGCGTGTCTCTTGCCAATGTTCTTTCGGGCAAGGTAAATCCAAGTGGTAAATTGCCTGTCACCTTTGCAATGAAGCAGAGCGATTATCCTTGTTTCCAGTATGGTAAGGAAGGTTATCCTGGCTTGAACAAACAGGTGTATTACAAAGAAGGAATTTTTGTCGGCTATCGTTATTTCGATACGAAAAACGTGAAACCGCAGTTCCCATTCGGTTTTGGTTTGAGCTATACAACGTTTAAATATGGCAAACCTTTATTGTCGGCTTCCGCTATGACCAATGATGGTAAAATCACGCTCACAACAACTGTTACAAATACTGGTAAACGTGCCGGTAAAGAAATTGTGCAGCTGTATATCGGTGACGAGAAGTGCAGTGTGGAGCGTCCTTTGAAAGAATTGAAAGGTTTCCGCAAGGTCGCTTTGAATCCGGGTGAGACGAAGACTGTAACATTCGACATTATGCCCGAAGATTTGCAGTTCTTCTCTGAAGCACAACACAAGTGGGTCGCAGAACCTGGAAAGTTCAAGGCTTATGTTTGCGCATCATCTGAAGATGTTCGTGGAACTTCTGAATTTGAATTGAAATAATTCTTGTAGAGACGCGACTTGTCGCGTTTCCTCAAGGAAATATTTAATAACAGAGACGCGACTTGTCGCGTCTTTATACCAGATTAAATTATATAAGGAGATGAATAAAACCTTAATAATCTCGACTTTGTTGATGTCTGTATCATGTGCAGTGAATGCACAGATACAGACCAACAATGGTGTTCAGTATTTGATGAACACCTCGAAGGATATGAGCACAGATTTCAGTGATTTGTCAAATACTTATTTCTTTGCTGATAGTCTTTCATCGTTTAACACGTCTACAGGTGTGGGTACGGTCAATTGGAAACGCTATCGGTTGGCGCCGCGTCAGGCTTTCAACCTTAATGGTTTTTGGCCGCAGCGGTTGCAGATGCTCGATTTCCCTGGTACTGCTTATGACAACGACCCAAATCTGAAGATTCAGATACGTTTTGTCAGTCCCCGTGCCGTCCGTATCACCATGCTCACCACTCCGATAGAGCCAAAAGATGACGATGCTACAGACATCATGTTTGCTGGAGTTCCCAAGACCGACAATTCATGGAAGGCTACGGATACAGGCAAATCCATCGTCTATAAGAGTGAATACGGTACGCTGGAAATACAGAAATATCCGTGGCGCATCATTCTCCGCAACAAAGACGGAAAAATCCTGACACAGAGTCGTGCGCTCGTGGATGATGATTCCACGCAAGTGAAACTGTTGCCTTTCAACTTTATCAAGCGTGGTTCGGATAATTCACGCAGCATCAATCCGATCTTCCTGCTTTCTCCGGGCGAACGGATTTATGGTTGCGGCGAGTCGTTCACGTCTTTGAATAAAGTGGGACAGAAAGTACAACTGTCTGTTACTGATCCGCAAGGACCTGAAACCGATGGTCAATATAAGCCCGTTCCTTTCTTTTTCAGTAATCGTGGATATGGAATCTTCATGCACACCAGTGCTCCCGTCACTTGTGACTTTGGTGCCAGCTATATCGGTGCCGACAAGTTGTTCATGGGTGATGAGAAGATGGATTACTTCTTTTTCTTCGGTGAGCCAAAAGATATTCTCAATGAATATACCGACATCACGGGCAAGAGTCCGATGTTGCCGCTTTGGACATTCGGAACTTGGATGAGCCGCATCTCTTATTTCTCACAGAAAGAGGGATTGGATATTGCTAAGAACCTTCGCTCGCACAAAATCCCGGCAGATGTCATCCATTTTGATACAGGTTGGTTCGGCGTAGATTGGCAGTGTGATTATCAGTTCGCCAAAGACCGTTTCTCCGATCCAGTCGGGATGCTGAATACGATGAAGAAAGACGGTTTCCATGTTTGTCTGTGGCAGTTGCCATATTTCACACCGAAGAACCGTTTCTTCAAGGAAATTGTGGATAACGGGATGGAAGTGAAGAATGCTACTGGTGGCATGCCTTATGAGGATGCCGTGCTCGACTTCTCCAATCCGACTACCGTGAAATGGTATCAGGATAAAATCGGCGGACTCATCAAGCAGGGCGTGAGTGTTATCAAGTGCGATTTTGGTGAGGCTGCCCCTTACAACGGCATTTATTATAGTGGCAAGACGGGTCTGTATGAACACAATCTCTATCCTTTGCGTTACAACAAAGCATTGTGGGAGGCTGTGAAACAGTATAGTGGCGACGGCGTTATTTGGGCGCGCTCGGCTTGGGCGGGTTCTCAACGTTATCCTCTCCACTGGGGCGGTGATGCGGCAACCGTCAACACAGGTATGCTTGGTGACCTTCGTGGTGGACTGAGTTTCGGTCTCAGCGGTTTCTCTTTCTGGAGTCATGATATGGGTGGTTTCGTCACCGCTTCGCCAGAAGACATCTACCGTCGTTGGCTTCCGTTCGGATTCCTTTCTTCGCATACACGTGCCCATGGAGCACCTCCAACGGAACCGTGGCTGATCAGCGAAAGTTTCACGGATGCATTCCGCGATTGCGCCGAAATGAAATACAAACTCATGCCTTATGTCTATGCGCAGGCCAAGGACTGTACGGAGAAGGGACTGCCGATGGTACGTGCCATGTTCGTTGAGTTCCCTGATGATCCGGGTGCATGGCTGGTAGAAGATGAATATATGTTTGGGAGCCAGATATTGGTGGCTCCTCTCTTGGAAAGTGGTAAATCCAGAACTTGTTATCTGCCGAAGGGCAAATGGATTGATTATCAGAACGGACAGGTTTATGACGGTGGTTATCAGACCATCAACACGGGGAAAATCCCTTGTGTAATACTTGTCCGTGATGGTAGTCTCATCCCTCATGTGCCTGTAGCGCAAAGTACCGACAAGATTGACTGGAGCAAAGTGGAACTGAAAGAATATAAGGTTGAAGCCAAGACTTGTACAGGGTTGTTGTATAAGCCCGGTGATAAAGATGTTCAGGTTATAAAGAAATAGATTTAAGCGTTTATTTGTTGTATTAAGGGCTGCAATAGAAGTCGGGAAGACCTCTGTTGCAGCCCGTTTTTTTATTGGTAGGTCGTAAATGGTAGATAGGGAGTGGTTTTATTTGTAGTCTCTGATTCTAACGTCAATATCTAGACCTTTGGTAGCCTTCATCATGTCTTCAGGAGACGTGTCTGAGTAGTGATATGGGAACAATACCTTGGGTCGAATTGTTTTTGCCGCGTTGCGCATTTGTGTTGGTGTCATGGTGAACGGTTGGTTGCATGGCAGGAATGCGACGTCGATGTCTTTGATTTGTTTCAATTCGGGAATATCTTCTGTATCTCCGGCGATATAGATGCGCAAACCGTCGAGTACCAGTATGAAACCGTTGTCACGGCCTTTGGGATGAAACTGCGTGTGTCCAGGGGTGGTATTGTATGCAGGAACAGCGTAAAGCATGATGTCATCAGCCAGTCTGGTGGAGTCTCCATTTGCCATCATTGTGCATTTGCTGAATTCTTTTCCGCAATTTTTGTTGGTGATAATCACCGTGGATGGTTTGCTCAGGTCGCTGATGGCAACTTTGTCGAAATGGTCCTGATGTTCGTGGGTGACAATGATGTAATCGGCTTTTGCCATCTTCGAATAATCCGTTGCCGGTTGGCAGGCAGTGGAGACAGGGTCGATTTCAAATACGATGTTTTTGTATTTGATTTCCATGCTGGCGTGCTTGATGGCGGTGAAAACGACGTCAAGCCCTGATTTTGTCTTGAAAGTATCTGTATTCATAGGCTTATTTTTGTTAGCTGATATGCATCCCACCGTGAGGATGGAGGCACATGCTATGATGAATGATTTAAGTTTCATAATGGTAAGGATATGATTCGGACGTAAAGTAAATAAATATTTTTGAATTGTGCAAACGATTGCTCACAAATTTGTTCCGATTTTGGTATATTTTTGAACAGCCTGCTTTTATTCGTTGTATCTTTGTGTTGTGAAAAGGAAAATGGTAGTGATAAAATATATGAAGGTATTAAGTTCTTATTAGGTAGAAAGATTCTATAGGTATTAGCTGTTTTTTAAGGTAATTAGATGTTGAAGGATATGTGATATAAGGTTTTATATTTTGATAGTTTGTAGTTTTTTTGTGTTTTGGTAGATTGGTTTGATAATGTTTTGAATAGAGAGGATTAATTAGTTTTTTGTTGATTTAGTGAGAATACCCCGAATACAAGTGATTGCGTTCGGGGTATATTTTGTTTACATCTCTTTGTCCAGTCTGTTGCGCCAAAGATATTTTCGGGTTTCATGGACGATGATTCCGTTCAGGAATATCAGTGACAACAGGTTTGGTATAGCCATTAGGGCGTTCATGCAGTCGGCGATGTTCCATACGATGGACAGATTGGCGATACTGCCGATGAACACTGCGATGATATACAGCACACGATAGGTGAGCATCCACTTTTTGCCTTTGAGATATTCCACCGCCCGTTCACCGTAGTAGCTCCATCCCAAGATGGTGCTGAAGGCGAAGGTGAGCAATCCGAAACTCAACAGCGGTGTCCCGATATACGGTATTTTGCTGAAAGCAGACTTTGTGAGGGCTGCACCGTCGGTGTAACTGATGTCAGGATAGGCGATGACGCTGCTCACGATGACCAATCCTGTCAAAGCACATATCACCACGGTATCCCAGAATGTTCCCGTAGAAGATACCAATGCCTGGCGCACGGGGTTGCGGGTCTGCGCGGCGGCTGCTACGATAGGCGCCGAACCAAGTCCGGATTCGTTGGAGAACAGTCCGCGGGCAATACCGAATCTGGCTGCCATCATCACCGTCGTCCCGATGAAACCGCCTCCTGCTGCCTGTGGAGTGAATGCCGATTTGCAGATGAGCGTGATGGCGGGCCACACGTAAGCGCCATTCACAAAGAGAATGTAAATGCAACCGATGACGTAGAAGATTGCCATGAACGGTACCAACATTCCGCACACGCGGGCAATACTCTTTACACCACCAAGGATGACAAGAGCTGTCGTAGCGCAAACGATTGCACCTGTGATATATGGAGATACGCCATACGTGCTCTCCGTCAAGGTTGCGATGGCGTTTGCCTGTACGGTGTTACCGATGCCGAATGAGGCGATGGCTGTGAAAATGGCGAAGAGGACAGCCATCCATTTCCATCCCAAACCTTTCTCCAATGCGTACATCGGACCGCCTAACATCTTTCCGCTTTCGGTTTTTTCGCGGTATTTGATGGCTAACAGTCCTTCTGCATATTTCGTCGAGATGCCGAATACACCTGTGAGCCAGCACCAGAGCACGGCACCCGGTCCGCCAAGGGCGATGGCTGTTGCCACACCGATGATGTTACCCGTGCCGATGGTTGCGGCAAGGGCTGTGGCGAGCGCACCGAACTGTGAAACGTCTCCCGTGGCATCCTTGTCTTTGCTCACCGACAGACGGATCGCCTTAAACAGTTTGCGCTGCGGAAATTTCAGTCGGATGGTGAGGAACAGGTGGGTTCCCAACAAGAGTATAATCATGGGCCATCCCCAAAGGATGGAACTCAACTCAGAGAAAAAATTGTTTAATGCATCCATATCTAGTTATTTTTGTGTTTGTGACATATCGAATCTGATTCTGACATTCTCGAATCCCATCGAACGCATCATCGTATAAAATTGCTTGCAAGCATTATCTTGGGCGGAATTGACGTTCTGTTCATTCAGGCAACGGGCTTTCATGATTTTGTAAGCTCGACGGTAGAGGGCGTCTCTGTCTTTACCCGCCCAATCTCCACTTTCATAAAATGAACGGGTTCGTGCCTCGTCGATGAAATCATCATCAAGCAGTTTGATGGGTGGCAACAACACGGAGATGGAGTCTCCTTCGGTCTTGATCCATCCTGGTTTCGCTTCATGCAAGTTGATGCCGAGCCGTAGTGTGCCATAATAAATACGTACGAGTTCGTCATCGCCGAAGAAACCGCGACGTACCGTGTCCACAAGTTCTTCATCACTGACGGAGAGAAACTCCCACTCACCGATGTTTTCGATTGAACGTATCTGTGTGGGTGTGATACTGATTTTGTCGTTTTCCGTGATGCCGATGGAATTGTCTTTATTGAAATAGATGACAGCCGTTGCTGCGATGATACCGAAGATGAGTATCACGGAAAGAATCATCCATACAGTTTTGGATATCCTGTCAATCAGAAACTTGAAGTTATTATTTGGCTTTTCCATTTTCTATTGTAGATTTGTCGAAGATCGTGGACAGGTCTCTGATGGAGAACTCTTTTCTGAACGTGATGGTCACATCCTTTTCTTGATATCCCATTTGTGCCAGAATCGGTATCAGTGTGGCAGCAGCATTCTCTCTCGCCATATCGATGATGCCCATGTCCGGGATTTCGTTGATGATTGCCTGTCGCCCTTGCCGTTCAAAATTCGTCAGCTCTTCGTCCGAGAAGTTCGATCTGGTGAGTGCCACATATTGTTTGATTTCTTCATTGTTGATTCTGCTGCTCGTCAGCATCACCTTCGGGTCGGGTAATATGATTTCGATTTTGCTGCCCCTGCGCTTGATGTTGCTTTCCGAAAATCCGTCGAAGTCGATATATGCCTTCAGCGTGGCATCCATGGGGATGGCAACTTTGCGTTTGCTCATGGGCAGACTGATATCAAACTTGTGTTTCAGAAAAGAACCCGTCAGTTTTTTTTGGTCATCGTGTGTCACAATTTTGTGAATTCGGTATTCGGCGGTATACAGACGTGAGCATTTTTGTATCTGCATAATCATCATGGGAACCGTGTCGATATAGTCGGTCACGGGTTTTGTCTTCTTGTCGGAACAAGATGATAAATAGACAGTTACGATGATTATTAATAGTAGATATTTCCTCATCTTTATGTGAATGTTAATATCTTTGCAAAGATAATAAAAATATGTCAAAAATGGTAATATCGACACTTTTTTTTCATTTTTAATTAAACTTTCTGTATCTTTGCACGTCAAAAGAATAAACATTCATAAACTGAACTTTTATTATATCGTGTGAGACTCAATAGGAAATTAGAGTATTTAGGTAACAGCGTCTTCTAAAATTTAGAAGACGCTTTTTTTGTTTATTCTTTATATTTTGTTACCTTTGCACCTAAATAAAATAACAAGTATGAAAAGACTTTTCCTGAAAATGTTGCCAATGCTGGTTTCTTGTGTGTTGGTATCATGTGGCGGTGAGAAAAAATCGAATGACATCATTGTGAAGAAACCTGTCGAAGTGAAGCACAATACAATTCAGAAGATGGGCGATTATTCGCAAACCAGAAAGGTGCAGTGGGTAGGGGCTTCCTACACACTGACAGTGAAGTTGGCGGCTGACCCCTCTTTGCCCCATGTCAAGGAAGGTTCGCAGACATATTATGACAACAAGATTACGTTGACGATTTTGCGAAAAGACGGTTCGGAATTCTTCTCCCGTACATTCACAAAATCGGATTTCGATTCATGTATCGACGACAGTTACAAAGATAAAGGTGCCTTGTTGGGTATCGTGTTCGACCGTGCCGAAGGTGATTACCTCTATTTCGCCGCCAGTGTCGGTTCTCCTGACAAGACCAGTGATGAATATATCCCGATGGTGCTCAAACTGTCTAAGACGGGAAGTGTCTCGATTAGCAAAGACACGCAACTGGACACAGGTAGTGACGTTCCATCAAATGATGAAACGTCAGCCGAGGAGGATATGTAAATTGGTTATTGTGCGACGAGTTGCTGGTGCGACTCTTCGAACTCTTTGGGATAATTGCTGATAAAGCACAGGTTGATGAGGCTGTTGGCAGCAATCTCGATATCCGTGAGATAGACGTCTTTTTCGCGTACCACATTCTTGCCTAGACATACATCCCATGTCGTGGCGAAGTTAGAATCCTCGGCACCCATGTATGATTCTCCACTGTTGTCATCGTGCAAAATCTTGTATTTGATGGTCTGCTTCGACTCCGTGGGCGTGATATTCATAATCAGTTCATAAGCCTTTTGCAGCGGTTTCTTGAATTTGTTCGTACCGGGGAACATGTCCACGATGATTGGCATGATTTCGTCGAAATCATATAATTGGTAAAATTCTTTGAGTTTCATCTTTATCCTATTATTTTATTTATTTGTTCTTCGTTTGCATCGGGCAACATCCGTTTCAGATATTCGTCGATGCGTTGTCTGGATTCTTCGGGCGTCCTACCTAATTTGTCAAAAGCTTCTGCGCCGAAATAATCTTCGGGCGTGCAATAGCGTGCCACGCCCCAACCGTATCTCTTGCCTTCCTTGTCATACAGATATTCAAAGTCTGCCGTGATCAGGTTGGTACTCATCTGCAATTTCGTGATGGCGGTGTCGAAACCTTCCCGATGGGATTTCTCCTTTTTCACCACGGCTTTGGTCTCCGCGTTGAGAATCTTGTCAAGTGGATTCGCTGCTCTTGTTGTCCGGGGTTTGACATATCCGCATAATTTCTTGATTTCTTTGGATAACAGCGATTTGTTTTCCTTGACCGTGTCCAGAATGATTCGCTCTTGTTGCGTGATCGCGTATTTGTTTCTTCGATAATTCAGAAAGTCGGGAAACCAGTCCATGCTGATGAATCCAGCTTTGTTGTCGAAAAATTTTCCGTAAGCGATACCACCTTCCACAATCACGGGACCTTTCCATTCCCACACTCCGTCGTGTTCTTCAGAGAACCAGTATTCGGATGGCGTGAACTCGCCGACAGAGAAATTCGGTATCCCACAATAGAAAAAGGGCAGGAATCCCATTTCCTGTATCAGATGTTCCAGTTGTTCTGGACTATGTATCTCTTTCTGCATGGCGTTCTTCATCTCCTTTCAGCCTTGTGTCATCATAAATCTATCGCAGCGAAATCGTTCATTTTAGAATATTAAAAGGGCGGAACAAATATTTGCACCGCCCTCAGTATCTTTCGAATATCTTCTAGTTTCTCAAAACTTCGCCATCTTTATGGCATCTACGGCGCATTCGTCGCCTTTGTTTCCCAGTCTGCCTCCGCTCCGGTCTTTTGCCTGTTGCAAATCGTTGGTCGTTAGCAGACCGTAGATAACCGGAATCTCACTTGCTGAGTTGAGTCTTGCTATGCCGTAAGTCACTCCTTGGCAGATGTAATCAAAGTGTGGAGTCTCACCGCGAATGACACTACCCAGGATGATGACAGCGTCATAACCGCCGTTCAGACACATCTGATGTGCTCCATAGATGAGTTCGAAACTTCCTGGAACTGTTTTCACGTGGATGTTTTCTGGCAGCGTGCCATGCTTCTCCAATGTCTTGACAGCACCATCTAGGAGTGCGCCTGTGATTTCCGGATTCCATTCTGCAACGACAATGCCGAAGCACATGTTGCTCGCATCAGGAACTTTATCGAAGTCGTAGTCAGAGAGATTGTGTAATGCAGTTGCCATTTACTTGATAGAAGCGCGTTCGATATATTTGTCAATCTCCTGTGTCTGGACGATAGGAGAGTTTACATACTTCTTCTTGATGTCCTGATAAATCTTGAGAGCATCGTCTTTCTTGTTCTGGCTTTCCAGCAGTTCACCTGCCTGAAGCATGAATGTAGGAGAAAGACTATAGTTGGCACCGTCTTCAGCTTTGGAGTCTGCCATTTCAGCAGCTTTCTTCAGACTGCTGACAGCCTTGTCCAACTGATTGAGGTGAGCATAAGCGTTGCCTAAAGCTGCTTCTGCAGCCGGACTTACCATTGCGTCGCTGGCTGGAGAATAAGCGTCGAGGAATTTCTCTGCATCTTCCCATTTATTCAGATTTGCATAGCAGAGACCTGCATAGAGGTTGGCAAGATTTGCTGCATCCGTGCCGCTGTAATCGGAAGCGATGGCTGCAAAACCTACATACCCTTGACCGTCACCATTGACAGCCTTGTCGAACATCTCGTTTCCGAAATATTCCTGGCCTTTGCCTAATGCTGTGCTAGCCTTATTTTCACGGGGACCTCCGATCAATACTTTGTAGCAGAAGATACCTGCGATAATTACGAGGATTGCGATAATCGCAATGATGGCCTGCTTCTTGTATTTTGTAAAGAAGGCCTCAGAAATTGTAAGAGCCTCATTTGATGAAGCTGCCTGTGCTTTTTTGTTTGCCATTATATTGTTTCTGTTTTTATTATTTTCATCATTTAATAAGCGTGGCAAAATTACAGAAATTATCTCACATATTGAAATTTATTTCTTACTTTTTTCGTTTTTCATTCATAAAACATTTAACTTTGCACGAAAGTTGATGTTACGAGCGAATGATTCTGAATAAAATTTCCATTATCAATTACAAAAATATAAGGGCGGCGAACTTGGATTTGTCGTCCAAGATGAATTGTTTTATCGGACAGAATGGTGAAGGGAAGACGAATTTCCTGGATGCCGTGTATTATCTTTCCTTCTGTCGCAGCGCATATAATCCCATCGACTCCCAAGTGCTCACTCACGATACCGACTTCTTCATGATTGAAGGAACCTATCTCTCGGATAACGGGGATGTGGAGAATGTGTACTGTGGGATGAAACGGGGACTCAAAAAACATGTGAAGCGCAACAAAAAAGAATACAAGCGACTTTCCCAGCATATCGGTCTGATACCGTTGATTTTCGTTTCACCTTCCGACACGATTCTGATTGAAGGAGGTAATGAAGAACGGCGCAAACTGATGGATGTGGTGATTTCCCAGTACGACCACACGTACATCGAAGCGTTGTCGCGTTACGGCAAGGCTTTGCAGCAGCGCAATGCGCTGTTGAAGATGGAGGAGGAACCTGATGCCACACTGATGGAAATACTGGAACAGGAGATGGCGCAGCAGGGCGAACTTATCTTTCATAAACGTGAAGATTTCGTCAAGGCGATTGTCCCGATATTCCAGGAGATATACGAAAAGATTTCCGAAGGCAAGGAACGTGTCTCTTTGCAGTATGTTTCACATTGTCAACGGGGACCATTGTTGGACGTCATCCAGCGCGACCGCATGAAAGACAGGGCCGTGGGCTATTCTCTTCACGGCGTTCATCGTGATGATTTGGAAATGTTGATAGACGGATATCTGATGAAGCGCGAAGGCAGTCAGGGACAGAACAAGACGTTTGTTCTGGCATTGAAGTTGGCGCAGTTTGATTTTCTGAAACGTGCTGCATCCAATACCACTCCGTTGCTTTTGCTCGATGATATCTTTGACAAATTGGATGCACGGCGGGTGGAGCAAATCGTCCGTTTGGTGTCCAGTGACAACTATGGACAAATCTTTATCACAGACACCAATCTGGACCATCTGGATAAGATTCTGCACAGTTGTGCCTTTGATTATAAATTGTTTTCCGTGGAAAACGGTGAGATAACGGAAAGGAAGGAGGATGCCGATGTTTAAACGCAGAGTGCTATCTTTGGATGAGGTGATTCAGAAGTTGCTTCGTCAGGAGGGTTTCGAAACACCGCTTCAGCAGAAACGTCTCATGGATTCATGGGGCAGGGTGACTGGTGAGATGGTGGAGAAATACACGGGTGAGAAGTTCATCAAGAACCAGACGCTCTACGTGAAAATATTGAATCCAGCCTTGCGTCAGGATCTGTCGATGATGCGCACCCAGTTGGTCAAACGACTGAATGATGCCGTGGGTGCCATGGTCATTGTGGATATCCGCATCTATTGATGCCGTCACAACACTTCATCCATCTTGACGTCATATTTTCCTGTAGGCACTGATTCCACCTTTTGGAAATCGAAACAGATTCCGATCTTGTAAACATGCGGAATCTTCGCCAATAATCGGTCATAATATCCTTTGCCTCTACCCAGTCGGTTGCAGTCTTTGTCGAAGCCCATCCCAGGTACCACGGCTACATCAATTTTGCTGTAGTCATTGAAAAGGGTTCCCGTGGGTTCCATGATATGGAATGAACCTTCACGGAGGTCGCTGCTGTCATGATAGATACGGAGTTCCAACTCGTCTGCCCCTTTCACGACGGGCAACAGCACCTGCTTTCCCTCTTTCACCAGTTCGTCTACTGCCTGATGTGTGTTCACTTCATCCGGCAGCGAGTAATACATCAGCACCGTCTGTGCGGATTTGATGCGTGGATGGGAAAGGAGGCGACAAAGCACAGCAAGCGACATTTCATCAAGCTGTGAACTGGTGAACTGTCGCTTGCGGTTGCGAATTTCTTCTCTGATTTCTTTTTTAAACATTTGCCACTAGTGGAATATCCTTGTGGAGTGAATGATAATCGTATGGAACGCGGTCGATGCGGTCCATCAATGCGACCTTGCCTTTCTTGGCAGGTTTTGGCGCCGGCTTCTTGGGGAAGGCGGCATTATTTTTGAATACCCGCAGTGCCGTCTTGACGACGGGGTCGTCTTGGTTGATGTATTCGTTCCATGCACTCTCATCCAGCATGTTGTAGATGATGCGACTGTTGATATACTGCTCCAACAGCTTGTGCGACTTTTGAATCATCAGGTTGCGGCGTTGCAGACCATGCTTGTCGGCATAGGAAGCGAATTTATCCACCGTATTTTGCTTGTTCAGATAGTTGGATAATTCCATCATCTCCTTGAAATTGTTCAGCTTGGGTCGGTTGTCATCCGTATAGGTGAACGCGAATTGAAGAATCAGTCCGCTCATGCTTGCTTCCTTGAAGTAGGATGTCATGCCCAGCGTGTCTTCTGGAACGAAGATATCAGGGGTGATACCACCGCCGCCGTAGACGATTCTGCCGATGCCCGTGTGATAGGCGGGACCTGTATGCTTGATACTATCCTGTGAGAAATATTCACCATGCTGGTAACGGGAAATCAAATCCTGTTCGTAATCCTTGTCGTCACCCGTAGTATACGGTTTCTGGATGCATCTGCCCGAAGGTGTGTAGTAGCGCGCAATCGTCAGACGGATCATACTGCCGTCGGGGAATGCGATCTGTTGCTGCACCAGACCCTTGCCGAACGAACGGCGGCCGATGATGGTGGCGCGGTCATTGTCTTGCATGGCTCCTGAGAAAATCTCGGATGCCGATGCCGAACCTTCGTTGATAAGAACCACGAGCGGTATCTTCTGATAACTGCCGTGACCGTCGCTGCGATAGTCCTGGCGCGGGGATTTGCGTCCCTGTGTATATACGATGAGCTTGTTCTTGGGCAGAAATTCGTTGGCCATCTGAACAGCCGACTGCAGATATCCACCTGTATTGTCGCGCAAGTCGATGACCAGGTTGGTGAATCCTTCCTGAGAAAGTGTCGCCAACGCGATGAGCAATTCTGTGTAAGTGGTCTCTCCGAAGTTCTTGATGCGGATATACCCCGTATTGTCGTCCAGCATATAGGTGGCTGTGATGCTCTTCTGAGGAATCTCTCCACGTGTGATGTTGAAATATTTCAATTTCTTTTCTCCGTACCTCATGATACCGATCTTCACCTTCGTGTCTTTCGGACCTTTCAGTCGGTGCATAGCCTCCTCGTTGGTGACAATCTTTCCGACAAATGGTTTGCCGTCGATGTTCACGATTTTGTCGCCTGCCAGCACGCCAGCCCTTTCAGCGGGACCGTTCTTCACCACATTCTGCACGTGGATGGTGTCTTCGCGGATGGTGAATTCTATACCCACACCCGAGAAGGAACCCTTCAGGTCATCATTGGCAGCCTGCACATCCTTCGCACTGATGTAGACGGAGTGGGGGTCCAGTTCGGACAGTATCTGGGGAATGGCTTTGTCCACCAGCGAATCGATGTTCACTTCATCCACATACTGGTCATCGATAATGTGCAGCAGATTGTTGAGTCTGTTGCTTCCTGTGCTGATGATATTCAGTCGGTTACCAGAGAAGTGGTTGGCATAAAATGTGCCGATAACGATACCTACAACAACGCATAGTGCCATCAACAGTGGCATGTAGCGGTTTGATTTATTCTGATTCATCATCTGGGTTTAGATATAAAACTTCTATATTGGCTCTTTTGAGTAAATTGATTCCGTCTTCCAGTCGGTATTTCTCACCATACACCACGCGCTTGATGCCGGCTTGAATGATGAGCTTGGCGCATTCGATGCAGGGCGACGCCGTGACGTAGAGCGTGGAACCGTCGCTGTTGTTGGAACTGCGCGCCAGTTTCGTGATGGCGTTCGCTTCCGCGTGCAGCACGTACGACTTTGTCACGTTGTTCTCGTCTTCGCACACATTTTCGAATCCGCTCGGCGTCCCGTTGTATCCGTCGCTGATAATCATCTTGTCTTTCACCACGAGGGCACCCACCTGGCGACGTTTGCAGTAACTGTTTTCAGACCATATCCGTGCCATGCGCAGATATCTCTTGTCCAGTTTTTCCTGTTTATCTTCAATTGTCATTTCTTCTTGTTTTTGCTGGAAACTTTGATGCCGTTCCGCTTGAGCAGTGCGTCTATCGTGGGCTCCTGACCGCGGAAACGCTTGTATAGTACCATCGGATGTTCCGTACCGCCTTTCGACAGGATGTTGTCGCGGAAGCTCTGTGCGGTCTTCTGGTTGAATATGCCGTGCTTCTTGAACACGCTGAAGGCGTCGGCGTCGAGCACTTCCGCCCATTTGTAGCTGTAATATCCGGCGGCGTAACCACCTGCCATGATATGTGAGAACTGCACCGTCATACAGGTTTGAGGCAACTGCTCGGTCACGACGGCTTTCGCCCATGCCTTTTTCTCGAATGGGATGATGTCGTCGGTGAACTCGTCTTTCTTGGTGTAGTATGCCATATCGAGCAGTCCGAAACTTACCTGGCGCATACATCCGTAGGCGGTCGTGAAGTTGCGGCTCTTCACGATGCGGTCGATGAGTTCGTCGGGCAGCGGTTCGCCTGTCTGATAATGGAAGGCGAAGGTGCGCAGAAAGTCTTTCTCGATGGCGAAGTTCTCCATGAACTGTGACGGGAGTTCCACGAAATCCCACCAAACGTTGGTGCCGCTCAGACTTTCAAAGCGACTGTTGGCGAACATGCCGTGCAGGGAATGGCCGAACTCGTGCAGGAATGTCTCCACTTCGCCGAGTGTCAGCAGGGCTGGCTTCTCTTCGGTCGGCTTGGTCAGGTTCATCACCACGCTCACGTGCGGACGCACATTTTCGCCCTTGCGGTCGATCCATTGTCCCTGGAACTCTGTCATCCATGCGCCTCCCTGTTTTCCTTTGCGGGGATGGAAGTCGGCATAGAACACAGCCAGATACGACCCGTCTTTGTCGAACACCTCGTAGGCCTTCACGTCGGGATGGTACACGGGGATGTCTTTGTTCTCCTTGAAGGTGATGCCGTATAGTTTGTTGGCGAGTCCGAAGACGCCGTCGATGACTTTCGACAATTCGAAGTAGGGACGCAGCATCTCGGAGTCGAGATTGAATTTCTCCAGTTTCAGTTTGTGCGAATAGAAGACGAAGTCCCATGGCTTCATCTCGAAGGTTTTTCCTTCGCTTCTTTTTGCCATGTCTTCGATGCTCTTCACTTCTTTCAGTGCTGTCGGCTTGTAGGCGTCAATCAGGTCGTCAAGCAGCTTGTACACGTTGCGCACATTGCTTGCCATACGATGTTTCAGCACGTAGTCGGCATAAGTTTTATATCCCAGCAATTGGGCTATCTCTCTGCGGAGGTTCACCAACCGCTTGCAGATGTCGATGTTGTTCTCACTGTTGTCGTGGGTGCATTCCGTGCCGTGTGCCATGAACAGCTCCTGGCGCAGGTCGCGCTTCGTGGAGTAGATCATGAAGGGGGAATAACTGGTGATATCCAGCGTGAATACCCAACCGTCGAGGTTTCTCTCTTTGGCTGCCTGGGCAGCTGCTTCGCGTGCCGTGTCTGGCAGACCGTCAAGGTCTTCTTCTTTGGTGATATGTAGGGTGAAAGCTTTGTTTTCCTTCAACAGGTTTTGCGAAAACTGCAAAGACAGCATGCTGGCTTCTTCGGTGAGCTTGCGCAATTTCTCTTTGCCTTTCTCATCGAGCAGTGCACCGCTACGCACGAATCCGTCGTAGCAGTTGTCAAGCAGCATCTTTTCTTCGGGCGTGAGTTTGCGGTGATGCAGATGTACGGCTTTCACGCGCTCAAACAGTTGCCTGTTCAGTCTCACGTCGTTGGCGTGCTTGGTCAGTATGGGTTGCATCTTTTGTGCCAGGGCATCCATCTCATCACACGTCTCGGCGCCCATCAGATTGAAGAATACTGTAGACACACGCGACAGCAGGTCATAATAATGGTCCTTGTCTTCGTCCTTGTTGATGATGGTGTTGTCGAAGGTAGGCTTTTCGGGGTTGTTGATGGTCTTGCTGATTTGCTCGTCGTCACGGCGTATCCCCTCCATGAAAGCCTCTTCATAGTCTTCCATCTTGATGCGGTCGAAAGGTACCGTGTCGTGTGGGGTGTGGTAGGGTTCAAAAAACGGATTTGTTCTTTTTTTATTCTCTATCTGATTTTCACTCATACTAATTACTGAAATTTATCTTGCAAAGGTAGCAAAAATATCAAATACCGCTTCTATAATAGGTCTTTTTTAACGTATATTAGACAAGAAAACGCCTCTTATCTCGTTGCGCTTTCGGCTTTGATAATCATTTCCAGTGCGGGGACATGGATTTCGCCTCTGTTCACGGTGATGAGTCCTTTTGCCTCCATTGCCCTCAGCGCCTGTGAGATGTTGCGCCGTGTTTCGTTCAGTTCTTCAGCCAATCGGTCCATCTTGATTTTCAGACATTTCTCTCCCGCCGGCCGCTGGCATCGGTTTTCGATGTATCTCCCGATGCGCATCTCCAACCGTTGCGGCTGGTGCTTCCATGGGATCCTTCCCACCTTCTGCAGTTTGGTGGATATCAGGTTGAGCAGGTTCAGTCGGAAGACGATGAACTCGTCGGAGAGTCTCATCGTCTCGTTCTTGTCGATAGTGATAAAACTGCAGTTGGTCTTGGTCACAAAGGTACAGCTGTATCTCTGGCTCAGTCCGAAGAGATGTTCGGGTTGCAGGATGTTTGGTGATGGCAGGTCTTCGATAATGGTGTAGCTGTGGTCGTCGGCTTCGTGCTCGGCATTGAGGTGTCCGTTCATCAGAAAATACAGATGATCGCACACGTCGCCGTCACGCAACACCGTCTTGCCTCTTCCATACTTGTGAAAACCGAATTTGGTGTGTGCGACAATCTCTGACAAGTCTTCGCGGCTCAATCCCTGAAACAGGGGAAGCATCAACAATTTGTCAAATAATTGGATGTCGTTGTCCATTTCGCTATTGCTGACCTTGTATCTTGTCTTTCATCGATGGCGAATACCACACGGCGTTCTTGCCTTTGCTGTCTGTATAGATGAAGTATGCCATGAGTTCCGGATGTCTGTTCAGAACCTTTTCCGCCCCGTCCAGACCCAGCACCATGAAGGATGTGGCATAGGCGTCGGCGGTGGCGCAGTCGTTGGCGATGACGGTAGACGACAGGATGTTGTGCTGCACGGGATAACCCGTCTTCGGGTTGATGGTGTGGGCGTATTTCTTGCCGCCTTTGTAATAGAAGTTTCTGTAGTTGCCGCTTGTCGCCATGGCCTTGTCGGTCACGTTGAGGATGGTCTGTATCTCGGTATTCGTGTTCAGAGAATCGTCTGTCGGCTTGGTGACGCCTATTTTCCAGGGCACGCGCTTGCTGCTGATGCCGCTGGTCACGATTTCGCCGCCGATTTCGATCATATAGTTTTTGATGCCTTTCGAGCGCAGGAATCTTGCCACGACGTCGCTGCCGTAGCCTTTGGCGATGGCGCTACAGTCGAGCATGATGCGCGGGTCCTGTTTCTTCACCATCCCGTCTACGAGTGCCACCTTCTGATAGCCCACGATAGACCTCAGACTGTCGATGACGTGTTTGGTGGGCGGCACGCCTTTCTTGAACCCGAATCCCCATTCGTTCACCATCGGGGCTACTGTGATATCAAAGGCTCCGTCGGTTTCGTGGGAAACCTTTTCTGCCAGCGTGAACACTTCCAGAAACATCTTGTCGGGTGTCACGCGCTCGTTGCGGTTGATTTTTGTGATGATCGACTTCTTGTTGAATGGCGACAGCGATGCGTCCACCTTGTTCAGCTGCTCCACAATCTGCGTGTTCAGGTCCTCGTCGCTTTGGTATGTGATGTTGTATATCGTGCCAAAGATGAATCCCGTGTCGTGCTGATAGGGCATGGAATGCTGCTGCCGGATGATGATGACGGTGCCGACAATCAGAAATACCAGGAAGGGTATCTGCCAAAACAGTTTACGTCTTTTGTTTGTCATGTGGAATAATATAATTGTTTTCTCTTACAGTTCGAATATCACGTTGAAGGTGCCGCCCAGTCTACTGCCGCCAGTCTTGCCGAAGCCTGGTACGTACCATGCGTTGCCCAGCGGACCCTCGTCGTGCAATAGTCTGCGCTTGTATCTCGCGCTCCATCCCAATCTCACGGGTCCCCATATCTTGGCGTCCACCCCGAACACGAATTCCAGCCAGTGGTAGTTGCAGCTCACGTCTTTGGCACTGTATTCCACGTGGTCGTGCCACACGGGGTCGGTTAGTCCAGGACTGAACACATCGTATTTGAAGTTGGTGTAGGCGTATCTCACGCCGCCGTACAGACGGTAGATGTCGTGCTTGTTCTTCATCAGGTTGAAGTCTACGCCGATTCTCCCGTAGGGGGCGTTCGTCTTATAGGTGAGTCGGGTGGAGATGTCGTTGGCGTTGGCCTTGCCGTATCCCAGTTCGATGATCGGGAAGTATTTGTCTTTCAGGTTCACCCGCAGAGCTGCCTCGTATTGACCGTAGTCGCCGAAGAGCAGTTGCGCCGGACCCACCAGGTCTGCCGATACAGCCAGCCCCCTGAACATGGGGATGGTGTCTTTGGTTTGCACGAGCAGCTTGGGCCGTTGCGCCATCGCCGACATCGGCAGGAGCAGCAGACTAATTGCTAGCGCTCTTGAAATATATGTGGAAATGAGCTTTCGTCGCATCATAATTTACGTTTGCGTTATTGATCACAATCGAGTCTATGCGGTTGTGCGTGTATTTAACCCCCAGGATGGTATGGAATATGGACGGGTTGCAGTCGATAGACTCGAAGTGGGGCTTGTTGTCTTTTTCCACGCGCACGGTGTCCGTCGTGGAAGATGTCTTGTTGTATATCTTGAAAAAGTAAGTATCTTCGTTGCGCTGGTAACTCACGGGCAGCAAGAAACTGTCCACGTTCACGTCGCGGTTGATGAGCACCGAGTCGTTGCCATCGGAGATGTCTGTGGATATGGTGAGCGTGTCGGCGAGGGTGGTCACGGTTCCGGTCAGCTTGTAGGCTGTGAACACGCCGTTGTTGAGCGGGCAGTCGATGGTGGAACACGCCGCCAGCAGACAGATGCACACGATGATGAGCGGGATTATTTTCCGCATTTTATTTCCTCCTCTATCTGATAGTCGTTACGGTTTTGTGATGAACGGCTCACCAGGTCGCCCAGGAATCCTGCCAGAAACAGTTGTGTACCAATCATCATCATGGTGAGTGAGATGTAGAAGTAGGGTGAGTCGGTGACCAGTCGTTGCGGAATGCCCTGCGACAGTGCCCAGAGCTTGTCGGCACCGATGATGAACGCCGCGATGAAACCGATGATGAACACCACCGTGCCCAGGAATCCGAACACGTGCATCGGCTTCTTGCCGAAGTTGCTGAGGAACCAGAGCGTGATGAGATCCAGATATCCGTTGAAGAAGCGGTTCAGTCCGAACTTGGATTTCCCGTATTTTCTTGCCTGATGGTGAACCACCTTTTCACCGATTCTGTCGAATCCGGCATTCTTTGCCAGATAGGGGATGTAGCGGTGCATCTCTCCATACACCTCGATGTTCTTCACCACCACCTTGCGGTATGCCTTCAGTCCACAGTTGAAATCGTGCAGGTTTTTCACTCCGCTGATTTTTCTTGCCGTGGCATTAAAGAGTTTTGTAGGTATCGTCTTCGACAGCGGGTCGTAACGTTTCTCCTTGTATCCCGACACCAGGTCGTAACCCTCTTCGGTAATCATCTTGTAGAGTCCCGGTATCTCGTCGGGCGAATCCTGCAGGTCGGCATCCATGGTGATGACCACGTCGCCCTGTGCCTCTTTGAAACCACAGAATAGTGCGGGACTCTTGCCGTAGTTGCGGCGGAATTTGATGCCTTTCACGTTCTCACTCTTGTCGCTCAGGTCTTTGATCACCTGCCATGACTTGTCAGTGGAACCGTCGTTCACGAAGATCACTTCATAGGTGAACCCGTTGGCTTTCATCACGCGCTCTATCCACGCATATAGTTCAGGAAGCGACTCTTCCTCATTATATAAAGGTACTACGACTGAAATATCCATATCTTTTTATTGTTTATATTCTGTTATATTCTGGTTTTCTTCACTCTTCTGGCGCACACCGCTGCAATGGGCAGACTGATAATCAGTCCGATGAAGAGGTTTTGCATCATAAACAGGAAAGTAATCTGCAGGGGTGATAGCGTGGTCAGCATGTTCATCGCGCTGTGGATTTCCGCTGCCGACATGCCTTGCGCCTTATAATAAGGTATCATCATGTTTGCCGTCTGCATCAACATCGAGGCGATCACACCGTTGTTCAAGAATCTGAAATATAGGAATTGGGCGATGGCGAAGAGCAGCGATGCATAGAAGAATGTGTACCAGCTGTAGGCGAGCGCGCGGCGGAATGAGATGACGCCATCCAGGGCATAGTTGCGGAATTTAGTTAGGCGCCACCCTACAATGAATGGGGTGGAGAGTGCCAACAGGTTGCCCCATGACGTATGCGGACTGATTACCAATGATGCAAAACTCGCTATCCAAACCAGTGCCAATATTGCTCCGTCCTGACGGGCGAAGGCTTTAAGTTGTATTATCGCTTGTGCAATTATCATAACTTTTGCAAAATTACTTATTTTATCTCACATTTATGATATTAGTATCAAATTTTTTGTTTAATTTGCATTCTTGACGAAGAAACAAGTTAAATAAAGAATCTCTTTAAATGAAGAATAAAGAATCGAAATACACATTCCCGTAGGGGCAATGGCTCTGCCTTGCCCCCGCTTTTTGTTTGCCCCTGCCTTTTTCGTCAGACATATTGTATGTGGCAATCTCTTTATGCTATATTGTATGTGTTGATCCATGTAGGGGCGCAAAAAAATAATTGATAATTGATAATTGATAGTTGATAATTCCACACTAACAAATGCGATTTTCGCAACTTATACATGAATTTTCACTCAAAATATTGATAACCAGAGATTTGCGCGATTTCCTTATTACACAACTTATACACAACTTATACATTCTTATACACTACTTGTACATTCTTGTACATGACTTATAAATGCTCCCGATCAGAATTTTGGTGGCACATTGGGGGATAATCTTATTAAATAAGGTGAAGATATTTGGTGATATCAAATTATCTTCGTACTTTTGCTAGGCAGAGTGGATTAGAATGAAAGAACACAAGAATACACGTTTGTTGCCGGTTGGCATGCAGAGCTTCGAGAAAATTCGTCGAGGTGGATATGTCTATGTTGATAAGACTGATTTCGTATGGAAGATTGCGAATGAAAAACAGAATAACTTCCTCAGTCGTCCCCGTAGGTTTGGAAAAAGTCTGCTCACAAGTACGCTGAAATGTTATTTCGAAGGGAAACGCGACCTCTTCGAAGGTTTGAAGATAATGGACTTGGAAAAGGAATGGAAACCCTGTCAAGTGTTCCACTTTGATTTTAGCGGTAAGAACAATGGCGAACAGTTAAAAAGTCACCTGGAAGGGAAAATCCTGGATTATGAAGATCTTCTAGGAAAAAGCAATTATACAAATCTGAATGATCGTCTCGTAGAACTTATGAAAAAAGGGGCGGCCAAATATGCTGCGCCTGTTGCCGTTCTTGTTGATGAATATGACGCACCTCTGCAACACACGCTATTCGATAAGGAAGAGCATGACAGGGTTCGTGATGTTTATACAAGTTTCTTTCCTGCATTGAAAACTGGCGAGGACTATCTAAATTGTCTTTTCCTGACAGGCATAACTAAGTTTACGCAATTAAGCATATTCTCAACACTTAACAATGTTTCATTCCTTGGTTCTTGGCCGGATTACGCTACTGTGTGTGGAATAACTCGCGAAGAAATCGAGGAATATTTCATGCCTGAGTTGGAAAATATTTCAAAGACCAGGAATATCGCTGTAGAGGATGTCCTTGATGAACTTCAGGCGATGTATGACGGCTATCATTTTACAAGTGAGCTCGATAAAGGCGTTTACAATCCCTATAGTCTTGTCAATGCTCTTGACAGAGGCCGAATTTCCAATTACTGGGCATCATCGGGCGGAAGTAGTTTGCTTAGCCAGATGCTGGAACATACACAGGTAAATGGTGATGAACTTGACGGAATGATCATGGATGCAGAAACATTGGAAAATGCAGATGTAAACACGAGCAACATACCTCTTTTCTTGTACCAGACGGGTTATCTCACCATCAAGGATTATGACGATGGTGACTATACTCTTGGCTTCCCGAATGAGGAAGTGAAGAGGGCCTTGTTCAAGATTGTGCTTCCCAATGCCCTGGATAAACAGGAAGGTGACTTCGACAATAGCATTGGCCGCATGCGCCGGGCCTTAAAAGAGGGCAATGTGCAGGAGGCGATGAACAATCTGCAACAATTGGTTAGTGAAACACCATACGCAATGAAGGGTGATAAAAAACTGGAGGAACGCTTCCGTTTCATCATCAAGAATTCTCTTTTCTTGTGCGGATGTCGTGTGGAAGAAGAAAAGCAAATGGCTACGGGACAAATAGACTTGGTGGCGCATTTCCGCAATATTATTATGGTGATGGAACTCAAACTTGATAATAATGGTGGAGTAGAAGCTGCCAAGCAACAGATTGCCGACCGTAAATACACATCTGCGTATTCAGCCGAGAACAAAAATGTCTATGCCATTGCCATCAGCTTTAGCACAGAGGACAAAGGCATAACACATATCTCCATAGAAAAGGCATGACGTTAATGCTATCAACTATCACTTATCAATTATCTTTGCGCCCCTACAGAACCCCGTACGGGAATTATCAACTATCAATTATCAACTATCAATTACCAATATACCCCTATATTGGTCTGCGATTTGATGCTTCCGACACTGCGATTTGATGTAAAACGTCGACCAATATACCCCTATATTGGTCGGTCGTTTGATGTGTTTGATAGTACAGAAGCATTACTCTTGTGAAATGAAAGGGCATTAACGACGGATTAACTCCATTGGTATTGATGTATAAGAATTTGATTATCCCCATAAGAAGCATAAAAGAACGCCATGCCAAGGGGACCTCATACAAGGAATGCCATGCCGAGGGGAGCCGCGAAGCGGTTCAATTATGGGTAACCGTCTGGTGGAGCGTAGCGGAACCTGCGGTCTACCTCAACTCAAAAAATCACGGGCCTCGAAGAGGTCCAATATGGATTCATTTGCATCGCCCGCCTTTTGCTGTTGGACCTCTTCGAGGCCCGTGGCTCGCGCGTTACATGGATACCGCAGGTTCCGCTATCGCTCCACCAGGCGGTTAGCATGATTTGCCGCCTTTGGCGACTTTCGCTTGCGCATGATTGGCCGCCTTCGGCGACTTTCATTTGCGCATGATTAGCCGTCTTTGTTGACTTTTTTACGTTGTTTCAGCCCTTTTATCTTGGTACATTGGGAGATAATCATGTATAAGTCATGTACAAGAATGTATAAGTTGTGTACAAGTTGTGTAATAAGAAAAACGTGCAAACCATTGTATATCAATTTCTTGAGTGAAAATTCGTGTAGTTGTTGCGGAAATCACATTTATTTGTGTGGAATTATCAATTATCACCTATTAATTATTACTTATTAATTATTCCCTATTAATTATCCCCTATCAATTATTTTTTGCTATAAACAAAAAAGTTGGGGGCAATGGTCTTGCCATTGCCCCCAACAAAAATAATACTCTCAATAACTTCCAAACTGGTGAAAGTTAAATGATGTTACTCTTCGTCGTCATTCCATAGGTCGTTGTTTTTTGACAAACCGCCCGATGCATCGCCTTGACCACCTGGTGTCAAATTCCCATCATTTGTATCAGGATGAACAATGAGCGTGCCTGTTTTGTCGGAAGCAGCGAACAAAGATGATTTCAAATCCAACTCAGTAATTATCGTATGTGGTGCGTTATATATTGTTTTTTCCATTTTGTCATGCTTTATTTGATTACTACTTTCTTTCCGTTCACGATATAAATACCTTTGGCAAGGCCTTCCTTGGATGTGCCGACGTATTGTCCGTTGATATTATATATTTTGCTGGTTGACGTGCCGTCTGCATTCACCGTATGGATGCCATCCACTACATCATCGAAACTCATCAACATCTTTGCACCTGCATTTGTGGAAGGAATGACAAAATATGCACGATAGCCTTTCAATTTGCCTGAAGTTGCACTCGGTGTAAGCAATGTGTTGTTCGTACCAACGAAAAGTTTGGTTCCTGCATTTCCGTCTGCTGTGAGGTCTGTCGGGCTGAATATGCCAACGAATTTATATTCTTTCCCATCTGCATCTGTTTGGGATTCTGTTTTTGGCGATTCGCTCAATCCGTTATTATCGATATATAGCCCATCTTCACCGTTAATGAAGGCATAAGGAACTGTTACATCACGAGTTGGGCGAACGAGATATGGCACACCAGCCGTGATCGCACTATTCGTCGTTATGAAATTCAGAGTGATAGAACCAGTGGTATTGTCTGTTGTTACATTATCAAATTTTTCGACCACGGTACCACTTCCAAACATATATTCAACGAGAGTTTTATCCATTGAGAACGGGAAGCAAACTGTATTCCACATGCCTGCCTTTGCTGTCCTGCGTATTATAACGTTGACACCCTTTGTTTCATTTGCTTTAAATTCATATTTTGCAATATTCTCATCCAAATAGCGATTATTTTTATTTTTCGTTTCGATAAGATTCTTTATTGTGGTTAATCTTGTGCCTATAAAATTCTCTAAAGCATCAACATAGCCACTCCATGTAGGGTAACCCGTATTAGTGTCGTTTTGTATTTTGACATAATCCATGTCAACCGTATTTATATCCCATTTGGCAAAGTTCTTTCCAGCTGATGCTGATAGTAATTTGCGCATACTTTCTATATTATCAACTAGATTTTGCTTAATTCCTTTCTCTGGTTCTTTTTCATTTAATAACTTCATGAAGCGCATATACACGGCATTGACGAACCAGGGATCATCATAAAGGTGAGCAATCACTGGCTGCAGCTTACGATAACCATTTGGGAATTTACTCTGGTCAAAGTTGTTAAATGCAAGAAGATTATTATAGAAACTGTTATTTGGAAAATATTCATAAGTCTCCGTATGATTTCCATACGCGAGGTCTTCATCCCACATAGGGCCTAAGCACAAAGGACCATTTGCTTCGCGATATGAATAAACGCTATAGAATCCGTCCCAGTTGGCTGTTATCTCTGTTGCTATATACCAATTGATAAGTGTTGTGGTGTCTACCATGCTGCGATAACCCGTGTTCGGGTCAATATATGTATAGCCAGTGGTTGATGTACTGATAGAATCGTCAAGGGAATTTATATATTTCGTCATGGCAGTAATATTATCCGACGTTAATACTTTATCATCAGGATTTTTTATCTGAACCCATCCATATCCTGTTGTAATTTTAGGATCATCAACCTTATCAGAAGCATTGGCATATTCAAACATCCAACCTGTGTCTGAATTAATATTCACTCGTTTGGAATCCACTTCCATCTGGTCTGAAATCTGATAGGTTCCTCTATATGTGCCGTTCATCACTAAGTCAACGAAACGTGCAGAAGGGCAAAATGGCAGACCTACGAACTTGCCTAAATAGTAAGTAAGTGCATTGCGCATGAGAGATTTGTCATACGTGTTTGCAAGAAGAGTCCAACTCTTTGCTTTAGCATAACCCGAACCTAAAAACTCTGCTTTCTTATCGAATTTTATTCGCCACGGTTTCTTATCCGCACCCCACGTAGTGTTACCTCGTCCTCGAATACCACCACCATTTGCCTTGGTCAATTCATAAGTCGTCGTTTTTGTGCCGTCAACATATCTGATGGTACAGGGTAGATAGGTTACCTTATCAGTGGGGTCCTTAACAGGAGTTGTGTTGACATTGATGTAGAGTGTTGGAATGTTGGTACGCTGCGTATACGGTGCAGCAGTCGTACTAGTTATTTGAGCCTTTGTTTGCATTGCTGCAAAGGCTGTTAAACTTAAGAGAAGAAATCGCGTAGAAATTTTCATAACATAATTATTTTAAGTTGATGGATATAAATGAGAATGCGTCACGACATACTTTTTAGTACATCGTGACGCCATTCACTCTATGAATTGTCTCTATATTTTCCCATATAGGTAGGAGTCCTGTTATCTTACAACGTATTTCTTACCGTTGACGATATAAATACCTTTTGGCAGGTTCTCCAATGATGTGGAATTGCTCTTCACCATTTGTCCGTTCAGGTTGAATACCTTCTGGGTAGCTGTCTGGGCGCCATTGTCGATTGTCAATCCTGCAATGCCAGTCACTACGTCTTCCTCAACACCATTGATGCTGATTGAGAGTTGCTTTGCACCAGGTGTGTTATCTTTCAGTTTCCATGTGGTACCATATATAGATGTGGCATCTTTCAGGTAATACATATTACCGCCGCCCATGATGTATGAATTTACTTCAGCTTTCTCTGCAGGTTTATAGTAATAACCAGTAAAGTTAAGTTTTCCAGAAGTTGTCTCATACGTTTTTGTTACGAATGAATTGTCGTAAGCAGTCTGAGTGACTCCTTCTATCTGATAGAGAGGACCATAAATGGTCTTTGTATCTGTATTATAATTAGTGTATGTATACGGCTTATTAGCATCGTATTTAACATCTGGACCTTTTGTTACCCAAACTACATAACATTCACCAGCAGTAATACCATCTTTATCAAGATCTACCTTAGTGAACTGAATCTGAGAAGGTCTGTCAGGATTGATACCTACAAGTTTGCTCAGTTTAGCATCACCATTACCAAAGGCAGCCTTAACTTGGTCTCCACTAAGGTTCATTGGCAGAACAATAGCATTCCATGCATCCTGAGTAAAGGAGCGACGGAGATTCAAACGAACAGGATACGGATATGCAGTTTTATCTATATTAGCCTCTGTTGCATTGTCAGCACTCAGATACATCTCTTGAGTACCGCAATAGAACAACTGGAAATTGTCTACATAAACTTCACCTGCTTCACAATCCTTTGTGACGCCAAAACTAATACTGCCATTATCACCAACCGTTACATATATTTCATTAGTATATACGGTATTATTTTCACCGTTATTATACATATTATTATTTGCAAATATTTTTCCTGCAACAATAGATCTGTTCTCAACAGTAGCATTTGAAGTTTCTGCATTTGCTTTCAATGTAGTTTGATCATCTGAACTTATTGTCTGCAAAAGAGATTTCTTTGTATTAGCAAACAAATATGCGCAAGTGTTTTCTCCATCGCCACTATAGAATCCCTGACATGTAATTCTGTAAAGTCCTTTAGAAAGTCCAGAAACTGTTTGAGTCAATGTGTTTGACTCTTCTCCTATGCGAGCAGTACAATAAGCATCTATAGGACCATTACCATTAACATCATTGTGTATGTAGGATCCTGTTGTAGTTGAGCCATTAGTAAAAGACCAAGCGCCTACATCTGCACTATTTCTATCAAAGCGACTATCATAGAGAAGTCCTGAAACATTGATAAAAGTAGCATGAAGTCCACTGATTACAGCTTTATAATCTGCTTCTGTGACAAGAAGCCAATTAGAAACTTTAGAAGATCTTTTAGTAACACCTTCTATATATCCAGTTGTATTATAGCCTACATAAGTAGTATAATTTACTGTATTACCCCAATTATCATAAGTTCCAGAATAACTTAAAGTATAATTTTTATTATCAGTAGTATTAAATGTCCATGCAGCACGAGAATCACTTGTAGCACTACGATCCAAGTATATAATATTTGAACCATAATAACTGTGTTCCAATGCCATAAAACTGCCTTGAATTGCGTTATTTATCCTTGAGTGAATTAAATATCCACTTCCACTTGAAGTGATGTAGAATCTCATGCCCACATTGGCAAATATACCTTGCACTCCATAATCGCCACCACATGTTAAGAATTTCTTTTGTGCAGTATTATACAGATACACGAACTGTGGACTACTTTCATCCGTCGTTAGGACATCACTTAGTTTCTGGCAGTGAGCTGTCCAATCAATATCCTGCACTGTGGCTTGAGCTAGTGATTTCTGTGCAAAGCCTACCATCAGAAGCAATGCAACTATAAATAGTAAACTATTTTTTTTCATAATTTTTTCCTTTTTATGTTTTACACCTTTTATTTATTATTACTCTTCCCAAGGGCCGAATGTATTGCCTTTGGCTCCTTCATGACCGTCGCCATCACCGTAAGGATCTGACTCTGGTTCTGGATCCCCATGAATGATAGGTATACTAGTACCGTCGCCTGCATTCCATGAAGCCTCTTGCATGAGTCCTTCAGAATAATCTATCACATTTGTTTCTGTTTGTGGTATGATATAAGTTTTTCTTTTCATTTTCTTTATGTTTTAATTAATATACACTAAATACAAATTCATTTACGCCCGCATGTCGCAACGCTGTATTCCATCGTTGGGATGCCGGCACATCAGTAGGCTGCCAACATCGGAGGCG